>OGXP01002021.1_pt1 | contig 14534 bp, 12 predicted proteins | sample 1576351 | NCBI WGS metagenome assembly OGXP01 (sample SAMEA3541517, study PRJEB24748) | human gut metagenome | biome: human gut; feature: human-associated habitat; material: faeces | place: China | collected 2012
GCGGGCCGTGTTCCGCTATGCGGTTGTCAATTTGCGAAAGAAATTATGCGTCACCGGCCTTTTGCGCAAGCGCGCAAACATCCACAGCACAATGCAAGCATAGATGGCAATACCGAGCACGCAGCGCAGCAAGGGGTGCTGCAGCGGCTCGCTAAAGGTAACGGCGTAGTCATATTTGAGCCGAGTGTACTCGTCAAAAAAGATGACCGACATATCGAGCATGTAGAGCAAAAAGCCCGCCGCGGCCACTAGGCTGTCGCGACGGTGCGTCATGAGCCAAACCACCAATGCCACGGCACTGGTCACCAGAGCCACACCCATGATAATCGTGGTGTAGATATAGAACGCGAAACTCATGCCCACCTCCCCTGTCTAGATGCTGTGAGGATGTTGACAGATTCTTTGCCGCAAGATTAGACTCACCGATTAAACGTACTGTATCGTTTAGATAAACAAGCTGTGTCTCACCGATGAAAGGAGATGCCATGGCACCGATCGCTCCGCTCAAGATGCTCGTCGCGCCCGCCGCCAAGGCCATCACCCGACTCGGTTCTTCCATGACCTACGACGATGTCCCCTGCGCCGTTGAGGCGCGTTCGGACAGCTGCCCCTACCTGGGCCACGTCCCCTACTTTGCACCCAAGCTCGCATCTGATCCCGAGCAGCGTGAGCAGTAATCCAAGATGCATCTAGCACCGCACAACTCGCGGCGCTACTGTTTTGGCGCAAAGCGACCTGTCCCCCTTGCGCCAACGCCGGGATTGTCGATGCTGCGGCCGCGGCGCGATATGAGGCGCGAAACCTCGCCCAGCAACACGCCGATCACCACACCCATGAGGATCGGCAACTTTGACATCTCGGCGGGCGAGCTGTTAAGCGGCACGATTGTCGCAACAATCGAAAGCACGAGCTCTACCACCGGCACCGCAAGCGCTACCGCAAGCACCTTGCCCTCGAAGGGCGCGCGGAACACACGTGGGCGGTCGTCGTATTTACGCAGGCGCCAAAACGCCGGGAACATCGGGATATAGCTCATGAGCAGAAAGACGACGTTCATCGAGAAGAAGACCCAAAAGACGTCGGAACCTTCGCCCAGCGGAATCTGAAGTAGCAGCACCAAGCTGGCAAAACAACCGTTAATGAGTGCTGAGCCGTTGGGCATGCCGGTCTTCTTGGACACCAGCGCAAAGGGGCGCGGCATGTTGCCGTGGCGCGCGGCATAGCTCGCCACGTTGTTGACGCCAAAACTCCAGCAGATCATGTTGGCGAACAGCGTCACCAAAAAGGCCACGCCCACGACCATCGTCAGCGGGTGAGCGCGCCCCACCATGGCGGCAACCGCGTCCACAATGCCCGAATCGAGTGAAAGCTGCTCGGTGGGAACCGCGGCTCCAATACCGATGCCACAGATAATGTAGATCGCCGCGATGGCAACGCCACCGGCGATAACCGCCTTGGGGATATCGCGCGATGGGTTCTTCATCGTGCTGGCAAAGGTCGCGACCACCTCAAAGCCCATAAAGTTGAATAGGATGATTGAAAGATACGTCAGTGAGTTAGTGTCTCCCAGATCGGGGACAAAGGTCTTAAACGACATATCGTTGGCAAAGCCGTTATTGCAGGCAAACCAGATGCCGACGATTCCCACCACGGCGGTAATGAGCACCTTGATGACGGCGCCGCCATCCATGACCCAATCGGCCTCGGCCACCGGCTGCATTGCCATGACCGTGACGCCCCACACAAAGGCAAGCTCGATGGCAATTCGGACCCCAAGCGAAAATTCGATGCCCCATACCGCATTGATGACACTGGGGAACATGCAGGCGATACTTGCCACCCACAGTGGAAAGTTGACCCAATAGCACCAGGAGCAGCGGGCGCCCCAACGGTCGCCCAAGCCCAGGCGAACCCAATCGTACAGACCGCCCTCGGAATCGAACGCCGTACCGAGCTCGGCCACCACCAGGCCATAGGGAAGCAAAAACGTAATGATGAGGAAGATCCACCAGAAGAACTGCACGTTACCCATGGCAGATGCTGGAGCGGCCGCCTCGATGGTAAAGACAACGCAGATAACCGAGAGGATGACCTCGAACAGGGAGAACTTTTTACCTGCCACGACACGCTCCCCCTACAGCAAAAAGGATGGCATCTGTACCGAAGGCGCAGCCCAAGGTAGGGTTGCAGGCCGCGTCACCGGTGCAGGTGCCATCCCAAAGAGAAGAGAGGATGCAATTGTTGGACCAACGCTCGCGGAACAGGCGCGTGTAGATAACGATACGCTGGTACATAGATACTCCGATCAAAACGGCCGCGATTGCGACCGGAATCTTTTGGCAATTGAAGACGCGTCTGACCTGGGATATTCAAGCGAACAATTGGCCTAACCCGCAATAAATCCCAGATCAGACGCGTACTCAATCAAAGAGGCGGGCACTCCGAAGTGGAGGCAACGGAGTGCCCAAAGAAAAACCCAGCCGACCAAGACATCGAATAAACCGACCATCAATGCCCCGAGATGGTCACGGTGCGATTCATCGACTGTCCGATTGATCGGCTGGGTTTCCGAGGTGCGGCAGATTGCCCTGAAAGAGGAGGACATAGACCTTAAGGGTCATGCCCGACGATTGAAGGGCAAGGTGCCGTGCCTCGGGAAGCCAGACAATTACGCGGACGGCTCCTGCTGCGTAATGCAGTGGATGTTGCCGCCGCCGAAGACGACCTGCTCGGACTGGACGCCGACGCACTTGTAGACGCCCTCGCCCCAGACCTCGTCATAGATCTTCTGGAGCGTGTCGACGGCCAGCTGGTCGTTCTCGTCGCCGTACTGCGGGACGATGACGCCGTGGTTGGTGACCAGGTAGTTCATGTAGGACGCGATCAGCGGCTCGTCGGGGACGCGCGGCTCGGCGTTCTCGTCGGCGTCGATGGTGTCGCAGGAGGCCTGGTCCATGAACAGCGGGTTCACGGGCATGCAGAGCTTGTAGACCTTCATCTTGCGGCCCTTGGCGTCAACGGCGTTGGAGAGGGTCTCGTAGGCAGCGTGGCACTGCTCGTAGAACGGATACTCGGGATCGTCGGTCCAGATGCAGGCCATGACGCCCGGAGCGATGAACGTGGCAACGTCGTCGATATGACCGTTGGTCTCCTCGGGGTCGATGCCCTCCTTGACCCAGATGACCTTCTCGACACCCAGGTAATCCTTGAGGTGCTCGTCCATGTAGGCGCGAAGCTCCTCGCTCCAAGGCTCAAACTTCTTGTGGAACTTGGGCCAGATGGACTCGGGATCCTCTTCCTCCTCCAGAACCGCAGAGCAGGTGCGGCCCGGGGAAAGCAGGCACTGGTCGGTCACGACAAGGGTGCCCTCGCCGTCGACGGTGATGGAGCCGCCCTCGAGGATCATGTCGTCGGGACGATAGCGACGGCAGCCGGAGAGCTCAGCCATCTTGAGGGCGATCTGCTCGTCCTTGTCCCACGGAAAGTACAGGCCGTCGACGAGGCCGCCGTAGGCGTTGAAGTGCCAGTGGTTGGCGCGCTTCTCGCCCTTGCCGTTGATGACGTAGGTGGCGGCGGTGTCGCGGAACCAGGCGTCGTCGGTGGCCATCTCGATAACGGTGACGTTCTCGTCGTTCTCGAAGACGGCCTTGCAGTTGGCATAGTCGACCTGGTTGGCGCACATATAGACCGGGGTGAACTCGGAGATGGCGCGGGCGATGGCGGCATACTGCTTCTGAGCCGGCTTGGCGCCGTGGGCCCAGGTGTCGGTGCGGTGGGGCCAGCCCATCCACACGCGATCCTGCGGGGCGAACTCGGCGGGCATAAAGAAGCCGTCGGCCTTGGGGGTGGACTCGGACTCGGTGATCGTACGCATAAGATTTCCTCCAAATCGAACGATCGTTTGCCGCGGGCGGATTACCCGCAGCCTAAAACCAAGAGATAGTGGGCGCCCGTCCCCCGGCAAAGGTCGGGGCGCCCGGTGCCGGTTTTCACGGAGCCGCACCGACGAGCGGCAACGTAACCAAGTGCGTGGAGACAAACGCACGAAGGATACGAGAGAGAGGTTGGGGCGGGCGGTGGTTACCGGAGCTATCGCTCGCACCCGCCCCAGGAAATAGTGAGCAAATTTGTCGCTTTGGGCACGCCCTCGAAGAGGCTAGAGTGCCTGGAGTCGGGAGCGACAAGCCCGACGAAGCGCACGTTGGTACGCGAGGAGGGTTGGAGCCCCAGAACCGGGTGCTCTAGTTCTCCTCGGCCTCGGCGGCCTCCTCAGCGAGACGCTGAGCTGCCAGCTCGGGAGTGAGGCCCTTGTACTCGGTCTCGCGGCCCTTAGCGCTGACGACGCGGACAACCTCGCCGATGAGCAGAAGCACGATGAAGATAACGATCATCGGGAGCTTGTCGCCAATTTCAGCGGCAGAGAACGGCACCAGCGTTGCAACGATGGCCAGGATCAGCTCGATGCAAGGGATGGCCAGCATGACCTTCATCATGGCACCCTTAAACGGGAACGTGAAGATGCGCTCGCGGTCGGGGTCGTTCTTGCGAAGGTTGAGGAACGCCGGGAACATCGGGATGTAGGTCAGCAGCAGGAAGACGACGGAGGTGCCGAAGAGCATCCAGAAGACGCCGTTGGAGATGGCATCGATGGGAACGAGCTGCAGGCACAGCACCAGGGAGGCAACGACGGCGTTGACCAGGTTGGCACCGTTGGGCATGTCGTCATCAGAGATCATCGAGGCGAAGACCTTGGGCATGTTGCCGTGCTCGGCAGCGTAGCGAGCAACGGAGTTAACGCCGAAGGACCAAGCAGCCATGTTGGCGAACAGGGTGATCAGGAAGGCAATGCAGATGACCTTAAAGATCATGGAGTCGCCCACCATGGTCTGGACTGCATAAATCATGCCGTAGTCGGGGTCGATGGAATCGGCCGGCACAGCAGCGCCGATGCCAAAGCCAGCGAACAGGTAGATCACGGCGATGGACAGGCCACCGACGATGATAGCCTTGGGAATATCGCGAGCGGGATCGGCCATGTCATCGGTCATGGTGCAGATGACCTCGAAGCCCATGAAGTTAAAGATGATGATCGACAGGTAACCGAGAGCGTTGGTGTTGGTGAGCTCGGGCAGGAAGGTGGCAGCGGACATGTCGTTCGCAAAACCGTTCTCCATGGCATACCAAATGCCCAAAGCGCCAACGATAACGGCGACGGCGACCTTGATGATGGCGCCACCGTTAAGGACCCACTCGGAGTCGGCCGCCTTGGAGCGGCCCATGAGGTAGACGATCCACACAAAGGCAAGATCGATACCCATCTTGGCGATCAAGTTGAACTCAACGCCAAAGACCATGCCCAAAATGTCGGGGAACATGGTAGCCAGCGAGGCAATCCACAGCGGGTAGTTGACCCAGTAGTAATACGAGATGCGGGCGCCCCATTTGTCGCCCAGGCCATCGCGTACCCAGTCGTAAATGCCGCCCTCGCCGTCATAGGTGGTGCCGAGCTCGGCAACAACCATGCCATAAGGAAGCAGGAAGGTCAGGATCAGGAAGATCCACCAGAAGAACTGCTGGTTGCCAATGGCAGCAGCAGGAGCGGCGGCCTCGCAAACGAAGACGACGCAGATGATGGTCGAAATGACCGTCAAAAAGGAAAGCTTTTTCTTTCCGTCACTCATGATGAGCTCCTTCGCTCAGTCTTGGACAGATCCGAGGCCCAAGGTACTAAGGCAATTGCCTGAGCCTCGGTGAGCGGGCGACAGGAGACGAGCATCCGCCGCCCGCAAACGTGCGTTTAGCAGGCTTAAGGCTTAGAGCTGCTCGAGAGCCTCGAGAGCGGCGTGAAGCTCGGCCTTGGCGGAGTACTCGACACCCTCGTCGTTGAGCGGGGTGCGCTTGCCCAGGGCAGCGAGGAGAGCACGGATGGAGTGCTTGCGGTTCTCGGCCTCGACCCAGCACAGGGAGCGCTCGGGATCGTCCATAACCTCGTCGACGACTTCCTCGTTGCGAGTGGCCGGCAGGCAGTGCATGAACTTGGAGTTGGGGCCGGCGAAGTTCATCATGTCCATGGTGACCTGATACTTGGGGTAGAACACGTCCATGTAGTTCTCGCCCGAGACCTCCTCGTCGTACAGGCCATACCACACGTCGGTGTAGATGAAGTCGGCGCCCTTGATGCACTCGATGTCGTCGGAGATGACGACGGAGCCGCCGGAGACCTTGCAGTTCTCCTCGGCGATGGCCATCATCTGCTTGCCGAACTCGGCGCGCTCCTCAACGGTGCCAACGTGCAGGCCGCCGTCGGGGATCTGGTGGCCCTTGGGTCCAAACTGGACAAACTTCATGCCGACCTTGGAGGCGATGAACATGAGGGAGACGCAGACCTGGGTGGCGTCGCCGATGAAGGCCAGGGTGCAGTCCTCGATCTTCTTGCCCTCGGGGAGGTTCTCGAGCATGGTCATGAGGTCGCCCATCTCCTGCGTGGGATGGTTGAACTCGGACATGCCATTGATGACGGGCACAGCGGAGCCCTCGGCGAGGCCGACGACGTCCTTGTGACGGTCAACGCGAGCCATCATGATGTCGAGCAGCGAGCCCATAACGCGAGCGGTGTCGCCCAGGGACTCGTGACCGCCGAGCTGGATGGTGCCAGGGCCATAGAACTGAGCATGGCCGCCGAGGTCGGTCATAGCGGTCTCGAAGGAAAGACGGGTGCGGGTGGAAACCTGCTGGAAGATCATGCCAAGGCTCTGGTTGCGGAGCAGGTGCGGATAATAACCGTCAACCTTGATGGCCTTCTTCATTGCCAGGCCAAGATCCTCGATAGCCAGGATCTGCTCTTTGGTGAAGTCGTTGGTATCGATGAAATCCTTAGGCAGCGCCATGTCGATTCCTTTCCGCCGGTCGTGCCGACTATTGCTATGAGGCGCTCGAACATCACGCCTCGTGTTGACAAGACCATCATTCACCCGTATGCAATTTTTACCTAGTTTATTCGGGATTAAAGACCGTTCACGGAGTTACACCCCCTCTAAACCAATATAAACCCGCAGGTAGCCAGCTTGCAGGGGGTTTACTATCTAGAACCGCGAACGGTATACGGCTATGCTGTATCTCGGCGCCTAATCCGCAATGGAACGAAGGGTTGAGACGTCTATATCCCACAAGGTATACAGGGCTCGGCCATAGATGAAATGAGATGGGACGGTGGCAGATGAACACCCTGATGTTCTTCTATACCCTAGCGATACTCGTGATCTGTATTGTGACGGCAGTGCTTTCGCTTGCCGCCTATGCCTCGTCTCGTCGACGCTTCTTTATCTATGGCAGCGGCGTTTTTATTTGCTATGCCATCGAGATGACCGAGATCTTCTTTTTTGAATACACGTTGCAAAACCAGAGTTTTCCAGCCAGCGACTATTACTCAATTACCATGCCTGTGTTGCGGACCCTTGTGGCGACCGCTTCACAAGCTTTTATCTGGCTCATTGCCATGGACTTGCTCGACAAACATTCAAAAAAGCAGTTTGTTATTCCCGTCGCAACGTTCTTCCTGAGCGAGCTGCTGGTCATTGTCGCTGTCCCCTACGGCCCCATGCATCAATGGCTCTACTACACGATGCGTCAGGTATTCCTTGTATTTGTGGGACTGTATATCTTTTGGACGGCGCATAAAAGCACGCAGGTCGAGCTTAAGGCGCGCGTCAACAATCAACGAAAGCACCTCATTATCGGCGCCATTCTGGTCGGGTGCATCGTTGCCGAGGATTTCTACAACATCCTTGTTGTTCCCATGAGCCTGGCACCCTCTTGGCTGCAGCTGTACCTGTCCGAGCGCAACTTTAGCGAGAACATCTTTGCGTGCTACTTTGCGATTCTGCTGATCATCTATGCCTATCACGTGCTTTCGATTCGCATGCAGGAGGCGCCCGAGGAAAAGAACGTCAGCGATCTTGATCGACACATCGAAGAGCAGATGCCCTTCTATCGCAACGCCTACAAGCTCTCCAACCGCGAAACCGAAGTCATGCGTCTGGTTGTGTTGGGCAAATCGAACCAAGAGATCGCTGACGAGCTCTTCCTTGCCGTGGGCACCGTCAAGACCCATATCCACAACATCCTGGTCAAAACTGAGCAGCAAAACCGCACGACGCTCATCCTCCACTTTTGGAAACGATAACCTACCAAAAAGGGACAGGTTTATTTTGGCAGGTTTTATCTGGGCAAATGCCAAAACCGCCGCGAGGGAGCTACTTTCCCTCGCGGCGGTTTTCTAGCAGTAAAACCAAGTGAGTAGGCTTTTGGCGGGATGCCGAGCACGCCCCAAAACACCACCGCCCTGACCTGCGGTTTTATTGAGCGTTTGGCGCGGTGTGCTCGACAAGTCCAAAAAAGTCTACTCACTTGCATCTGAGAGGCATCCGATAGACAAAAAACCGCCGCGAAAAGGGTCCGGACCCCGTTCGCGGCGGCTGTTCGCGTTGGTTTTGCGACGGTTTTGCCCGCTTGTTACTCGCTGTAGCGGGTGGCGATGGCAGCTTGTACCATGCCGGCGCTCATGAGGTACGTCACCAGGAAGTAGCCACCATAGGCTGCCAGGAAGATCGCACAGGTGAGGCCCACGGTGCCGCCGATGCTCATATTTCCGAATATGCTCACCAGCTCGATGATCACCTTAAGTGCCACAAAGGAGTGCGCTAGGCCCACTGCCAGCGGGAACAGGAAGAATACCGCTTGCTGCGCCATCACCGAATGGCGAATCTGGCGGTCGTCGCAGCCGATCTGTGCCAGCACACGATAGCTGCGGCTGCCATCGGCCACGTTGGAGAGTTGCTGGATCGACAGAATCGCCGCGCATGCAACGACCAATACAAAGCCGATGTAGATGGCTAGGTAGCTAATAAGACCGTTCATTTGCGCTGCTTGCGTGTACATCTCGGAGCGTGTGATGAAGGTTCCCCACGACCCCGGCTTCTTGCCGTCAACGAGCAGATCGTCGAGCAGAGTGTATTTAATGCTCTCGTCTGCCTCGGTCGTATCCATCCCCTGTTTGTAGTTAACGAGCAGGCTACTGGAATACGGCTGCAGATTAAGTTGGGACAACAGCTCGTCGGCAACGACGACGGTACCCGGATTACTGCCCATCGCCGAGTTGGCGATGGCCGCCGTATCTTCGTCCGACTTATCGGTTGCGGGCTTGAGCGTATGCCCGCCCAAGGTAAGGGCATGGCCACCAGCCATATACTTGGTGTACAGGTCGACCAGCTCGCCGCCCATATCACACGTGAGCAGATACTGGTCGTGACCGATGTGCACCGGCTCCTCACCCATCATCTGACGCAGTTTGTTGTACTGGCTCGCCGGCGTCACAAACAGACCCATCGTATCGGCATTGCTACCCCCGAACGCCTTGGGAAGCTTTTCGCCCATGATCTTGCACATCTCACTTGGGGTCACCGAAGGATTCGAGCTGCCAAACGGGTAACTCAGATACGAATCGATCTGCACATGCTCACCGGCAACATCGGCGATATCGACCTTCTTGCCGGTCTCGTCGTTGTTGTCCGCCGAACTGTCCCTGCCGTGCCATGCGGGGTACAAATCGACCGTTGTATCGGCCGGCACCATGCGATCGGCTTCATCAGACGGATTGACGTACTCTTTGTAGTAGTCGAACGTATCGGGCGTGTAATAGACATACGTCTGAGACACGTCTACAGGGTTATAGCGCTCCAGGTTTTCGTTCATCACGTTGGCAATCGACATACCGCACGTCACCGAGGTGATGGCCAAAAACAGGAGCATCGCGATGACGCCCATCGAAAAGCACACCGTGTTGACCTTGGCCGCAAGCTGGCGCACGGTAAACATGTTGAGGCCGCGCCAATACACGCTGCGCAGGCTCTGCAGCAGCTTGATGAGCATGCCCGAGAGTCCCCAGAACAGGGCAAAGGTGCCCACGGCAACCATAGCGGTCGTAATACCAGACTGGTTCATGGCCTCTTGCAGCTTGCTGTCCGTCGCGGTTAGCGGGAACCCATCACGTAGCAGACGGTAATAGGCCACGCCCACAAGCACCGCACCCACGGCAAAGATGGCAATCGCGATCCAGGGGTTGCGTGCCTTGATGCTCTCGTTGCGACGCTCGGCACCCATAAGCTCGATGAGTTTGGTACGACGCACGGCGCGGAGGTTCAGCAGTAGCGTGAGCACAAACATTACGATCATGCAGGCAAGGGTCAGATTGAACGCATGCATCGAGAAAAAGAAGTGGAAATTGGCGATCTGCGTCTTAAAGAGCGAGGCCGTAAAGAACGTCATGAGCTGGGAGAGTCCCACACCCAGCACAATGCCGGCGACAAAGGCCACCACCGAGACAATCACCGTCTCGAGCGCCATGATCGTGGCGACGCGCCCGCGCCCCATGCCGAGCACCTGGTACAGGCCAAACTCCTTTTTGCGGCGTTTCATGATGAAGTTATTGGCGTACACCATCAAAAAGGCCATGACACCGGCCAAAAAGTACGTCAGGTCGCCGAGCATACTGCCCATAACCTGCGCCAAGCCCTCTTCATCAATTCCGGCGATGTCGACCTGCATCGAGATGGTGTTAAAGGCATAGAAGACCGTAACGCCCAGGGTGAGCGTCAAAAGGTAGACGAGGTAGTCGCGGCCGGCGCGGCGGACGTTGCCCCAAGCGAGCTTACAGAGCATCGGAGCCCTCACCGCCCATCATGGCAACGACCTCCATAATGCGGTCGAAGAACTCTCGGCGGTCGGTGTCGCCGCGACGCAGCTCTGTGAAGATCTTGCCGTCGCGGATAAACAACACGCGGCTCGTGTAGCTGGCGGCAAAGCTGTCATGCGTGACCATGAGCACGGTGGCGCGCAGGCGGCGATTGAGGGCCTCCAGGCTCTCGAGCAGCAGGAGGGCGCTCTTGGAATCGAGGGCACCGGTGGGCTCGTCGGCCATGATCATGGTGGGGTCGGTGACGAGCGCGCGAGCCGCGGCAACGCGCTGCTGCTGACCGCCGGACATCTGGTAGGGATACTTGTCGAGCACCTGACTGATGGACAGGCGCGCTGCCACATCCTGCACGCGGGTTGAGATCTCTGCCGAGTTTGTGCGGGCAATGGTGAGCGGCAGGGCGATATTCTCGCGTGCCGTGAGTGTATCGAGCAGGTTGGAGTCCTGGAAGATAAAGCCGAGCTCCTCGCGGCGGAACTGCGAGAGCTTGGCCTGCTTCATGCGCGTCACGTCCTGGCCGTTGATGCGGATGGTGCCGCTCGTGGCGCTATCGATGGTCGAGACGCAGTTGAGCAACGTCGACTTGCCCGAGCCCGAGGCGCCCATGATGCCGACGAATTCGCCGCGGTTGACGGTAAAGCTGACATCGTTGAGCGCGCGGGTCACGTTGCCCAGCGCTCCGTATACCTTTTCGAGATGCGCGACCTCCAGTACCGGGGTCGCCATGTGCGTGGTTTGCATACCGAGTCCTTTCTTGCAATTAGTCTACGGCATCTATAGTCGCAAGAAGACGAGTCGGCTACCATCGATATGGCTTACGCTTGCCTTACCGTTGTGTAAGGTAGGGGTAGCTAGCCTGTCACGTGTTGATATTGAGAGAGGACTCCTGTTGAAGACTGTTCATGTTGCCGCTGGGATCATTCGCAAGGAAGGATCCGACGAGCTGCTGGCCGTGCAGCGCGGCTACGGCGACATGCAGGGACTTTGGGAGTTCCCGGGTGGTAAGCTCATGCGCGGCGAGACACCTGAAGACGCCGTGCGCCGCGAACTCATGGAGGAGCTGCAGGTCAAAGTCACCAACCTGCGTGACTTCTACACCGTTGAGTATGACTACCCAGATTTCCACCTCTCAATGGAGTGCTACTACTGCTCGCTCGCCGATGAATCCGATGAGCCTCAGAAGCACGACCGCCAGCTCGATATCCGCTGGATTCCACGCACCTCGCTTGCCACCGTTGAGTGGATGCCCGCCGACAAGGGGCTCATTGATGCCCTGATTGAGCTGAAGGAAGACCGGCTTGAGGCAAGCGCCGCCGATGACGCCGCGCCCAACACAGCCGCCAAACCCAGGCGCAAACCTAAGCGCCGCAGCAAAAAGCACCCCAAGCCCGGCCTGCTGGACGGCATCGACACCTCGGACCTCTCCGCTGACGAGCGCGAACTGGTGCGCCGTCGCGCTGCCATCAAAAAGTCCATGAAGGGCAACAAGCGCGCCAACACCAAGCCCGAGCTGCTCGTTCGCCAGCGCCTGCGCGCAGCGGGCCTTACGGGTTATCGCTTGGAATGGAAGGTTCCCGGCAAGCCCGACATCGCCTTCCCCGGCCGCAAGATCGCCATCTTCGTCAACGGTTGCTTTTGGCATCGCTGCCCTAAGTGCAATCCGAGCCAGCCAAAACGCAATGTTGAGTTTTGGGAGGCAAAGTTCCGTCGCAACGTCGAGCGCGACCGTGCTGCTGTGGCAGCGCTCACTCAAATGGGCTGGACGTCCATAACCATCTGGGAATGCGATCTCAAAAAAGACCGCATCGACGCCACGATGGAAAAGGTCATCGAGCGGGTGCGCGCCGCAGAGCCGCAGCGCTAGCCGCCCGTCCCAATCGTGAGCGTGTTTTCCCTAGGGGAATCACGGTTGGGCGCGTTCAGATCCTTCATATACGCAACAATTGCGCCACAAACCTTAGAAAGCCCTTAAGCTCAAAACCTTTCAAGAGTGTTACTCGATACCTCTGACCTGCAGTTTCATCGTAACACTAAACCAGGTTAAGCCTTTCTTTAGCGCTTCTTTGCGGCAGCCGCGGCATAATACTGCCAACGCACGGGACCTAGCAGCAAACCTCGCGCGCAATCTTTTGGTGGACATCGAGGAGGCCGCATAAGCATGCATTCTTCCAATGACGCAGCACAGCAGCCATCCCTAAAACATGCAAACCTTTTCTCCTTCCCCCCGACACAGAGAAACGGCCTCCCCGACTCCCCCACCACAAAAGCCAAACGCTCAACCGACCAGAGCCACAACTTGCGAGCATCCTTCGATAAGCTCCAAGCATCCCTAGACAAGGCGTTCCCCGAACAGGCAAGAGCAATCTAAGCCCATCGCGCTTTATACTGATGCCATGCGAAACATGGATCACATAGAATTGCACCGCGGAGGACGCGAGGAAGCGTTTCCCGAGACCGCCGAAGACTGGCCCTATATTGCCGAACGCGCAGAATTCGCTCGCTATCCGGGCAATTCCGTCCCCTGGCACTGGCATTCCGAAGTTGAGCTTTTCTACATGGAGCAGGGAGCGATTGACTATCGAACGCACGCGGCTCATGTGCACGTACGCTTTGAGGAAGGGTCCGCCGGCTTTATCAACGGCGGCGTTTTGCACAGTACGCTGCAATCACCCAATTCGGCGCCAGCCATTCAAATGCTGCATATCTTTCAGCCGTCGATGCTCGGCGATCCCGCGGGACGTCTCCAAAAGCGCTACATCAACCCATTGCTTCAATGTCGAGGCGTCGATGTGCTCAAATGGTCGCCCACCAATCCCGACGATATGCCCTTTATCGATTTGCTGAAGAGCTCCTTTAGCCACGACCTTCAACGGCCGCAGAACGAGATGGCGCTTCGAAATAGTTTGTCAGAGCTCTGGATTCAGATTAACGCCAAGGCCGAACCGCTCTTTTCTTCCGACGGCGCCTCTTGGATGACCAGCCGCGACGTACAGTTCAAGGCAATCCTGGACTTTATCCGCGCAAACTATGCAGCCGCTATAGATGTGCCCCAGATGGCATCTGCAGCCGGCGTAAGCGAAAGAGAGTGTTACCGCATTATCGAAACTTGTGCAGGAACGACCCCGGCGGCATATCTACGCGCATACCGCATAAACCGTGCTTGCGAACTTTTGGCACACACCACGCGAACGGTACAGACAGTCGCGCGCCAATGCGGATTTATAACAGCAAGCCATCTTGGCCAGGTATTTAAAGAACAAATGGGGTGCACTCCTTCGAGCTATCGAGCAGCGAGGCAGAATCTCGATAGCACCAGGCAGAAATCCCGCTAACCCTTCTTCTGTCACTGCATCAAACTTGCAGGCAAACAACAGAGAGGAGCAATCATATGAAGCACTTTGACCATATCGTATTTGACGTTGATGGGACATTGGCAGATACAGAAGAAAGCGTTCTGTCATCGCTTGTCCAGATTGTCCAAGAAGAGACCAGCAAAACGCTTCCCCGACACGAGCTTGACTTTGCCCTCGGCATACCCGGCAAGGATGCCCTTGAGAAACTTGGGATCTACTCGCAGGCAACGTTGGATCGCTGGTGCCAAGTTGCCGCCAGCTTTAAAAGCACCATCAGCGTGTTTCCAGGTTTGCTTGAAGTCATCGCAACACTCGCCGATAGCGGCTGCAAACTTGGCATCGTCTCCTCACGTGCGCGCGACGAATACGCAAAAGAAATGGCTCTGTTAGACCAAATTTGACACGATCGGCTGTTCGTCGAACCGGAAAAT
>OGXP01002022.1_pt1 | contig 14528 bp, 10 predicted proteins | sample 1576351 | NCBI WGS metagenome assembly OGXP01 (sample SAMEA3541517, study PRJEB24748) | human gut metagenome | biome: human gut; feature: human-associated habitat; material: faeces | place: China | collected 2012
AACTCGATTTGGAATCCCGTATTTTCCATTTACACAAAATATTTTATAGTGCCTGCTCCGCAATGAAACACCGTATCATCCCCACCATGATTTGCGATTTCATTTGCGGAGCATTTTTACCTGTTGTCAATCAACCGTCCTCAAAAAGTATATGCGATAGTTTGCAGCTCGCCAATGATACCGGAGAAATTGGAGGATGATACTACAAATTCCATAATCTATGCTGTTTTAGCCGGTATACCTCCCCATGGATACACACAAAGATACTTTCTTTCTGCTACTTTCCCAACAATTGCAACTTCTTTTTGTTTGGCCACACAAATTTAGCCCTCTATGCTCATGCCCACAGGCTATCGTTTTCCGTAACGGCAGAAGACAAACAAGTGGAAACAGGATTCTTCGGTCTTTTTCCTGAAACTTATTGCAAATTATCCATATTTGACCTACATTTGTCAAATCAACCAAAAGAACACAAGCGTTTCTAACATCTATATATGTCTGGTCTGCCCTGTAATGAAAGGATGGATTGTACCCAATGCCCTAAAGCAGTGGAGAACAGCATCCATTACACACATAACAAAAAAGGTTTCCACTTACCCCCACATAAGTGTGAAACCAATATTTTATTTTTCTTACTCAAAGGTCAAATATTAATCAATAGTGAAGAATATGCCGGAACCATCATCAATTCCGGAGAATTTGTGCTGCAAGCTATCGCATCAAAAGTGGAAATACTGGCCATGACAGACTCGGAAGGTATTCTGTACACATTTGATGACCCTAAAGCCTTCTGCTATGACCGCTATACCTATATATTGAAAAACGTGCCTCCGCCACTCATCTCCGAGCCACTGAAAATAAAGCCCGAAATAAAGCTTTTCCTTGAAGGGGTTGCTTCCTATCTGAATGCAGACAAAATTTGTAAAGAGCTGCTCGAATTCAAGCGTAAAGAACTTTATTATCTGTTGGCGCACTATTACACAGACTATGAGCTATCTCCTGTTGTACACAGCCTATCCCAATACACCAGCAGTTTTGAATATTTCATATTAAAGCACCACAAACAAATAAAGTCCGTAGAGGAGTTCGCACAACTGGGCGGCTACAGCGTCACCACCTTCCGCCGCATTTTCAAAGCCATCTTCAACGAGCCGGCCTATGAATGGATGATGAAACAGCGCAAAGAAAGTATCCTTTACCAATTGCGCTATACAGATGCTTCCATCTCCGAAATCTGCTTTGGACATGGATTTGAATCTCTCTCACATTTTTCCAACTTCTGTAAGAAGTCCTTTGGCGACTCTCCCAGAAACATCCGTAAAAAAGAAAAGGAAGAAATTTCACCCAATACATAATTATAAAAAAAATGCCCCGCCAAAAGGCAGAGCACTCTCAAATATCAAGTAAAACTAACCGTAATTAGTCTTTCAGCTTCGCAGCAATAAATTCACGGTTCAAACGAGCAATGTTGCTGATAGAAACCAGCTTCGGACATTCTGCCTCACAAGCACGAGTGTTTGTACAGTTACCAAAGCCCAGTTCATCCATTTTGCTCAACATAGCTTTCGCACGGCGTGCAGCTTCCACTTTACCTTGAGGTAACAGTGCCAACTGGCTGACCTTTGCAGAAACAAACAACATAGCAGAACCATTCTTACATGCAGCAACACAAGCACCACAACCGATACATGCAGCAGCATCCATAGCCTCATCGGCAATAGGTTTTGCAATAGGAATTGCGTTAGCGTCAGGAATACCACCGGTATTGATTGACACGTAACCACCCGCCTGCATAATCTTGTCGTATGCGCTGCGGTCTACCATCAAGTCGCGGATTACCGGGAAACCGGCAGAACGCCAAGGCTCAACAGTAATGGTGTCACCGTCTTTGAAACGACGCATATAAATCTGGCAGGTAGTAGCACCTGTAGCAGGTCCGTGAGGATGTCCGTTGATATACATAGAGCACATACCGCAGATACCTTCACGACAGTCGTGGTCGAATACGATAGGTTCTTTACCTTCATTGATAAGCTGCTCGTTCAAGATATCCATCATTTCCAGGAATGAGGTATCACCCGGAATATCTTTCATTTGGAAGGTATCAAAATGTCCTTTGTCCTTAGGACCTTTCTGACGCCAAACTTTCAGTGTGAAACTTATATTTTTATCCATGATTTCTATACAATTAATAATTAAGACTTATAGTTACGAGTTTGAACCTTAACGAACTGATAGTTCAAATCTTCCTTGATCAATTCGGGTTCTTTTCCTTCACCTGTGTATTTCCAGCAAGCTACATACGAGAACTTGTCATCGTGACGAAGCGCTTCACCCTCCGGAGTCTGGTGTTCTTCACGGAAGTGACCACCACAAGATTCCTCACGGTTCAATGCATCGTAAGCCATCAGCTCACCGATTTCGATGAAATCAGCCAGGCGGATTGCCTTTTCAAGTTCCACATTCAATTCATTAGCTTCACCCGGAATGCGAAGGTCGCTCCAGAAGGTCTTTCTTACTTCTTTCAGTTTAGCCAGAGCAGTAGTCAAAGATTCCTTGGTACGTCCCATACCTACGAAGTCCCACATGATGTGACCCAGTTCCTTGTGAATAGAGTCTACCGAACGATGACCCTTGATATTCATCAGTTTCTGGATCTTATCGTTTACAGCCTTTTCGGCAGCCACGAATTCGGGAAGGTCTGTCGAGAAACGGGGAACCTGAATCTGGTCTGACAAATAGTTCTGGATAGTATAAGGCAATACGAAGTAACCGTCAGCCAATCCCTGCATCAATGCAGATGCACCCAAACGGTTTGCACCGTGGTCAGAGAAGTTAGCTTCACCGATAGCATACAAGCCCTTGATAGAAGTCATCAGTTCATAGTCAACCCAGATACCACCCATCGTATAGTGGATAGCCGGGAATATCATCATCGGAGTCTTGTACGGATTTTCGTCAGTGATTTCTTCGTACATATCGAACAAGTTACCGTAACGGGCACGAACTACATCTTCACCCAGACGGTCGATAGCGTATTTAAAGTCAAGGAATACGGCCAGACCTGTGTTGTTCACACCGAAACCGGCGTCGCAACGTTCTTTCGCAGCACGTGAAGCAACGTCACGGGGAACCAGGTTACCGAATGCCGGATAACGGCGTTCCAAGTAGAAGTCACGGTCTGCATCAGGAATATCGGTCGGTTTCTTAGTTCCTGCCTGCAATGCCTTGGCATCTTCCAGCTTTTTCGGAACCCAGATACGTCCGTCATTACGCAATGACTCGGACATCAAAGTCAGTTTAGACTGCTTGTCACCGTGTACAGGGATACAGGTCGGGTGGATCTGTGCAAAGCAAGGATTGGCAAAGTAAGCACCTTTGCGGTAAACCTGCATAGCAGCCGAACCATTTGACGCCATAGCGTTGGTAGACAAGAAGTAAGTATTACCATAACCGCCGGTACCGATAACTACCGCATGGGCAGCGAAACGTTCAATCTTACCTGTAACCAAATTACGGGCGATGATACCACGGGCGCGTTCCACACCTTCGTTATCCTTAATCAGCACAACGTCCAACATCTCATAACGAGTGTACAACTTCACGTTACCACGCTGAACTTCACGGCTCAATGCAGAATAAGCACCCAGCAACAACTGCTGTCCGGTTTGACCGCGGGCATAGAATGTACGTGAAACCTGAGCACCACCGAATGAACGGTTATCCAGCAAACCACCGTATTCGCGAGCGAAAGGAACACCTTGAGCTACGCACTGGTCGATGATAGCATTTGACACTTCGGCCAGACGATAAACGTTAGCTTCGCGTGCACGGTAGTCACCACCTTTGATTGTATCGTAGAAAAGACGGTAAACAGAGTCACCATCATTTTGATAATTCTTAGCAGCATTGATACCTCCCTGTGCAGCAATAGAGTGTGCACGACGGGGAGAGTCCTGGATACAGAAGTTTAATACCTTGAAACCCAGAGCACCCAGTGAAGCAGCAGCCGAAGCACCTGCCAAACCGGTACCTACCACAATAATGTCAAGACGACGTTTGTTGGCAGGGTTTACCAATTTTTGATGAGCTTTATAATTGGTCCATTTCTCGGCTAAAGCGCCTTCAGGAATTTTAGAATCTATAGTAGCCATATTCATTTACAATTTTATCATTTACAATTTACGATTAGCAAGCACCACAAGCGAGTGATTTCACGAAGTAGATAACGACTACTGCTGCAAAACCAAGAACTACCAAAGTAGAGTAGATGTTACCAATAGTCTTCCAACGCTCGAACCAGATTTTATTGCTCCAGCCCAAAGTCTGCAAAGCACTCCAGAATCCGTGAGTCAGGTGGAACCACAAAGCTGCTAACCAAATGAGGTAAAGCACTGTAAATACAGGGCATCCGAATGTTTCACGAATGTAAGCGGCACCGTCTGTAGGACCGAATGCGCCCAAATCATGAACACCGATAATTTCGGCAAACTGCATTTTGTACCAGAAATTGGCAAAATGAAGAGCCAATCCGGCAATGACAACAATACCCAGGACAAGCATGTTCTGAGATGCCCATTCCACAGTTTTAGGTTTAACGTTCACTGCATAACGTTCGCTACCGCGAGCTGCACGGTTCTGCATGGTCAACCAGAAAGCGTAGATGATGTGAATTACAAACAGAGCAGCCAGCCCGGCAGTTGCAACCAACGCGTACCAGTTAGCTCCCAAGAATTCACAAATCATGTTGTAAGCATCTTCCGAGAAGAGCGCAACAAGGTTCATCGCCATGTGAAACGTCAGAAACAGGACAAGGGCGATACCTGTGACACTCATCACCACTTTCCTTCCAATAGATGAATTACTTAACCACATAAATGATTGAATTTAAATTATTTAATTGTTAGAACTAAAAATTCTGTTAAAAGCTGTGTATTCACGATGCAAAAGTAAAGGAATTCTAGCGATAATACAAGGAATTATGGAAATTATTCTTTAATTCGGGGAAGGGTAAATGCGAATTACATTATTTTCCTATCTTTGCACTGAACAAATGCCAAACTAAATGAAACGCCAAAGGATTATTTTTCTTATACTGACAGCCTGTTTTACATTCAGCCTCAGCGCACAGAATATAGACATCAACACGTTGAAAACCATCAACCGATGGGATGTACACGGACTGAGCCGCGGATTGTCCGCTAGCGGAGTGATTCTACCCGTAGGAATACCTACAGCCATGGGACTCTATGCATTGATAAAAAAAGACCAGCCGATGCTGAAAGATGCCATTTACATAGGAACCAGTGTGATTGAAGCAGTGGGGATTACATACGCCGCCAAACATATAATAGGTCGTGACCGGCCTTTTGTAAAGTATCCGGATAAGATTCATGCATACGGAGCACCGGATGCCGATAGTCCGTCATTCCCTTCAGGACACACTGCGGCAGCTTTTTCTTTAGCCACCTCACTCTCCATCACTTATCCTAAGTGGTATGTTATCGCCCCTTCAGCCGTATGGGCTTGCGGAGTAGGGTTTGCCCGGATGAACCAAGGGGTGCACTATCCCAGTGATGTAGTGGCAGGAGCCGCTATCGGAGTAGGATGTGCTTTCGTGAACGTGTATGTGAACCGATGGCTGAATAAGGTGCTGTTCGGGAGACAGATAAAGTGATGGTTGGAAAATTATTCCACACCTAAAAGAAGACACAACAGAAGTTTTTCAGACAACTGCAGGAGTGCAACTATGCGCCCCTGCAGTTAATATAAAGTCTTGACTATCGCTTTTTCAACAGCAGCCCCTCAAAGTCCGGTTGCTCCAACAGTTCCAGCGCTTTCCTGATACTTTCATTCACGTCATTAATGACGTGATAATATTCATTCATATCCCATAAATCACGGGCTATCAATGCTTTCATCTGCAACCTCAGCAGAGGCAGGGCCTTTTGATACTCTTCTTCATTATATTCCACTCCCATCTCCTTGCCGGTAGCAACCAGTTGTGCCAACATATCCGGAGTCACTTCAAAACGTTTGTAGAACTCATTGAAAGTCTTGTATTTGCCCAGCCATTCTTTACGATGGGCATCAATAAAATGGAAATGAGCTTTCATCAACGCTCCTTTATCACGCAACTGACGATGGTATTTAGTATAGAGAGTCGTATCAATCGGCACAAAATAATCGGGCATGATTCCTCCGCCACCATATACCGTACGGGCCAACCTATGAGTCTTGAACTTCAGTGAATCCGGAAAGTGGATGCTGTCTTCACTCATCATTTCTCCTTTATTATAACGGTCTATCAGGTCTTCATTATACTTTTCAATGCTTTCGTAAGGTTTCTGGATACAACGTCCGGCAGGCGTATAATAGCGGGCCACCGTCAGACGGATCATCGAACCGTCCGGCAAATCAATGGGACGCTGCACCAAGCCTTTACCAAAACTGCGCCGGCCCACAACAACTCCTCTGTCCCAATCCTGAACAGCTCCAGTCACAATCTCACTGGCAGAAGCCGAAAATTCATCAACCAATACCATCAGACGACCGTTCTGAAACTCGCCCGTACCTTTGGCAAAAAACTCGCTACGAGGATTACGACGGCCCTCCGTATAGACAATCAGTTCCTTTTTACCCAAAAATTCATTGGCAATATCGATAGCAGCATTCAAATACCCCCCGCCATTGCCCTGCAAATCAAGAATCAAGTCTTTCATTCCTTTCTTCTGCAACCCGGTCAGCGCTTTCTTGAACTCCTCATGGGTAGTGGCGGCAAAACGGTTGATACGAATATAACCGATCTTATCTTTAATCATATAGGAAGCATCCAGGCTGTAAACAGGTATTTTATCCCTTTTCACCGTAAAGGGGAGCAGTTCCTTCACCCCTCGGCGAAGTATTTTCAGATTCACTTTTGAATCTTTAGGACCACGGAGACGACGCATAATATCCTCGGTACTCATCTTTACACCGGCTATCAGCGTATCTTCCACCATGACGATACGATCACCGGCCAGAATACCGACTTTTTCGGACGGTCCGCCCGATACAGGCTGTATCACCAGCAAAGTGTCCTCCGCCATATTAAACTGTATACCGATACCTTCGAAGTTTCCCTGCAACGGCTCGTTCATTCTCTTCACTTCCTCCGGATCAGAATAGGTAGAATGAGGATCAAGCTGCTCCAGCATTTTTACGATAGCTTCTTCCACCAGCTTTCCCTCATTGACTTCGTCTACATAAAGATTGGCAATGGCAAATTCCGCCAGTTGCAACTTACGTGCCGGAGAATTCAGAAATTTACTCTCCTGAGCCTGTGCGGCTACGATAGAAAAAAAGCAGGCAATCAAGCCTGCAAAATACATAGTATATTTCATGGTCAGTCTATTTTCATTCCTTCAGGCAAGAATGGCGTCACATCTTTGCCAAACTGCAACAATTCTCTTACAATCGTAGAGCTGATAGAGGTTAGTTCCGGCTCCGTAAACAACAGAATCGTTTCTATTCCGGCCAGTTTCCGGTTGATATCGGCTATAGTTTCCTCATATTCAAAATCGTGTACGGTACGGATACCACGAACAATGAACTGCGCCTCCTTAGCTCGGGCAAAGTCAATGGTCAGACAATCATAAGCATCGACCTTTACCCGGGGATCATCCGCAAAAAGTTTCTCGATCATCTCCACTCGTTTCTCTGTAGGAAACCAAGTTTTCTTATTCTCATTGATACCGATGCCGATCACCACTTCGTCCATAAAAGTCAACGCTCTCTTCACGACCGAATAATGACCGATGGTAAAAGGATCAAAGGTTCCCGGAAATATCGCTCTTCTCATATTTTTTAGTGATTCACTCACGCAATATCTTCTTCTACAACAAGGTTATCTATAATAAAATTCTGACGTTCCATCGTGTTCTTACCCATGTAGAACTCCAGTAATTCCTTTACCAGATCAGTCTTGCGGAGGGAAACTTGCTCCAAACGCATATCTTTGCCGATAAAGTGCTTGAATTCATCGGGTGAAATCTCTCCCAAACCTTTGAACCGTGTGATTTCGGGATTGGGGCTTAACCGTTCGATTGCGGCAATCCGTTCTTCTTCCGAATAACAATATACCGTTTCATAAACTCCTTTCTTGCGGTTACGGACACGGAACAAAGGAGTCTGAAGGATATATACATGACCTTTCTTTATCAAATCGGGGAAGAATTGCAGGAAGAAGGTAATCAGCAACAAACGGATGTGCATACCGTCCACATCGGCATCTGTTGCCACAATCACTTTGTTATATCGTAATCCTTCCATACCGTCCTCTATGTTCAGAGCAGCCTGAAGCAAGTTAAACTCTTCATTCTCATATACAATCTTCTTGGTCAGCCCGTAAGAATTCAACGGCTTACCACGCAAACTGAATACTGCCTGAGTATTTACATCACGGCTCTTGGTGATAGAACCGCTCGCCGAGTCACCCTCGGTAATGAAAATGCAGCTTTCCTCCTTCTTGTCTCCTTTGGCATCATTCAGGTGAAAACGGCAGTCACGCAACTTACGGTTATGAAGATTTGCCTTTTTGGCACGTTCACGTGCCAGTTTGGTCACTCCGGCTATAGCCTTACGCTCTTTCTCCGATTCTTGAATCTTCTGCAACATCACATCGGCCACATCCGTATGTTTGTGCAGATAGTTATCGACCTCAGTCTTTACAAAATCACCTACAAACTTATTAACGGTAGGACCACCGGGAGCCATATTGGTAGAGCCCAGCTTGATTTTAGTCTGACTTTCGAACAACGGTTCCTCCACATTAACGGCAATGGCAGCTACCAATCCGTTACGGATATCGGCATAGTCCATATTCTTGTTGAAATATTCCTTGATGGTACGGGCCATATGCTCTTTGAAAGCACTTTGATGCGTACCTCCCTGCGTGGTGTGCTGTCCGTTGACAAAAGAGTAATACTCCTCACCATACTGGCCGGTATGCGTAAAAGCGATCTCGATATCTTCTCCTTTCAAGTGGATGATGGGATATAATCCCACAGCCGTCATGTTGTCGTTAAGCAAGTCCACCAACCCGTTACGGGACAGGATACGCTGACCGTTATAGATAATGGCCAGTCCTGTATTCAGATAGGTATAGTTGCGGAGCATGGTTTCCACGAACTCCGGACGGAAACTGTAGTTCTCAAATAACAGGTTATCCGGTTCAAAGAAAATATAAGTACCGTTCTCTTCTGTTGTATCTTGTGTGGTATCCGTCAACAAGTCTCCCTTGGCAAAGGTAGCGATACGCACCTTTCCATCACGATAGCTGCGCACCTCGAAACGTGAGCTCAATGCATTGACGGCTTTCACACCGACCCCATTCAGTCCGACGCTCTTCTTGAACGCCTTGCTGTCATATTTACCTCCCGTATTCAACACACTAACTGCTTCAATGAGTTTTCCCTGCGGAATACCCCGGCCATAATCACGCACGCTGACACGGAGATTTTCTTCAATAATAATCTCAATCTTTTTACCCGCCTGCATTTTAAATTCATCGATACTGTTATCGATAATTTCTTTCAAAAGAACGTAGATACCGTCCTCGGCATGTGATCCGTCACCCAACTTTCCAATATACATACCGGGACGGGTACGCACATGCTCCATGTCACTGAGGTGGCGGATATTATCGTCGGTATATTCTACGGCGGGATTGTTTATCAGTTCGTTGTTTTCTTCCATATTGACTTATCACATTTTTATATATCGTTGTTACAGAATACTCTTTTTATAAGCACGACGGCGTTTATGCTGCTCGGTCTTGAAATATTCCCACTGGGCCTGCACCTTTCCGTTCAGTTCCAGTTCCGGATTACTTTCGGCATACTTGAATCCCAATTGCTGATATACGGGGATCAAGTCCGAGAATAACAAAGCATTGACACCTTTGTTCTGATACTCAGGTTTTACAGCAACCAGCAACAAATCCAACATAGGAGGATACTTATGCAGGAACAACACTTTCAACAGGTGATACCATCCCATAGGCAGCAAACGTCCCTTCGCTTTTTGTAACGCTTCGGACAGAGAAGGCATTGAAATCCCCACTGCCACCAGTTTATCTTCGGCATCGGTCACCAAGGTTACCATACGCAAATCTACAATAGGCAAATACATCTTTATATACTGGTTGATCTGTCCTTGCGACAAAGCCGAGAAACCATAAAGCGGAGCATAAGCCTCATTCATCAACTCGAATATAGCCTGTCCATATTCGGCCGCAATTTTCTTACCCGATGTATATTTCTTCACCTTCAGGTTAAACTTACGTTGAATCAAGTCACTGATACGCTTATGCTTATCAGGAATTGCATCCGGAATATAAATTTTATATTCCACCCAATCGGCATCCTTCTCGAATCCCAACTTCTCCATATGCTGTGGGTAATAAGGATAATTATAGATAGTCGCCATGGTGCTCAACTGGTCGAATCCTTCTACCAGCATACCCTCCGCATCAAAGTCGGTAAAGCCTAAAGGCCCCTGAATGGTATCCATACCTTTTGATTTACCCCATTGGGCTACTGCATCCAACAAGGCACGTGATATTTCGATATCATCCAGAAAATCGATCCATCCGAAACGGACTTCTTTTTTATTCCAAGTCTCGTTTGCGCGTTTATTTATAATCCCTGCAATACGTCCTACCACCTTGTTATCCTTATATGCCAGAAAATACTCCGCCTCACAAAACTCGAAAGCGGCATTCTTCTTCGGGCTGAACGTATTCAGCATATCATCGTACAAATCGGGTACGGAATAGGGATTCTCTTTGTATAACTCGTAGTTGAACCGTATAAACGTCTTTAGTTCTTTCTTTGAACTGACTTTTTTAATGGTAATAGCCATGCTGTATTTTTATAAAATTCGGGGTGTAAAGATAGAAGTTTTTTTGCAGAAAACTTATTCTTTTTATGGCTTTTTCACTGTTGGGCAATAAGATAGGCGGTATAAACGACATAACAGCCAACCATCAATGCGCCTTCAAGCCGGGTTATGGTACGTTTGCGGAAAAACCAGCCTACCAGCCACAACAACAGGGAGGAAGCAATCAGTACACTTAAATCGAGGTTATTTATATTCCCCATCGGAAGCGGTGACACCGTAGCGCTGCACCCCAGAACAAAGAATATATTGAACAGATTACTACCGATGACATTGCCGATAGCAATTCCCGGATTCTTCTTTAAAGCCGCCGTAACAGATGTGGCAAGCTCCGGCAAGGAAGTACCTCCGGCTACCAATGTCAGTCCGATTACCGATTCACTGACACCCCATGAACGGGCAAGCCCGCTTGCCCCGTCGACAAAAAGCTGTCCGCCGAATATGAGTCCGGCCAGCCCTCCTGCAATATACAACACCGATTTCCATACAGGCATTTCCTTTATCTTCTGCTCCTCTCCTGCCTCATCTGCCCCATTACGGGCGATGGCAAATGTATAACGCATAAATATAAGGAAGAAAGCCAGCAGAACAAACCCATCGGAACGGCTGATAACATTGACCGCTTCCCTGTCCAGCATCATGTCATTGGCACAGACAAAAAGTACCAACGAAGAAAGAATGACTAACGGAATCTCTTTACTCATCGTCCCCTCACCTACTTTTATGGGGAGTACCAAGGCAGTACAACCTATGATCATCAAAGCATTGAATATATTACTACCCACCACATTACCAATAGCCATTTCAGCACTGCCATTCAATGCAGAAAGCACACTGATAACCAATTCGGGAGCCGAAGTGCCGAAAGCTACAATGGTAAGCCCGATTACCAAATCAGAAATACGGAAACGTTTGGCAACCGCTGCAGAACCATCCGTCAAGCCATTCGCGCCAGCTAAAATGAGAGCCAGACCACCAATCAAAAGGAGTGTATTCAACATAACAAAAAGTACATTTACAGTTTTATACCGCAAATGTACTCTTTTTCCCTAAAATAACTATCCCTATTTGGTGCGTTTTACAGTATAGATTACTTTTCCTTTCTTATCAATCATGTGCATATCCAGTTCTTTCTTGTCTGCCGTAAAGATAGAAAAGCCCGGTTCGGGACTACAGAACAGAGTGCCTTCCACTGGTTTTACCTTACGGCTCAACGAACCAGCCGAATTTACCACATAGTCGATATCACTGCCCGGCACACGAAGGTGCTGGAAGTTATGAATGTGTCCGCATGCATAGATATCCACCTTATGTTTACGGAGGATAGGATCCAGACGCTTCTGCATATCGCTGCGTTCACTGTCGTCTTTCGACGTTTCAGCATAAATGGGATGATGTCCGATTACGACTACCCAATCTTCTTTGGCAACAGTCAGTACAGAATCTATCCATGCCAATTGCTGATCCATATCTTGTTTACAGGCATCCGGATAAGTTTCGCTCTCGTTACGGTATTTGTCAATCAGAGGAGCGGTATCTATCATCACAAAACGGATGGCAGTTCCTTTCTTCTCAAAGACTTTGGTATAATAACGACCAGGCATCGACCAGCGACGACTCACATTGGTATAATCCAACACAGCCTGCGTATTACCCCGGTATTCATGATTTCCCAAGATCGGAAACCAGTCTATCATCAACTCGGGATGACTGTAAATCAACTCGTAGTTGGTCATCCAGAGCGGATCGTTAACGCTGCGCACACCTTCAAAATGGTGCACGTCTCCGGCTGCAAATACACACTCGGGACCAATAACATCCGCCATTTCTCCCATCAACTCGGCTATGGGCTTCTGGTCATAATAACCGTTACGTCCCAAATCGTTGGCCATATAAAAATTCAGTTGTTTCTCCAGTCCTTTCCAATCTTGCGGAGTCTGGGCACACACATTCAGGCAGATAGCCGTACCAATGACGGCAATCCATACCCATGTCAATACTTCTTTCATTCTTCTAATCATCATCAACGTTTTCATATACTTATTTTTAGAAACTTATTTTTAAACCTGCATTCATTCTCACGCCATAATATTCTGCCTGCATAGTACGATCCTTCGTTCCTTGGTAATAACGGAGCGGCTGGTTCAGCAGATTGTTCGCCTCAGCATAAAAGGTCATTTTCACCTTCTTGCCAAAGGTATAACTGGCGTTCACATCCATATAGTTCACAGCATCATAATATCTGTCATAAAATGTACTTGGGCCCATTTCATCGATAAAATCAGATGCAAAGTTATAGCTCAGGCGCACATTCAAGCCCCCTTTTTCAAAGTAAAGAGAGGCATTCGCCGTATGCTCGGGAGACCCCGGCAAACTCAACCCGCTCTCGTTCTCACGTCCTTCGAAGTTAAAGTCCTCCACGCGTGAGTGAGTATAAGTATAGGTTCCATAGAAACCCACATACTTCAAGGCCGGAGCAATGAAGCCGAAATCACGCTGATAAGAAAATTCCAATCCCCACAGATTAGCATTTCCTGCATTCTTGGGCTGAGTGAAACGGGTATATTCTGTTCCTTGGTATTCATAGTTGGTCAGTACCTGATCTACGATGAAATCGTCTATTTTCTTATAGAAAAAACCTGCGCTCACTAAACCTACACTCTTGAAATAATAATCGGCACTCAAATCAAAGTTATAAGAAATAGTCGGTTTCAAGTCAGAATTACCAATCTTTATTTCATTATCACCACGGTTGATATTCACACTGGGAACCAAAGCTGAATATTTGGGCCGGCTCAAGGTCTGCGTGTAAGAACCGCGTATCTTGAAATCATCATTTACATCCCATTTCACCAAAATAGAAGGAAGGAAATTCACATAACTGTTGGTCATGCGGCCGGTCTTGGTGGTCTTATCTGTCTCATCATCATAGTTACGGCCGGTATAACGAAGGGAAGTATGTTCCATACGGAGTCCCGCCATCAGGTTTATATCGGAAGCGAATTTATGATCAAACCGCACATACCCGGAACTTACAGTTTCACGAGCCTCAAAGTTCTCAGCTAATTCGGCTTGTACCTGTTCTTTATCGAATTGGGAAGCATCATTTAAATTCAATCCACCCACATATTCTTTACTGGCAAATGTTCCTACCTGATATTTGTCGCTCGGCATAAACTTATCCGTACTCTGGTCTACCGTATTTTTCAGGCTGTTGGTCATGAAGGCATCCTCGTCTTTCGGAGTATATTCGTAGAAGTCTATTTCTTTCTCTTTTGTTTTACGTACTACCTTCGCACCGAACTTCAGTTTAGCTCCATTATTTAAACTGGCCTTGAAATTGGCCGAGAATTTCATATCTTCTTCTTTGATGTCCTCCTGTTGTTCCGTCAGTTCCTTCAAGCTGAACTTATCACTCAGTGTCAAAGTAGAACCTGTTCCAGGTGTTGCCAACGGCTGGCGTTCATCACTCAAGTCCATATCAAATTCCTGCTTTTTCAGTTGGAAGTCAAGATAACGTTCATTAGGGCGTTCTTCCGTAGCTTTTGCATAACTGGCATTCCAATCCATACCGATTGCCCCCCATAAGT
>OGXP01002027.1_pt1 | contig 14496 bp, 13 predicted proteins | sample 1576351 | NCBI WGS metagenome assembly OGXP01 (sample SAMEA3541517, study PRJEB24748) | human gut metagenome | biome: human gut; feature: human-associated habitat; material: faeces | place: China | collected 2012
CTGCAAAACCGCGCCTCGTCAGTACGCAAAATTTACTCGCAAATCGCTCTTGTTCAATTGTGCGGTATTGCCCTAGTACGGAAAACTGTCCTCAAACGGGACGAAAAAGAGTAAGCTGCCACAGAATACTCCGGTCTGCGGCACATCTTCTGCAATAATAGACATAATATTATACCACAGAGAGATAGCCGGGCACAACCGTTATCTCAGCTAAATTTACAGAAAGACCACAATTTTCACAAAAAATATGCAAATTTGCAGATAGTTCTTGGTTAAATGCTACATCTGTGCTATAATAACAATAGTTCCACTGACAGAGGGAGAGAAGGATATGTTTAAGCGTTCCAGCGGCGTGCTTGCGCACGTCACTTCACTGCCTTCGCCGCACGGCGTGGGCACCATGGGCAAAACCGCCCGTGATTTTGTAGATTTTCTGGCAGCGGCGCATCAAACTTACTGGCAGGTGCTTCCGCTCGGTCATACCGGCTTTGGCGATTCGCCGTACCAGTGCTTTTCGGCAGCGGCAGGCAATCCGTATCTGATCGACATGGATCTGCTCGTGGAGGACGGTCTGCTCACTGCGGATGAGGTTCGTCAGGGCGACTTCAACGCTTCGGCGGATACCGCGGATTTCGAGCAGCTGGCCGATACCCGCTGGCCGCTGTTCCGCAAGGCATACAGCCGCGTGACACCGGAAATGCGTGAGAAAATTGCCGTCTTCACTGAGAAGAACAGTGAATGGCTGCCGGAGTACGCGCTGTTTATGGCGCTCAAGGAGGAGAAATACCATCACATGCCGGTCTACATGTGGCCGGACAAGGATGTGCGCGACCGCAAGCCTGCAGCACTCGAAAAAGTGACCGCAGAGCTGCGTGACGAGATAGATTTCCGTATTTTTCTGCAGTATATCTTCTTCAAGCAGTGGACGGCACTGCGCGAGTATGCCAACGAAAAGGGCATTCAGATCATCGGTGATATCCCGATTTACGTTTCCGCCGACTCGTCCGATGTATGGACACACCCCAAGCTGTTCAAGCTGAAGCCCGACCGCAGCCCCAAGCTGGTGGCAGGCGTACCGCCCGATTACTATTCTGCAACCGGTCAACTGTGGGGCAACCCCGTGTACAACTGGGCAGCGCACAAGGCGGAAAACTACGCGTGGTGGATCTGGCGCATGAAGAGCAACATGGCGCTGTTCGACGTGGTACGTCTCGACCATTTTCGCGGTTTTGCCGCTTACTGGGAGGTCGGCGCGGACGAGGAGACCGCCATCAACGGAAAGTGGCGCAAGGGTCCGGGCATGGAACTGTTTAACGCCATCGAGAAGGCACTCGGTCCGGTGCCGCTCATCGCGGAGGACCTCGGCGTGCAGACCGATGAGGTCAAGAAGCTGCTCGAAGAAAGCGGTTTCCCGGGCATGCGCGTGCTGATTTTCGGCTTTACGCCGGATTACGACAACGAGCATCTGCCGCACAACTATAAGCCGAACAGCATCGTCTACACCTCGACCCATGATTCGCAGACCGTGTGCGAGCAGATCATGGACATCTGCTCCGAGCCGGAAAAGCAGTTTGCATACCGGTATCTGCGTACCTCGCACGCCGAGGCCATGGGCTGGAGTGCCATCAAGTGCGTATGGGCGTCCTCGGCGAACATCGCTATGACGACCCTGCAGGATCTGCTCTCGCTCGGTGCGGATTCCCGCATGAATACGCCTGCCACCATCGGCGGCAAGAACTGGCGCTGGCGCGTGCGCGCGGAAGCGCTCAACCCGACGGTTTCGTCCATGCTCGGTGAAATTACCAAGACGTATATGCGCGGGTAAGAAAATGTGCTATAATGATACCGCATCACGGGATTCTGTGGTGCGGTATTCTATTTTCACGGACAAGAAAAGGACGAATATGTATGAAAATTACAACGGCCATTTTTGATTTGGACGGTACGCTGCTCAACACGCTCGGTGATCTGTGCGACAGCGTGACCTATGCCGTCGAGAAGCATGGCTTTCCGCCGGTGAGCATGGAGCAGACGCGCATCCGTATCGGCAACGGCGTACGCAAGCTGGTCGAGCGCAGCATTCCCGAGGAGAGCCGCACGGACGAGATGATCGACACCTGTCTGGCGGATTTCCGCGCGTTCTACGGCGAGCACATGATGAATCGCACGCATCCGTATGAGGGCATTGCTTCGGTGCTTGAAACGCTCAAGGAGAACGGCGTGACGGTCGGTGTGCTGTCGAATAAGTACGATTCCGCTGCGAAAGCGCTGATTGAGCACTATTTCGGCAATCTGGTGCACATTACCTATGGCGAACGGCCGAATATCCCGCGCAAGCCGGATCCGACGAGCGTGCTGCAGCTGCTGGACGAACTGGGCGGCGACAAGGAAACGACCCTCTACATCGGAGACAGCGCGACCGATATGCAGACTGCAGTAAACGCAGGACTGACCGCCATTGGTGTTGCCTGGGGATTCCGCTCGGCGGAGGAGCTGCGTGCATCCGGTGCGGACGCGCTTGCGTATGAGCCGAGCGATCTGCTGCCGCTGTTTGCGTACGGCGTGCCTGATGTGAGCAAGGCGGAAAAGGCTCTGACCGATTACGGCTTTGGTTTCCGCTACTTTGAAACGAAAGACGAGGCAGTTTCCTACCTGAGAGACACCTGTGCAGGCAAATCCGTGTCGATGGGCGGCTCAATGACGATGAAGCAGCTTGGTTTTCCGGAGAACTTTGCGGACAGCACGGACGCGCACTGGCATTGGATCGACAAGGGCGTGTACTGCCAGACGCCGGACGTTTACCTTTCTTCGGCGAACGGACTGAGCGAGACCGGTGAGATCGTCAATATCGACGGCAAGTGCAACCGCGTGGCGGCCACGCTGTTCGGACCGAAGCGTTGCATTTTCGTGTGCGGCGTGAACAAGCTGCGTCCCGACCTGCAGAGCGCCATCGAGCGGGCAAGAAATATTGCCGCTCCGCTCAATGCCAAGCGGCTGAATAAAAAAACACCGTGTGCGGTTGACGGCAGATGTCACAACTGTAAAAGTCCGGAGCGCATCTGCCGCGCCATGGTCATTCATATGGGCGTGCCGAGCGGATTTGAAAGCTGTGAGGTCGTGCTCATCGGCGAAAAACTGGGATATTAACAAAAACCCGTGTATCTCTTGTGAAATACACGGGTTTTTGTTAAATGAGCGCTTCGAACACCCATACCATCAGCGGCATGGTGAGAATAGAAAACAGCGTTGTGAGCACATACAGTGCGCTGGAATACTCAGCATCGCGGTCGTAAAGCTGCGCCATCGAAGTAACCGTAGCGCACGCAGGCGTGATGCACGCGAGATACACGGTCAGCAGAATGCTGTGTCCATCCGGAATTCAGCTTGCCGCACCGATGACGCGAAGCAGCAGTACCGTGATAATCGGGCAGATAATCAGCCGCAGCAGCACAGGAACATAATGCCGACGGCGCATAAACAACTGGCGGAGCGGCGTGTCCGCAATGACGATACCGGCCAGCAGCATGCCGATCGGGCCGACCATCGCGCCGAGCTGAGAGAACAAATCGTTCACCAGACCGGGCAGCGGCAGCCGCAGGATGAACAGTGCACCGCCGATCAAAATGGCGATGATATTGACATTACCGATGATCTTTTTCCACTCAAAGCCGCGCGTACCGCAGAGCAGACTGCGGCAGTGCGTCCACAGGAGAACCTGCTGTACGACGAGGAACGCACAGGAATAGATCACATAATCCTCGCCAAGCAGTGCCCGCACCAGCGGAATGACCAGAATGCCCGCATTCGTGTAGATGATGCAGGTGCGCTCAATCACATCCAGCCGCAGCGGACGGCGCAGCAGCCGCGCCAGCAGAAGAAGCAGCGCGTGCAGCGCAATTGCCAGCGCAAAGGCGTACAGCAATCCGGTAACAACGGCAGGAGAGTAATCCACCTGAAAGGCGTTGATGATGACGCACGGCATGACCGCATACACCATCACGACCGACAGCACGCGGCTGTCCGCACTTTTGAGCAGCCGGCCTTGACGAGCACGCAGCCGATCAGAAGAATGAGAAACAGCTCGGCAATCTGCTGCGCTAAAATAAGACTGATTTGCATAATATCACTTTCACAGCAAAAAGAAGAGGGAAAAGTGGAGAGCATACCGCAGCCGGTGTTCTCTCCACTCTTCATTTGAATTGTATTTAGAACAGACCGGTGATCTTACCGTTGCTGTCTACGTCGATCTTCTCTGCAGCCGGAACCTTGGGCAGACCGGGCATGGTCATGATCGAGCCGGTCTCTACAACAACAAAGCCTGCACCGGCAGCCAGACGAGCGGTGCGCACGTTGACAACAAACTCGGTCGGGCGGCCGAGCAGCGATGCGTCATCGGAGAGCGAATACTGCGTCTTTGCAACGCAGACCGGCAGGTTGCCGTAGCCCATCTCGGTGATGTTTGCCAGCTCCTTCTTTGCGGCAGGCGCGATGGTCACGCCGAGTGCACCGTAAATCTCCTTGGCGATCTTGCGGATCTTGTCCTCGAGCGGGAGCGAATCCTCATACAGCATGTGGAAGTCGGCCTTGTCCTCGTCGAGCACAGCCAGAACCTCGTCGGCCAGCGCCTGACCGCCTTCGCCGCCCTTGGCAAATACCTCGGAGAGTGCTACGCGCACACCGCGCTCGGCACAGTGCGCGCGGATGAAATCCATCTCCTCGTCAGTGTCGGTCGGGAATGCGTTGACGGCAACAACGACCGGTACGCCGAACTTCTTCATGTTATCCAGATGTGCATCCAGATTGCAGATACCGTGCTTCAGCGCATCCATGTTCGGCTGATTGAGATCAGCCTTGGCTACACCGCCGTTGTACTTGAGTGCGCGGACGGTTGCAACCAGTACGATGCAGTCCGGAGCCAGACCGGCCTTGCGGCACTTGATGTCCATGAATTTCTCTGCGCCGAGGTCAGCGCCGAAGCCTGCCTCCGTGATGGCAATATCGCCCAGTTTGAGTGCCAGCTTGGTTGCCTGCACGCTGTTGCAGCCGTGTGCGATATTGGCGAACGGACCGCCGTGCATCAGGCAGGGCGTGCCCTCGAGCGTCTGAATCAGGTTGGGCTTGATGGCATCCTTCATCAGTGCCGTCATGGCGCCCTCTGCATGCAGGTCGCGTGCATAGATCGGCTTGCCGGTGTAGCTGTATGCCACCAGAATATCACCGAAACGCTTTTTCAGGTCGTCCAGATCAGCGGCCAGACACAGGATAGCCATAACCTCGGACGCTACGGTGATCATGAAGTGGTCCTCGCGCGGCACGCCGTTCACCTTGCCGCCCAGACCGATGGTGATGTTGCGGAGAGCACGGTCGTTCATGTCCATTACGCGGGTGAACACAATACGGCGCGGGTCAATGTTCAGCAGATTGCCCTGCTGCATGTGGTTGTCCAGCATGGCGCACAGCAGGTTGTTTGCTGCCGTGATGGCGTGCATATCGCCGGTAAAGTGCAGGTTGATGTCCTCCATCGGAACAACCTGCGCGTAGCCGCCGCCTGCCGCGCCGCCCTTGATGCCGAATACCGGACCGAGAGACGGCTCGCGCAGTGCGATAATCGCGTTTTTGCCCTGTTTGCACAGTGCCTGCCCCAGACCGACCGAGGTCGTGGTCTTGCCCTCACCGGCAGGCGTCGGGTTGATGGCGGTAACGAGGACCAGCTTGCCGTTTTCCTTTTCCTTCACCTTGGTCCACACGTCTGCGGACAGCTTTGCCTTGTACTTGCCGTACAGTTCCAGATCATCGGCATCCAGACCGGCAGCAGCGGCAACCTCGGTGATCGGGCGCATCTGACAGCCCTGTGCGATTTCAATATCGGATAACATGAAATTCCTCCTCTATTTTGCAGCGGGTAACATAATATATTCATTATATCAATACTTCGTCCGGTTTTCCATACAAGCACGCGAAAAATTTGCCGAAATTGTTACTCGCAAAGAGGGGTGTGTTGTGGTATCATATAGAAATGTAATTGAGGATGGAAAATGAGTGTGGCAGTGCAGAGCACTGCAATTTAATTCCGCCGCTTTGCGGCGATACCTTAATTTCCGATGCTCAATTCTCAATTTTCCATTTTGAAAGGGAGGGGTTTGATGGACACTGCTCGCTCCATTGTACACTCTGTTACGCATTATGTCAAAAACACCGACCTGTATCTGATGATGCTGGGACTGGTCTGCTCGATCTACGGCATGTTCCTCATTTACTCGGCAACGCTCAACCCGGTGACGGCACTGGACGGCTCGACGAAAAACCTGTATGTACAGGGTGCCGCGATCATTCTCGGTCTGGCGGCATTTATTGCGCTCAGTCTGATCGACTTGGAAAATCTGGGCGACCTATGGAAAATATTCGTGATCGGCAACATTCTGCTGCAGTTTCTGCTGTTTACGCCGCTCGGCACTGAGGTCAACGGCCAGCGTGCATGGCTCAATCTGGGCGTGACAAGCCTGCAGCCGGGTGAGCTTGGCAAGCTGATCTTCATCTTCACGATTGCCGCGCACATGACCGAAATACAGGATCATATCACCGAATGGCGCGGACTGGTTTCGGTCGGTCTGCACACGCTGGTAATGATGGGGGCGGTCGTGCTCTCGTCGGGCGACACCGGCATGGCGATCCAGTACCTGATGATCGCGGTTATCATGCTGTTCTCGGCCGGTCTGCCGCTCAAGTGGCTGGGCATTGCCGCCGGAGTCGGTATCGCAAGCGTGCCGATCCTGTGGAATTATGTGCTCAAGGATTACCAGAAAACGCGCATCCTCGTGCTGTTTGACCCGTCCATTGACGTGGAGCAGTCCCGACAGGCGACCTACGGCAAGATCGCCATCGGCTCGGGGCAGTTTACCGGTCAAGGCTGGACCAACGGCACGATGACCCAGATGCAGTATGTGCCGGAGAACCAGACCGACTATATTTTCTCGGTAGCCGGCGAGGAACTGGGCTTTCTCGGCTGTCTGCTCATCATCATCCTGCTGATGGCGCTGATCATCCGTTTGTTTTATGTGGCGTACCGCGCCTCTACGCCGTTTTCGGCGCTGATTGCGGTCGGTGTAAGCGGCATGCTGCTGTTCCAGACCTTTATGAATATCTTTATGAATGTCGGTCTGCTGCCTGTCATGGGTCTGACGCTGCCGTTCTTCTCCTACGGCGGTACGTCTATCGTAACCATGTTCGCCGCGCTCGGCATCGCCGCAGGCGTCAGAATGCGGGAAAAGCCAAGCTGGCTGCAAAACTGATATGGGCATCCTGCCCTGCGCATACATTGAAAATGCCAGAAAGGATTTTGTAAAATGACCAGACAACAAGCATGGGAGCTTCTTCGCAGGTACAACGCGGAGCCGTTCCATTTACGGCATGCGCTGACGGTTGAGGGCGTCATGCGCTATTTTGCCGAGCAGCGCGGCTATGACCCGGAATTCTGGGGCATTGTCGGCCTGCTGCACGACATTGATTTCGAGCAGTGGCCGGAGCAGCACTGTGTCAAGGCATCCGAGCTGCTGCGCGAGGGCGGTGCAGACGAGAGTATCATTCACGCGGTATGCAGCCACGGCTGGGCAATTTGCGTGGATATCAAGCCGGAGCACGAGATGGAAAAGCTGCTGTATGCAGCCGATGAGCTGACCGGGCTGATCGGTGCGGCGGCGCTCATGCGCCCGTCCCAAAGCGTGCAGGACATGGAGCTCAAGAGCTTGAAGAAAAAATACAAGGATAAAAAGTTCGCGGCAGGCTGCTCGCGTGAGGTCATCGAGCGCGGCGCGGAGCTGTGTGGACTGACGCTCGAGGAGCTGTGGCAGCAGACACTGGATGCCATGCGTTCCTGCGAGGATTCCATCAACAGGCAGATGGAAGAGATTTAACGAAATATTGCACTTATATGGAATAATCGGGGCATTTGTAATATTACAAATGCCCCGGTTTCGTCATATTTCGTTGAAATGTGCCATGTTTTGTGGTAAAATACCATCAAGAATGCCCACGGCGGGCATGCAGGAAAGCAACCCACCGGCGAAACAGCATGGAGGTTCAAGAATGCGTTTCAAACGAATGATCGCGGCATTGCTTAGTGCGGCGATATATATGACAGCGGGTGCGGCGGCCGCAGAATTGCCGCAGGATGCCGCGGAGGCAGAGACCACAGCCATCACGACCGAGACTGCCGCCGAGCGGGATCTGACACAGGATCTGCCGCAGGCGAGAGCAGTCGTCAGCGCGGCAAAGACCACGCACGCGTTTCAGCTCAACGGCAAGGCGGTGACCAATCCGCAGGCGTACTTAATTAACAAGTATAATTATTTCAAGCTGCGCGATGTAGCGTATCTGCTGCGCAACAGCACCGCAGAGTTTGAGGTAGGCTGGGAGAAGTCCACCAACGTTATCACCCTGACGACCGGCAAGAACTACACCGCGGTCGGCGGAGAGCTGAACACGAAGGCACTGTCCAGCGCGGCAGGCAAACCCACCACGGCTATCGTCAAGGTGAACGGCAAAAAGGTTTCGTTCGACGGTTACATCATCAACGGAAACAACTACTACAAGATAGCCGATATGGCGGCCGCACTCGGCTTTACGGCGGATTATGACGTACCCAGCCGTACGGTTACGCTCAAAACACCGACGCCTGCACCGACTCCGGCTTCGTTCACGACCGGTGTGTACCGCGTTAACGTCCATTCGGCGCTGACCGTGCGCAGCGGTCCGGGCAAAACCTATTCCGAAGTCGGTGAGTACGCCAAGGATGCGCTGGTTATCGTGGACAAGCTGTCGAACGGCTGGGCACATCTGCTGGACAGCGCAGGCGGCAGCGGCCGTTACTGCAGCGCGGACTATCTGGTGCGCGTAAGGGATTACAATGCGGCGGTCGATAAGCAGACCGAGCCGACTATCTCCAAGCCGAGCGCACCTTCGACGCCGAGTACACCGGCGACTCCTGACGAGCCGACGACGCCGACTGAGCCGACAACGCCGGATACGCCCGCCGAGACGTTCACAAGCGGCGTGTACCGTGTAACCGTGGACTCCGAGCTGTCTGTTCGCTCGAGCCCGAGCACCTCCGGCACGCTGGTCGGCGTGCTGAAAAACGGCGCGGAAATCGCGGTTGACAGCATCAGCAACGGCTGGGCACATATTATGGATAACGCTTCGGGCAGCGGCCGCTACTGCAGTGCGGCTTACCTGACGCGCGTGCGCGACTACGTCAGCGGCGACGAGGATAACGATCCGATACAGCCGCCGCGCACCTCGCACATTGATGGCGTGATGACGGTCATTATCGACCCAGGTCACGGCGGCAGCGATGTCGGCGGGAACAACGGCGGTTCGCTCGATGAGAAGCATGTCAACCTGTATGTGGCGCAGTACCTCAAGCAGTATCTTGAGGCAGCCGGTGCAAAGGTTATCATGGTGCGCGATACCCTTGAGGAAGGCAGCGAGCTGACGCTGCGCGGCGCTGTTATGAAACAGTATGCGTCCTCGGCGGACCTGTTCTTTAGTATCCACCACAATGCAGCCAACACCACTGCACGCGGAGCAGAAATTCTGGCGCAGATTGCGGACAAGAACGGCGGCCCGACCAAAATTCTGGCGCAGGCGCTGCTCGACGAGTACGAAAAGCTGGGTGTTCCGATTCGCCAGATCGTGTTCCGCGAGGGCAGTCACGGCGATTATTATTACACCAACCGTGCAGCAGCGGCGCTGAATATTCCGGCGCTGACGAGTGAATTCTGCTTCATTGATAACGAGGAGGACCAGAAGTTCATCGACAGTGAGGAGGACTGGCAGAAGCAGGCGCGTGCACAGCGCAATGCGATCCTGTATTATTTCACGCAGGTGCAGTATTAAAGAGGCAACACCGCGTCGTTTACGGCGCGGTTTGCTTTGAAAAAAAGGAGATATTTGTTATGACAGAACGGGCAAAACTGGCACAGGATTTTCACAATCAGGGCTACAACTGCGCGCAGGCGGTGGTCTGCGCGTACTGCGATCTGGTTGGTCTGGATAGGGAGACCGCCTATAAAATGGCGGAAGGCTTCGGCTTTGGCATGGGCTGCATGGAGATGTGCGGTGCGCTGAGCGGTGCGTTCATGCTCGCGGGCATGAAGAACAGCGCAGGACTGGATCAGCCGGGCACGACCAAGGGTCAGACTTATAAGGTCACGAAAATGCTCAAGGAGAAGTTCGAGCAGAAGAACGGCGCGTATCTGTGCCGCGACCTCAAGGGCGTAGCCGACGGCAATGTACGGCGCTCCTGTCCGGGCTGCATTGAGGATGCGTGTGAGCTGATTGAGGAATACCTCACGAAATAAAAAGAAAATCCCTTTCTCGACTGAGAAAGGGATTTTTGTGCAATTCGGAGGGTAGCGGCGGGTGAGATCACCCCGCCCTACGGTATGTCGTGCGATTATGGTGTATGCGGTAAAACATTTGGCAGAATGTATCGGGTAGGGCGGGATGCCCCATCCCGCCGTTCCACAGAGAATCTGCACGATAACAAATCAAAACTTACAGATTAAACACAATGCCGCATACCGCGCCGATCAGGATAAACACGATCGGGTGCAGCTTTTTGAGCTTCCAGATACCGAGCGACAGCACGAGAAAAATAATTATCGCCGGAACATTGATGACCGAGTCGAGACTTGCGATGCCTGACCAGTTTTCCGTATGCAGCAGCGCTGCGACAAACACCTCGAGCATTGCGCCGAAGATCAGACCCGCGGACGCCGGACGCAGGCCGTAAAAGCCGTTCTTGACCAGTGGAGAGTCGCGGAACTTATCAAGCGCACGCGACACCAGAATGATGATGATGACCGATGGCAGCACAAGCGAGAAGGTCGCCATGAGGGCACCGGGAATGCCAGCCGCGTGGAAGCCTGCGTACGTTGCCGAGTTGACACCCATCGGACCGGGTGTGGACTCGGAGACCGCAATCATGTCCATCAGATCATTCGGCGTGAACCACGGATACCGCAGCGAAATCTGCTTGAGGAAGGGCAGGGTCGCCAGTCCGCCGCCGATGGCGAACAGACCCGCCTTGAAAAATTCGTAAAACAGCTGAAGGAAGATCATGCGCGTCTCCTCCTGATCATGTCGATAGCGATACCGGCAATGGCGGCCACAATGACCATCACAACCGGCGATACGCCGAAGAAGGCGACAGCCGCGAACGTAACGAGCAGGATAACGCTGGTCGGCACGTCAACAACGCCCTTTTTCGCCATTTTCCACACGGACTGCAGCACGAGCGCGCAGACCGCGATGCGGATTCCGGCAAACGCGTGCTGCACGACAGCGAGATGCGCAAACTGCTGGATAAATGCGGCGATAATCGTGATAATAATCAGCGATGGCGTGATCATGCCCGCCGTGGCGGCAATGCCGCCGAGAATGCCGTGCGTCTTGTAGCCGATGAACGTGGACGTGTTCACGGCGATAACGCCCGGCGTACACTGACCGATGGCGTAGTAGTCCATCAGCTCGTCCTCAGTTGTCCAGCGGCGATTTTCAACGACCTCGCGCTGCAGAATCGGCAGCATGGCATAGCCGCCGCCGAATGTGCACACGCCAATCCTTGCAAACGTGAGGTATAAATCAAGGTAAGGATTCAAATGATACAGTCCTTTCATCAGGAGATAACTTCAATAGTATACACCTGTTGTCGAAAAATGAACAGAATAATCCTGTTCAGAGAATGAAAAAAACGCTCAAAGCAGCAGCTCCAAGCGTTTTCTGTTTACTTTGCGGGAATGACTTCCAGCCAGTAGCCGTCCGGGTCGGAGATAAAATAGATGCCCATTGCCGGATTTTCAAAGCAGATGCAGTCCATTTCCTTGTGCTTTGCGTGTGCGGCATCGAAATCATCCACGCGGAAGGCCAGGTGGAACTCGTTGTCACCGAGGTTGTACGGCTTGTCCCAGTCGCGCAGCCACGTCAGCTCGAGCAGATGCGGCGTTACGCCATCGGTCAGGTATACAATAATGAAGCTGCCGTCCGGTGCGTTGATGCGGCTGGATTCGGTCAGACCGAGAGACTCCTTATAAAAAGAAAGCGAGCGGTCCAGATCGCGGACGTTGAAGTTGTTGTGTGCAAACGAAAATTGCATAATGATATCCTCCTGATTGCGAATCTACGGTTACTGTACCATGAAGCCGCAGAAATTGCAAGCGGACGGCGAAAAGATACAAAACCGGTTTGCATTTAGTGTTGAAATTCTGGCGATGGCTTGCTATAATTAGGTTGAATATTTGCGTCCCAAAAAGGAGGCAGGGGTTTGAAAAAGAGATTACAGAAGATGCTGGCTCCCAACAGCGTAATTTTTTATGTGCTGTTTTTCCTGTTTGCAGTCGTGGGACTTTATTTCTCCCGCGTGTACGGTGCGGCAGGTATTGTGGTGTGCATCATCCTGCGGATTGTTTCGCTGCGTACGAATGCGGCACGGCAGCGGCAGGTGCAGGAACTGATGAACAACATCGAGGTAGACGGCGGAGAGATCCGTCCGGCGGTGACACGCTCGCCGCTGCCGACAGCTGTCGCGCTGGCTACCACGGGCGAGATCGTATGGGCGAATGACGCATTTGCGGAAATCAGCGGTCGGGGGACTGCGGTAAGCGGCGTTCGCATGGGCGAGATCGCACCGACGTTTGAGACCGGCTGGCTCATCAAGGGGCAGACTGCGTTCCCGGGTGAGCTTGGCATCGGCAAGCGGCAGTACCATGTATTCGGCAGTATGGTGCAGAGCGGTGCGGGACAGCTGATGATGCTGCATTTCATCGACTGCACCGAGTTTGTCCGTCTGCGGGATGCGGCTGAGACTACCCGTCCGGCTATCGCGGTTATCGCAATCGACAACTACGAGGAGCTGGTCAAGAACACCACCGACTCGGAAAAATCCAACATCCTGGCGGGCATTGACAAACGTCTGTTTGCTTGGGTGAAGGACTCGAGCGCCGTACTGCGCAAGTACGACCGCGACAAGTATATCTTCGTGATCGAAAACGCCGAGCTGGACAAGCTGGTCGCGCGCAAGTTCTCCGTTCTGCAGGAGGTGCGCGAAATTGAGAACCACGAGGGCGTTGTAGCTACCCTGTCCATCGGTATCGGACGCGACGGCGAAACGCTTGCGGAAAGCTATCAGTTTGCCGGACTCGCTGTCGACATGGCGCTGTCCCGCGGCGGCGACCAGGCGGTTATCAAGAATAAATTTAACTTTGCCTTCTTCGGCGGACTGAGCGAGGAAGTCGAGAAGCGCACCAAGGTCAAGAGCCGCGTGGTTGCCAACGCACTCAGTCAGCTGATCCGCGACTCGTCTCAGGTGCTGGTCATGGGCCACAAGAACAGCGATATGGACGCTATCGGCGCTGCTGCCGGTATGGTCTGTGCCGCGCGCGTCAAGGGCAGACCGGTGCACATTGTTGTGGACCGTCAGCACACCATGGCAAATGACCTGATCGAACGGCTGGAAACCCAGTCTGAGTACAAGGGCGTGTTCATCAGCGCCGAGGATGCGATGATCGCGTGCGATTTCAACACGCTGCTTATCGTGGTGGACGTAAACCGTCCCGGCTATGTGGAGAGCGCGGCACTGCTCGAATCCATCAACAAGATCGCAGTCATTGACCATCACCGCCGTGCGGCGGATTATATCGAGAACGCAGTCGTATCCCTGCACGAGCCGTATGCGTCGTCCGCATCTGAGCTGGTCAGCGAGCTGCTGCAGTATCTTGTGCCGACCAGCGGCATCCTCACCTGTGAGGCGGAAGCCATGCTGGCAGGTATTTATCTGGATACCAAGGGCTTTGCAACGCGCACCGGCGTCCGCACATTTGAGGCGGCAGCGTATCTGCGCCGCGCAGGTGCGGAGTCGAGCGATGTCAAGCGCCTGTTCCAGTCCAGCTTTGACCAGTATATGGAACGTCAGAAGCTGATCTCGTCCGCGCGCAACTGCGGTCAGGGCGTTATCTTCGCTATCACTGGTGAGGAGGTGGACCGCATTGCGGCCGCACAGGCAGCGGACGAGCTGCTGTCCATCATCGGCACACATGCAAGCGTTGTTGCGTTCCGCAGCGGCAATGATATGGCGGTTTCCGCTCGTGCGGCAGGCCACGTCAATGTGCAGCTGCTGATGGAGAGACTCGGCGGCGGCGGCAACCATTCGGCGGCCGGTGCACAGCTGAAGAATACCACGCCGGAGGAGGCCGACAAGCTGATCACGGATGCCATTCGCGGCTACTTCGATGATCAGCGGACCGAGAAGCAGGACGACAACAAATAACAGTATGTCGGAAAAGGCGTTTCACGACAGCCGTAATTAGACCGAAAAGCAGGCGAAGCTGTTCGCCGCATTCGATATAGGGCAATACCGCATAATTCAACAAGAGCGGTTTTGCCCTCAGTACACACAAAAGGAGTAATCATCATGAAAGTAATTCTCAAGGCCGACGTTAAGGG
>OGXP01002044.1_pt1 | contig 14387 bp, 13 predicted proteins | sample 1576351 | NCBI WGS metagenome assembly OGXP01 (sample SAMEA3541517, study PRJEB24748) | human gut metagenome | biome: human gut; feature: human-associated habitat; material: faeces | place: China | collected 2012
ACGGTTTTTGATAAAGATAAAATTGCCCTTGTAATGGATCACTTTATTCCGAACAGCAGGAACATTTAACCCTAACACATTTTTAATGTCTTTAGGACCAGAACCATGGAAAACAGCCTATGTAGAACCATCAAGAAGACCAAAAGATGGAAGATACGGGGAAAATCCTAACAGAGTGTATCAGCATCATCAGTTTCAAGTAATAATGAAACCATCACCTGATAATATTCAGGAACTTTACTTAGAAAGTTTAAGATTATTAGGAATTATACCAGAAGAACACGATATCCGTTTTGTTGAAGACGACTGGGAATCACCTACTCTTGGAGCATGGGGACTTGGTTGGGAAGTCTGGCTTGACGGAATGGAAATAACACAGTTTACTTATTTCCAACAAGTTGGAGGATTAGAGCTTGATATAGTTCCTGTTGAAATAACTTACGGACTTGAAAGAATAGCTCTTTATATTCAAAATAAATCAAATGTTTATGATTTAGATTGGACAGAAAATGTAAAATATGGTGATATGAGATACCAATATGAATATGAAAACTCAAAATATTCTTTTGAACTTGCTGATTTAGATTTATATTTCAAATGGTTTGATGAATATGAAAGGGAAGCTAAAAAAATTCTTGAACAAGGGCTTGTACTTCCAGCTTACGACTTTGTATTAAAATGTTCTCATACATTTAATGTTTTAGATTCAAGAGGTGCTATTTCTACAACAGAAAGAATGGCATATATTTTAAGAGTTAGAGACCTAGCAAAAAGATGTGCTGAAATATATGTAGAAAATAGAAAAAATTTAGGTTATCCTTTATTAAAAAAATAATTGTAAAACAGTTTCATAAGAATTAGAAAAATAAAAGGAGATGAATAAATTGAGATTACTTTTTGAAATAGGAATGGAAGAAAATCCAGCTAGATTCCTAGTAAAAGCATTAGATGATTTAAAGAAAAATTTAGAGAATAAATTAAAAAACGAAAGAGTAAAATATGATGATATAAAAACTTTTGGAACACCTAGAAGAATGGTTATTCTTGTTGAGGGGCTTGCTGAAAAACAAGAGGACTTAAATGAACTTAACATGGGGCCTGCAAGAAAAGTTGCTTATGATGCAAATGGAGAACTTTCAAGAGCAGGACTTGGATTTGCAAAATCTCAAGGTGTAGAGGGAACAGATTTAGAAATAGTAGACACTCCAAAAGGTGAATATATTGCTGTTAGAAAATTTTCAGAAGGAGTTGCAACAAAAACTTTACTTCCTGAAATTTTAAAATCTCTTGTACTTGAACTTGAATTCCCTAAATCAATGAAATGGGCAGACAGAAAGTTTAAATTTGCAAGACCTATTCAATGGTTCTTAGCTATGGCTGATAACGATGTTGTTGAATTTGAAATTGAGGGAATAAAAAGCGGACTTTCTTCAAAAGGACACAGATTTTTTGGAAAACCTTTCACAGTTGAAAGCATTGACGATTATTTCACAAAAATAAGAGAAAACAATGTAATAATTGACATCGAAGAAAGAAAACAAATGATAAGAGATCTTATCGATAAAAATTGTACAAAAGAAAATGAACAGGTTTTAATTCACGAAAATTTATTAAACGAAGTTACAAATTTAGTTGAATATCCATTCCCAATAGTTGGAACATTTAATTCAGATTTCTTGGAAGTTCCACAGGAAGTTTTAATTATATCAATGGAAGTTCACCAAAGATATTTCCCAATCCTTGACAAAAACGGAAAACTTCTTCCAAAATTTGTTGTGGTAAGAAACGGAATTGAATATTCTGATAAAGTAAAAGCTGGAAATGAAAAAGTTTTATCAGCAAGACTTGCAGATGCAAGATTTTTCTATCAAGAAGATTTAAAAAATCCTTTAGAAGCAAATGTGCCTAAACTGGCAACAGTTGTATTCCAAAAAGATTTAGGAACTATTGCTGACAAAATGGCAAGAGTTACAAAACTTGCAGATTTCTTAACAGATAAACTTGGATACATTGCTGAAAAAGAAGATATCTTCAGAACAATAAAACTTTGTAAAGCAGACCTTGTATCAAATATGATAAATGAAAAAGAATTTACAGAACTTCAAGGACTTATGGGAGCAGACTATGCTCTTAAATCTGGAGAAAAAGAAACTGTTTCAAAAGGAATACAGGAACATTATTTCCCAAGATTTAAAGGAGATAAACTTCCAGAAACTAAAGAGGGAATTGTTGCAGGAATTTGTGACAGAATGGATACCCTTGCAGGTTGTCTTGGAGTTGGTGTAACAGTTACAGGTTCAAAAGATCCATTTGCACTTAGAAGAGCTGCTCTTGGAATTGTAAATGTTATAATTAATTCTAAACTTAATGTATCTTTAAAAGAACTTGTAGAAAAAAGTATAGAAATTCTTGATGAAGCTGGAGTTTTACAAAAAGACAAAGCTCTTCTTGAAAAAGAAGTATTAGAATTTTTAAAACAAAGAGTAATAAATGTATTTACAGATATGGGATACAGAAGAGATGTAATTCTAGCTGTAGTTGCAAAATCTTGGGACAATGTAATAGAAACTAAAGCTATGGTTGAAGTTCTTGAAAAAGAAGTTCAAGAAGACAGCTTTAAAAATCTTGTTGGAATTATAAAAAGAGTTGGAAACATTGTTAAAGACCACAGCGAAAGAGAAGTTAATAAAGAATTATTTAAAGAAGCAGCAGAAACTTCTTTATATGATTATGTTGAAGAACTTGACGGAACAACTGCAGAACTTCTTGCAGCAAAAGATTATAAAGGATATCTTGATGCTGTATTAAACGGTGAAGAAATTGTAAATAACTATTTCAATTCTGTTATGATAAATGATAAAGATGCAGCCGTTAAAAATAACAGATTATCTCAAATGAAGAGACTTGACGACATTTATGAAAGAATGGCTGATTTAAATCTTATTGAAGGATAATTGATACATAAAAATATAATTTCAGTATTATTAAAAGTTGACAAACATTTAAAAAAATATTATAATTAACCGTTAAAAGATAAATTTAGTATCAAAGGAGAAATAAAGTATGGGAAGATTAGTCGGAACTATTTCAAGGGGACTTCGTGCACCAATTATTCATCAAGGTGACGATATTGCAAATTTTGTAGTAGATGCAGTTCTAGCTGCTGCTGAAAGTGATAATATTGTTTTAAGAGACAGAGATATTGTTGCAATGACAGAATCTATAGTTGCAAGAGCTCAAGGAAACTATGCTTCTATTGATGATATAGCAGCAGATGTGAAAGCTAAATTTGGAGATAACACAATAGGTGTTATATTCCCAATATTAAGCCGTAACAGATTTTCTGTATGTCTAAAAGGTATTGCAAAAGGGGCAAAGAAAATTGTTTTGATGTTTAGTTATCCATCTGATGAAGTTGGAAACCACTTTATAGATTATGATTTACTTGATGAAAAAGGAGTAAATCCTTGGAGTGATGTTTTAACAGAAGCAGAATTTACAGAAAAATTTGGAAATCCTATTCACGTATTTACAGGAGTAAATTACATTGAATATTATTCTGAATTAATAAGAGAGCAGGGAGCAGAAGTTGAAGTAATATTTGCTAATAATCCTACAGCTATTTTAAAATATACAGACTGTGTATTAAACTGTGACATTCATACTCGTGTAAGAACTAAAAAATTACTTAGAAATGCAGGAGCAAAAATAGTTTACGGTATGGACGAAATAATGTCATCATCAATAAACGGAAGCGGATTTAATGAAAACTACGGACTTCTTGGTTCAAATAAAGCTACAGAAGATACAGTTAAATTATTCCCACGTAATTGCAAAGAACTTGTTGACAGAGTTCAAAAAATGCTTTTAGAAAAAACTGGAAAACATATGGAAGTTATGGTTTACGGAGACGGAGCATTTAAAGATCCTGTTGGAAAAATCTGGGAACTTGCAGACCCTGTTGTATCACCAGGATATACTGATGGTCTTGAAGGAACACCAAACGAAATTAAATTAAAATATCTTGCAGACAACGACCTTGCAGGATTAAAAGGTGAAGAACTTAACAAAGCTGTTGCAGATGCAATAAGAAGTAAAGATTCTGACCTTAAAGGACAAATGATAACTCAAGGAACTACTCCAAGAAGACTTACTGATTTAATCGGTTCACTTTGTGACCTTACTTCAGGAAGCGGAGACAAAGGAACTCCAATTATCTTAATTCAAGGTTACTTTGATAACTATATTGATGACTAATAAAAAAAGGAGCTGATTATTCAGCTCCTTTTTTCTATAAAAATATTAAATTATTCTTTTACAAGAATTTTTTCTATTTCAGCTATATAGATAAGATGGTATCCTCCACCTTCTCCATTTGCATTATTTTCTCCACCATACCATTTACCTGCAAATTCAGAATTCATAAAATCTTCTGGTCTAAGAGGTGTAGTGCATAATTTTCTACAATTGAAACTCATTTTTGCTTCTTCAAAATAAGGTGTTTCTCCATCGTGAAGCACAGTAAATCCACATTTTGCTATTTTATCTTCATCTCTTCCAGAAACTACTCCGCAATATGCAAGTTGTTTTTTGAAAGATGGATCAAAGACAGTTAGTGAAAATGTATCTGAAGCCTCTAAAAATTCGTGAGTATATCTTTCAGGACGAACAGCTACAAAAACAACGTTCTTTTTCCACATTACTCCAAATCCACCCCAACCTACTGTCATTGTGTTAACTTTTCCTTCTTTTTCTGCTGTCATTAAAAACCAATCTTTTGCAAAAAGATTAAAAGTATTCTCCTTTAATTCATTTGGTTTAATTTCATGAAATGCCATTATTTTTTCCTCCCTTTTTATTCTCCGTCATATAAATAATTTTTTAATTGTTCAATGCTCATTCCAGCAATTCCTAACTCTTCAGCAGTTCTTCCTACTTTACGGCAATCTTGTCCCATAGCAATACTTCCTATAGTTATAAAAGAATCCATTATTGGAGTTTCTACTCCAATTAATTTAGCAATAACAGACCAACCTACTAAACCAAATGGAATATCTTCTGTGAAATATCTATTAGTTAAACCGTCAGGACCTTTAATTTTTCCAAACTGCTCATTTTTTGTGATAGCTTCATAAATATTTGTTTTTACACTTCCTGAAGCTCCAAGAGCGTCAACAACTGATACAGCTTTATATCCTAATTTTTTTATGATATTCATTCTTTCTTCATCTAAGGCTTCAGTTACTTTTCCTACACAAGGAGTAATCCCTTCTTTATAGAACCAGAACTCCCCTTTCATAAGTTCTATTCTTCCGGCATTCATAATACACCCCGGAACGTGAACAACAGGATTTAAAGTAAATAATCCGCTTTCTATTACACTTTCACTTGCAGATACCGGATAGAATTTTTTTAATTCTTCTATAACTTCTGCTGTTTTTTTAGCAGGCATAACTCCTGTTTTTAATGGAGAGTGTACTCCCATTACCATTGATTCTCCAGGTCCCATAAGTCTTGTATCATATGGTAAAGTATATGACTCAGCAAAAGCTACATCTTTTTTTATTCCTTTCTTTTTCATTTTGTCCCAGAAGATAAGAGAACCAAATGTTCCTGCAAGAATTAAAATTATCTGCCCGTCTTCTAAATGGTCAATAAGAAGATCAGCATAATAACTATGACCAAAAGCTGGAACAGCGATAACGATATATTTTACACCTTTCACAGCTTCAGCAATATCAGTAGTAACCATTGCAAGATTTCCTACTCCCTCTCCTAAAACACCGTGCTGTATTATTTGCTTAGTTTCAAAAACTTTCTGCATTTTTCCTGCAAATTTTTCGTCTTCGAACATACGCACTTCAAAGCCTCTTCTTGCGAAATCTGCTGCTGCTGCATGAGCACCGTTTCCCCCACCTAAAACTGCTACTAATTCACTCATTAAAACCACTCCTTTGTATAAATTTTTTACAAAATTTTACCTCCTTATATTTTATCATTGAAAAAATTTTTTGTATAATCTATAATCTATATATTGGATTATATAATAAAAATATAAGGGCGGGGAATTAAGGTGAATATTCAATTTTTAAAATATGTAGTTGAGGTAGATAAAATAGGTTCTATAAACAAAGCTGCCAAAAATCTTCATATGGGGCAGCCTAATTTAAGTGCTGCTATAAAAGAATTGGAAAAAGATTTGGGGATTTCTATTTTTTACAGAACTAAAAAAGGAGTTTTTCCAACAAAGGAGGGGGAAAAATTTTTAATTTATGCTAAAAAAATAATTTCTGAGATTAATCAGCTGGAATCTTTATATACATCAAATGAAAATTCTCCAATACATTTCAGCATAGCTGCCTGCAGAGCCACTTACATTACAATGGCTGTTTCAAATTTTATAAATGATTTGAAAAATAAAAAAGAGATGACTGTTAATTTTAATGAAACTAATTCATTAAATGTTATTCATGAAGTAGCAAATGGAAATGCAGAAATAGGAATTATTCGCTGCCAAAATATTCACGAAAATTTCTTTATTTCTCTTTTAAAAAGTAAAAATCTTATTTTTGAGCCTTTATGGGAATTTAAAATGCTTTTAACTTTTTCAGAAAAACACCCCTTATCTTCAAAGAAAAAGATAAAATCTGAAATGTTAAAACAATATATAGAAGTTGTTCAAGGAGACATAAAAATTTCTGCTGAAAAAAATAATAAAAATTTAAATTTGTATCAAACTTCTTCTCAGAGTATCAGTGTTTATGACAGAGGGAGTCATATTAATCTTTTGGTAAATGTCAATGAGGCATTTATGTGGGTGCCTATACTTCCTGAAAATATTTTAAAGAGAAATTGTCTTGTTCAGAAAGAGTGTACAGATTTACAAATTATAACAAAAGATATTCTTATCTATTCAGCAGAAAGAAGACAAAACAGTTATATTAAAAATTTTATTTCCTCTTTAAAAAAAGTTATAGACAACATTCCAACTATAGATGAAGGATTTTTAATTTAGAAAAAAATTCTTCTTTCTAAAAAATATAAAAAGAAAAAGTGCTGAATGAACAGCACTTTTTCTTTCTTGAGACTATATATTAAAATTTTATTATGAATTTCATAAAAAAAACACCATTTGGTGTTAAAGTCATAATGGCTGGGGCGGCTGGATTCGAACCAACGCATAACGGAGTCAAAGTCCGTTGCCTTACCGCTTGGCGACGCCCCAATACATTTTTTCACTGACAAAAATTATTATATACGAAAATTGAAAAAAAGTCAACAAAAAAATTTCAAAAAAAATAAAAATGTATTAAAAAAGATAATATGATATAATATAACAGAACATACACAGGAGGTGCATATGAAATACAGAGCAATAATTTCTGATTTAGATGGGACACTTTTAAACGGTGAACATAAAATATCAGAATACACAAAAGAAGTTATAAGAAAAATAATCAGCAAAGGAATAAAATTTATTATAGCAACAGGAAGACATCACAAAGATGCTCTTTGTTTTAAAAATCAGCTTGGAGCAGATTCTTATCTTGTTTCAGCAAACGGGTCTAAGGTACATGACAATAAAAATAATGAAATAATTTCTCATAATATTTCAAAAGAACTGACAAATAAACTTTTGGATATAAAAGTTTCTGATGAAATTGTAAGGGGGGTATATGCAGGAGATGAATGGCTTACAGAATTTCATATTCATGAATTTGACGAATACCATGTTGAATCAGGATTTAAGCCGAAAGTAATTGATTTTGAAAATTTAAGAGATAAAGAAATTTCAAAAATATTTTACATAAGTGATAATATACAAGCCCTTGAAGAATTGGAAAAAGTTTTGAAAGAAAATAAAGAGTTTACAGAAAAACTGGATATAACAGCTTCTTTGGATAATTGTCTTGAGATTATGACAAAAGAAGCAACAAAGGGCAATGCGGTGACAGAAATTCTTGAAAGAGAGGGAATTCTGCCGGAAGAAGCCATAGCTTTTGGTGACGGGCTTAATGATAAAGAGATGCTTCAGGTTGTTGGAAAAGGGATAATAATGGGAAATGCAAGTGAAAAATTAAAAAAACTTCTTCCTGATTTTGAAATTATCGGAACATCTTCTGAAGATGCAGAGGGACATTATTTAGAAAAAATATTTTTGAAAAATGAAAAATAAAATATAATAAAATTATAAAACTGTTTAAAATTATTATTTTTTTAAGCAGTTTTTTTATTTTTTTCTTTGGAATAAATTTATTGACGAAAAAAAATTAAATTGCTATACTAGGGGTAGGTATAAAAGAAAAATATCCGAGACAGAATTTAAGGAGGGATTTAATGAAAAAAATACTAATAATCGGCGGAGTTGCAGGAGGAGCATCAGCAGCTGCAAGACTTAGAAGACACAGTGAAGAAGATCAAATAATAATGTTTGAGAAAGGACCTCACGTATCTTTTTCAAACTGCTGTCTGCCATATCATTTAAGCGGAGTGATTGCAAGTGCAGAAAATTTAGTTTTAATGTCTCCAGAAAAATTTGCAGCTCAGTATAAAATAGATGCAAGAGTAAACAGTGAAGTAATAAATATTGACAGAGATAAAAAAGAAGTGACAGTTAAAAATGTTATTACCGGGGAAGAGTATACAGAAAATTATGATAAACTAATTTTATCAATGGGAGCAAAACCAATCGTTCCAAGAATTCCCGGAATAGAAAAAGTAAATACTTTCACAGTGAGAAACGTAGTTGATATAGACAGACTTAATAAATTTGTAAAAAATCTTGAAACTAAAAATATAACTGTAATCGGCGGAGGATTTATTGGAGTTGAGGTTGTGGAAAACTTAAAAGAAGCTGGATACAACGTAACTTTGGTTGAAGCTGCAGACCAGATTTTAAGAATTTTTGATTATGACATGGTGCAGATTTTACATAAAGAACTTCACGACAGAGGAGTTAATCTAATTCTGGGAGATAAAGTAAGCGGATTTGAAAAAGATACTGTTCTTCTTGAATCTGGAAAGAAAATCGAAGCAGAGGCTGTTGTTCTTGCAATAGGTGTTGCCCCTGAAACAGAACTTGCTGTAAAAGCCGGAATAGAACTTGGAAAAACAGGAGCAATAAAAGTAAATCAAAATTATATGACAAACGACAGAGATATTTATGCTGTTGGCGACGGAATTGAAGTTTATAATTCTTTATTTAACGATTACTTTAAACTTTCTCTTGCAGGACCTGCTCAAAAACAGGCAAGAGGTGTTGCAGATCATATAAACGGAATGAAAATTGACAACAGAGGATATATCGGCTCATCTGTTATAAAAGTTTTTGGTTATAACGGAGCTTCCACAGGTCTTACAGAAGCTGTGATAAAAGAGAGAAAATTAAATATAAATTATGAAACTGTTGAAATGATACCAAGTGACAGAGTTGGAATTATGCCGACAGCAAGACCAGTTCATTTTAAACTTATTTTTGAAGTTCCTACTGGAAGAATTTTAGGAGCTCAAGCAATAGGAAAAGGAGAAGTTGCAAAAAGAATAGACGTAATAGCAACAGTTATTAAATTCGGCGGAACAATAGATGACCTTAAAGATTTAGAATTATGTTATGCTCCGCCGTTTGGAACAGCAAAAGATGTTGTAAACTTTGCAGGTTATATTGCTTCAAATCTTTTAAATGATGATTACAGACAAGTTCATTTCTCACAAGTGAGAGATTTAGCTGAAAAGGGAGCATATATAATTGATGTAAGAGAAAAAAATGAATATGAAGCAGGACACTTAAAAACATCTGTAAATATTCCAATGAGTGAAATAAGACAAAGAATAAATGAAATTCCAACAGACAGACCTTTATATATCCACTGCAAAAGCGGACAAAGAAGCTATAATGTATGCTTATTATTAAAACATCTTGGATTTAAAGCTGTGTATAATGTTTCCGGAGGATTCTGGGCAATATCTCTATTTGAATATTTTAATGACAAAACACAAAACAGAGAACCAATTCTTACAGAATATCTATTTTAATAAATAAAAGGGAAATTTATGGAAAAAACAGAAAAATATATAAAACTTAATCCATATGAAGCAAAAGAACTGATTGACAGAGAAAAAAATCTGATTATAATTGATGCCAGAACAGAAACAGAATATCTTTATGAGGGGAAACTTGAAAATGCAGTTAATTTAGATTTTTTAAAGCCCCGTATTTTTAAAAGAGAAATTCAAAAATTTGATAAAAATAAAAATTATCTTGTTTACTGTGCTGTTGGCCGTGTGAGCAGATCTGCCTGTGAGCTTATGTCAGAGCTTGGCTTTGAAAAAGTTTTTGAACTTTCAGGGGGGCTTAAAGCCTGGCAGAAAGAGGAAGATTTAGTTTCTACCGTTTCAAAACTTGATGATGAAGAGATAATAGAAGCAAGAAAAAAAATTATCACAAGGCTTAATAAGATAGAGGGGCAGATAAGAGGAATGAAAAAAATGCTTCTTGAGGGTGAATACTGCGGAGATATTTTAAATCAGTCTCTGGCAGTAAAATCAGCTCTGGGAAGTGTCAATCAGGAAATAATGGAAATGTTTTCAAATGTCTGTATTATAAATCCTGAAAGCAGAGAGGATTTTTTCAGATATTTAAAAAAACTTATGAAATAAAATAAGAAAAATAAAAAAGGAGTTATTGAAGAAAAGTTTTCAATATCTCCTTTTTGTATATAAAAACCCTGCATTGAAAAATAATTTGTGATTAATGCAGTGAACAAAACGTAAAAATTCATATGTTTGAACGAAGTGAGTTTATGAATTTTAGTTTTGAGAACAAAATTAATAAAATTATTTTTCACCAGCAGGGTAGTTTTCTTTTGGTTCGTTTTCTTTGGCTGTACAAAGAAAATGAACATATAATATTATTTAAATTTATTATCAAGTTCTCTGTCATCAGAATATTCTAAATTTTCACTGACAGCAGGTTTTAAATTTTTAATAAATGTTCCCATCTCGTCAGCACTTCCAACAATTCTGTTAAAGATACTTAAGTAATCGTTTAAAATTGGATTGTCTACATCATAAGGGTATCTTATAATATGGTCTATTTCACTCCATGCTTCTTCAAAAACTGTTCTTACCTGCATTTCGACAAAAAGTTTTTCTCCTGTTTCAGACTGAGTTTGAATAAGATAGTGTACAGAACGGTAACCATGTTCTCTTACGATAATCTCACAATTTAAATTTTTCATAGTCTCTTTTAAAATTTCCATGTTGTAGTCCCCGGGTCTCACATTTATCTGAGGAGTTTCTGCAACACTCCAGTATTTTAAAATTTCGTTGTGAATATCAATCCAATCGTCTTTAAAAAGATGAAGAACTCTTACACCGATAAGGTCGGTTACAATCTCTTTATAATTTTCTGCAGAGATGTTTCTGTCAACATATTTTTTACCTTTTCTTATAATTTTTTCTATAAGATGAGCAGGTTTTTTAACTCTTCTTCTCACTGAATGGACAGTTTTTGTATCAATCAACTTAAATGTAAATTTATCTGCTACTTTTTCAAGGCTGGGAACTAAAGCAAGGTAATCATCATGGATTTTTACAAGTTCGTCCCAATCAAGCCCCGTTGATTTAAAATACTCTTCGTCAATGGAAAATTTTTCAAAAAAACTTTTTCTGTCCAGCATTTCTTCACCTCTTCCGTTTTTTTATTCCATATTTATTTTTCTGATTTTGAAAGTTCTATTGTACAGATTTTTCTGTATCCCACAGCTTTATCTTTAAATATGCTTCCTTTGTCAATAGGAGCTTTCAGAGTTATTTTTTCTTCAATAACAAAGTTTTTATCAAACTGGTATTTTCTTTTTACAATTAAAAAATCTTTTTCTCTCAGTTTAATATTTTCATTATTGAAATTAAAATTACACCATGTTTCAATTATTCTGTTTTCTTTTAAAGCTGCATAAAGCTCAAGAAGATAATAAATATTTTCACATTTTGGAAGTTTATCCGCTTGGAATTTACATCCTGAATTTTCAAAAGTTTTAAAGAAATTCTGAATTGTTTTTATCTTCATAAGCTCAATTCTGTCTTCAGCTTCAACATCTCCGTAAAGCCTGTTGACTTTGAAAGAGATAACAGCTCCGCTGAATATTTTTTCAAGCATTTCAAGAACTTTTATCATTCTTGAATATTTTATAAGAGAGCTTATTTCATAAACACGGATAGTTCCATAATTTTTTATTGTGTCATTGTTTAGAGATACACTTAAACCAAGTTTAAATTCTCTGTGTTTAATTTCTAAAAGTTTTATAGATTCATTTGAAAGAATTTTTAAATGACAGTTTTTAATTGTTTCATTTCCTACTTTTATATCTGTATTTCCAATGACAACTATATCAGGGAAAGTCATTCCTTCAGGAATATTAGAAATTTTTATGGGAAATTGTGAAAGTTTAAGAGAGCTGTATTTTATTTCAAGAGCAGTTTCAAATTTTCCTATCTCTTTTGTAAAATCTACAGTAACTGTTTTTGGCTCATAAATTTCTTCTTTAACTTCAGCTTCTAAAACTTTTTCAGCCTCTTCATGTTCAGTTTCTTCAATTCTTTCATCAATAATTTCTGTCTCTTCCATTATATCCATAGGAGTTGGAGTTTTATCTTCCTCTGTTTCTGTATTTTCTAAAACATCTGAAGTTTTATTTTCAAAATTTTCTTCTGGAAGATCTTCTATTTCTCTGTTTTCTTTAGTTTCTTCCATTTTTTCTATTTCTTCATTTTTAATTTCAGATGAAACACTTTCAAAAAGATTATATTGTTTCTCTGTTATTAAATCAAAATTTTCCAGCTCCTCTTTTACTTCTTCTTTTTTATCTTCATAATCTGCAGGAACTTCCTGTAAAATTTCTTCCTGACAGATATTTTTTTCTGTTAAATTTTCTTGTTCCAGTATTTCCTCAAAGCAGTTCTCAGTAGTATCTTCTTTTGTTTCATCATCTTCGGATACTACCATTGAAACTTTTTTTCGTTCATCATCTCGCTTAACAATTCTGGAAATAATTTATTTAAATCAATATTCTGATTTCCTGTATAATTTTTAAGTTCTCTAAAGAATTCATATTCTGTTGAAGCAAGAACTTTAATATTATATTTATTAAAAAATTCCATTACTTTTGGATTTAAAATAGAATTTGATGTAATTACATACATTGGTTTTATATCTTCGCAGTTTTTGCTTAAGATAAAATCCATAATTGTAAAAAAGTCTGAGTCATCAAAATCTACACCTAAAAATATTGTACTTCTGTGCTTTAATTCATATCTTATGCTTTCCCAGAAAACATTATAAAAAGGAAGAACTTTAAGTCTTCTAAAATCCTGCTCTGTTACTGCACAATTTTCATAGGAATTCAGGTCTCCCAAAACTTTGTAAAGTCTTATCTTCCCGTCTGTAAAAATTTCCTTGTCATAAGGGGTAATTTTTTTTACTTTTGTACTTTCCTCTATTGAATAATCATAGTTTGTATTTATAATTGCTCCTACCAGGTCAGCTTCTATGAGAGTGTCAAGATAATTATTACTGCTTTTTTTATACTCATAAATTCCTTGTATTTTTTTATACAATGACTGCTTAGTGCCTGTTACAGAGTCTACAAAACTTTGACTGACTTCAAACAGAGAGTGTCTGTCATTAAAACTTTTAATATTTTTAAAATTAATCTGATTGGATAAAATTTCAACCAATCCGTCTCTGCTTGGGAAGCCGTTAGATTTTTCAAAAAAATTGCCTGTACATATATTAAGTTTTTTTTCTAAGTCAAGTTTTTCAAAAAAGCTCATATAACAACCTCGCTTATAAATAAATTTTATGTGTTCAATATAAGTATATAATAAAATCATAAAATTCTCAATTAATTATTAAAAAATAGTTTTTAAAAATAAAAAGTGTAAAAATTTTTTTTATTGAAGAAAATAGGGTATAATATATTAACAGAAAAATAAAAGTTATTCAAAGGAGGGGTAAAACTGTTATAAATAATATATAAATTATTTAAAGATTACGATATAATACTATTGAGGTGATAATATGAAATATTACTCAATAGGAGAATTTGCAGATAAAATAGGGAAAACAATTCAAACTCTTAGAAATTGGGATAAAAATAATACTTTTAAACCTGCTTATGTAACTATGTAACTACTGGTGGAACAAGATATTATTCTCAAGAACAACTTAATAATTTTTTAGGTTTGAAGATAAAAACTAAAATAAATAAAAAATTGTTAGTTAAAGTTAAAAAAATGATTAAGGAGTTAGTAGATGATGATACTTGCGAAGAAAGTTAGAATTTATCCAACTAAAGAGCATGTCTTTTCTTGTTGTGTACGGGGTGGAC
>OGXP01002052.1_pt1 | contig 14322 bp, 15 predicted proteins | sample 1576351 | NCBI WGS metagenome assembly OGXP01 (sample SAMEA3541517, study PRJEB24748) | human gut metagenome | biome: human gut; feature: human-associated habitat; material: faeces | place: China | collected 2012
GCCATGAATTATATGCGAAATATAAGACTGCGCCCACACAGGAAGAACGGGAAAAAGCCAGACAGGAATATCTGGAAAAACGTGGAGTGTCGGACAACTTCCGCTGGTAGTTTTCCTTTGATAATAGACAGGAGCGTGTTACGCTCCTGTGGATAGAAGACAACGAGAAAGGTGTGATTCAATGATAATTCAGCCAGAATGGGGAACTCGGAACGTGAACAAATATTTATACGAAAGTGAAGCCCGGAGGATTGCTGCACTCAACGAAATCTTTGGAGATGTGGAACTGACTGTGGCAGAAATGCGGACGCTGGTATGGCTTGCCGGATGGGAGGAATGTACGGTGGAAAACGTACTTTCGGCTATCCGAAAAGCTATGGCGGCGGAAGCAAAGCGGCGGGAACAGCCGCTCCGTCCGTAGGACGGAAAAGCCCTCGGCAGAGCGCAAAGGCAGCTTTTGATGGACGGAACGGCTGTCAAAAGTGCTTTTGCGTTACTTTCGGCGAAAGTAACAAAGCCTATGCGCCGTATCCGGCGCTGATTACCCGGACAGGGAGAAAGGATATTGATTGAAGCGAACGATCAGCTTTATGACAGGAAAAGGCTCTGTCAACCATAACAGCAGAAAATTCCATGCAAAGAATACTGACCCGGAGCGAAGTTGTCTGAACGTGGAATACTGCAACGAAAATGTTAAAGACGTATATCACGAATGGTTTGATGAAGCACTTGCCCGGTACAATGAGAAACAGACCAGAAGTGACCGCCGGATTGATGATTATTACAATAAAATACTGCGTGGAAAGCAGGAAAAACCATTCCATGAAATCATTGTGCAGATAGGCGATAAGGACAATATGGGGGCAAAAACAGAGGACGGACAGCTTGCGGCAAAGGTACTTGATGAATATATGCAAGGTTTCCGGCAGCGCAATCTCACTTTGAGAGTATTTGCTGCCTATCTTCACATGGACGAAGCAACGCCCCACTTGCACATAGATTTTGTACCGTATACGACAGGAAGCAAGCGGGGGCTTGATACAAGAGTATCACTGAAACAGGCGTTATCTGCTCTCGGCTTTAAAGGCGGTACAAGACGTGAAACAGAATTAAATCAGTGGGTGGCTTATGAGAAAGAACAGCTTGCCGCTGTCATGCTGGAACATGGGATTGAATGGGAGAAGAAAGGCACACATGAAAAGCATTTATCCGTCTTGGATTTTGAGAAAAAGGAGAGGGCAAAGGAAGTTGCAGAGTTGGAAGCGAAGAAAGCGAAATTGCAGGAAGAAAATGCCGCTTTTCAAGAAATCAACGAAGATTTGCATGAACAGTTGTTACAGGTTGATGATGAGATTCGCTCCTTGCAGGAAGATTTACAGGAGTCCCGGCAGGAAGCAGAGAAAGCGCAGAAGCAGGCGGATAAATACCAGAAACGCATGAATGAACTTGCCCCTATGGTTAAGAACATGGAGAAGCTGGCGGCAGATTTTTCCGCAGATCCGGAGCAGACGCTTCCAGAAGCGGCGGTTGTAGAATCTGCAAAATCATACCGGGAGAAAAAGGCGAAACCTCTTGTAGTGAAAATGGTTCAAGTTATGCGCTCTATCTATTCGGCGTATCTGGATATTTCAAACAAATTTACGAAGCTGCAAGCGGCTTATAACAGGGAACGGAGCGGAAACGAGCGGTTGACAAACAGGCTGGAAGAAGTTTTAGACGAAAACAGGGAACTGCGGATAGTGGCGGCAGATTTTGGACGTATAAAGGCGGTGGTCGGCTCTGAAAAGGTAAACGCTGTTATTAACCGGGCGAAGCAACAGGAACAGATAGAAGCCGAGCAGAAACGGGCTATAAGGAGAAAATACAATCGGGAAGCCCGCTGACAGGCAGAGGGCTGCTTAAAGCCCTCTTAGCTGCCATGAAGCGAATCTCCGCCAGTTAGTCAAGAGCGGCGTAGTCGTTCAGTTTACTCTTGACTGGCTGGTGGGGATTTGCTATTTGTTTTTAAAATTACATGGATAATTGAGCAGGTATCTGGTAAAATGACCTTGCAGTATGAGAAAATTTAATTAGACAATCGTGTCTAATGGCGAAAATAGGGCATTTCTCGCTTTGTGTCGTGTTTTGCTGTAGACATTTATGGTAATGTGCAAGTGAAAGGAGGGGAAAGGAATGGATACGAAAAAGATAGGAGAATTTTTAAAGGTGCTTCGTAAAGAACGAGGATTAACACAAGAACAGCTTGCAGAAATTCTTCTTGTATCGGGAAGAACGATCTCTCGGTGGGAAACAGGAACCAATATGCCAGATTTAAGTATCCTTATCAAAATGGCAGAGTTCTATAATGTAGAAGTGAAAGAAATTTTGGACGGAGAAAGGAAAAGCGAGAGTATGGATAAAGAATTGAAAGAAACATTATCTAAAGTGGCAGACTATAACAAACTGGAAAAAGAGAGGGTAACAAAAGCCGGAAATATTGCATTTGGTCTAACCTTTGCTATTTGTGCGGCTGTGATAATTATTCAGCTTCTCATGGTGGGAGAATTGGCGATTGTGGCAGGAGAAACTGCTGTTTTACTTGTTGGTGGAGCGGCTTATATTGGAGTGATGACCTATAATGGAGTTTGGGAGACTGGTTCCAGATTCAAAAGTACGCCATTTACAGATGCGTTGATAGCTGTGATATGTGCCGGAGTATTTGCGGTGGCATTGGTTATTTGCTATATCAGATTAGGCGCAACAACGTCTCAAGCGGTTCATAGCGCACTTATATTTTTTGTGGGAATTGCCATAGTTGGTTTTGGGGTATTGAGAATACTGGCTTGTTTCAATCATAAAAGAAGAGAAAAAAGTATGCCGGACAATGAGACTGTACTGGTTAAAGAGCAACAGCCTGTAAATGTATTTATAGCGGACGGAAATATGCAGGCGGAAATGATAATAAGTACATTGAAAGATAACGGTATTATGGCATACGGACAGGATTTAGGAGATGCCGGATTTGCGTCTGTACGTTATGGCATGGGCAGAGGTATTGATGATAGGATTGCAATTATTGTACCCAGTGATAAAGCGGATAATGCAAAGCAAGTGATAAAGGAAATGGGGCTGGAGCAGAATGTTACGCATTAGGCGCTCCGAAAGACTTATTTTTCAAGGGATTTCAGAGATGATAAAAGGTGCTGCGATACTTTAATCTAAATCTCCGAAAATGAGCTTCTATTGCGTAACATTTCAAAAATAGGTTGTTAATCTGCGAGGATTTGCTATAATAAGGATGTAGAAATGGTTGCGATAGACTAAGCTGATTTTATTTTGAATGGAGAAAAATATATGCGTCTTAAGGATTGGAGTTTTTTGGGCAATTATGAATTTTTTACAAATAGATTACAAATGTTGGCAACGAATGATTTACCGGCTGAAAAATGGAGTTATGCAGGAAAAGAAGATTTTGGTATCTTGAGAAATTATCTGTATTTTACTTTTGAAAAATTGTGGAAAGAACGAGAAGAAGCTCCTGACAGTGATAAGCAAAAGTATATTTATATGGATGATAAAGTGGGTTGTTTTAATACAGGATTATATGATAAGACATGGCAGCCAATTTACTTTTATTGCATTAAAAATCCGATAGCTGGATTTCAAGAGTGGAGATTTACTGCGTTTTACAATAGTTACACGATAAAATTTGCAGATATTTCTAATTCTGCTGCATTAGATTTGCAGAGAGCAAGTTATTTTGATGATCCGAGTGCGTTAATATATGATATTAAGTTAGACATCATTCCACAGTGGGATCATATATTGTATGACGAGGAAAATTTTTTGAGAATACCTGAACAGTTACGTGCTAATGGTAAAGAGTTTTGTCAGAATTTAATTGATGGGGCTATCAGGTCAGTTAAGAAGCGCATAGAAGCTAATTATAAAACGGTTGTTCCGCAATTTTATAATGACAAAATTCAATTGTTAGCTCCTTTATACTTAACGAATCCAGATAAACCAGATTTAGCTTTGGTTTTATCTCTGAGTGATGATGGAACCGTTTATTATGGACATACATGTCTTACAACGGAAATGGCATATAATAATGCGAGACTAATTGCCCGTCCAGACAGTTATTGGCTTCAGCCTTAAATATTAGTTGACTTTTTGATGAAAACTGGATATACTATATTTGTTAGGTAAGTTAGCTATATGGTTATGCATTACTAGATAAGATTGTATTTTGATAATTGTTGTGTAATGTTATGTTTGGGGCAATAATCTTTTGGGATTATTGCCCCAAAGTTTTAGACAGAGTGGCAACATTTTGGCAACAGAAAATCAGCAAGCCAGAATAAATGATGTAATTGAAGTAAAAAACGGTGTGTATTTGCATAAAGCTTAAACAAATATAGTTAAGAGCAACAAAGGACACGCCGAGTTTGAATAACGGACTAAAATGCCGAAAGCCTGTATTTATGTGGGCTTCCGGCATTTGTTTTATCAAATGGCTCTAGTTTGGCTCTATTTGTGGGCGGAGTAATGTATAATCATTGCAGAGCAGATGCAGACAGCTATAGCTGAGAACAGCCGGACGGCACTTGACCAGAATGAATATGAAAGAAGATATGCTGACCTTACCGAAAAGTACAATACCATCAAAGCAGATTATGACAAGATTTCAGAACAGATTGAAAGCAAAAAGGCTCAGAGGGAATTATTCAAGGGATTCATCCGGGCATTGGAAAAGTAGGGTGCTTTGGTAGAGGAATTCGATGAGGGACTTTGGAGCAGCCTTGTGCAGGAAGTGGTGGTAAAGTCAAAGGATGATATACTATTCATCTTTAAGAACGGATTTAAGATAAAGACGAGATAAATTAAATCCTGATTTGACACATATTATAGTAGAAGAAAAAATTCAGAAAGTTGATTATAAAAGGTCAGATTCGTCAGTAACCATCGGGCTTGACGGGTTTGACCTTTTATATTGCAGAAATATGACATAAAATGGATATGCGAATTTGCCGATATAAGGTATAATAGAATTGATTAGAAAAAGGGGAAAATATGCAATGAATGTAGAATTGGAAAAATTTTTACATAAAACACCAGAAGATGCTTATTGGATAAATAAGCAGGGTAATAGGTGTTGTCAATCGGTTCATGGAAAAAGCTATGTAAGATATAATGAAGCAAAAAAGCAGGCTGATAGTAAGGCTATTGATAAAGAAATAATAATAAAATACACTTTGGACTACTTGAATAAAGTAGGAATTAAAACTACAAAAAATCCTAAATGCGAAAATCCTAAATGTATAGATTATGATAAGATTCAACAGAAGTTTCAGTTAAATGATCGCAGCGATTTAGTCTGGATGAAATTTACAAGAGATGGATATTTGGGTGTTGTAGCAGTAAGCGATGATGTGAATTTTGATATGCCAGAAGATTGGAGTGTGTATGATAAAAAACATATAGTGTACAATTCATATAAAAAGCGCAATGAAGAAGAATGGGTTCATAATTCAGCGGGAATCCTTGTTCATAAACTTGGAAAGGAATGGGATGAATCATTTGTGCTGATTTTTCCTTTAAAAGGGATTCCTGATGGTTATACCAGATCCGATGTGGAAACAGCAATTGGAAATATGTTGATAGAAAAAGATGTTCCGATTTTGGATTTTTACTCTCATATGTACTAAAGGAGGACGATAATATGGAGATTAAAAAATTGGCAAATGAAATGGTTGATACACTGAGAGAAAGTGTGTGGAATAAAATTGACCAAGAGGTGACCGATGAAAGATGGAACAATATAGGATTTGCAGCACAAGCAATGGTTGAGTCGGAAGTGCCAGAGCAACAAATTTTGAATATGCTTATAAAATATTGGGATTTGCAACCAAGTGAAGCAAAAGATATTTTACGATTTGCAAAGAAAAATAGTTTTAGAGAATGATCTAAATATGATGGGAATATCGTATTTTAAGTCGAGAACTACTGCTGGAAGCAGGCCAGTTGATTTTCCATTCAAAGTATTCGTCCTCTGAAATTTCTCCGCTTTTTAGCTGTTCTTTCTGTAAACACCATTCACGCAGAAATTCATTTACCAGACCATAATCAATCCACATACCGACAGGGCCATGAGCAGGCCATTCGTCACTATTATTATAGTGAACAGACTTATCATCAGAAGCGTTGCACATGCCGGGATTGCGGACAAGCTGGAACAGATGAAAGGTATTGCGGTTGTCCTCGTCAAGCCAGAAAAAGTCTGCATAATGTCCGCATGAAATCACTCTGTAAAGAACGAGACAGCTTGTATGAGAAGCAAACGATTTGAAAGGGCAGAAAAAGAAAATCGAGAGAACGTTGGAACGGTAAGAATTTGGGGCATGGCGGCGGCTGTGTCCCTTATTTCTTGTGGTAAAATTGCTAATGGTATGCTAAAATCAAGGAGCAAAGATAAAAACGCAACGTAAGAGAAAATTCCTTACAGAGCCGGTAGGTAGCCCGGCCGCACCATCTGGTGTAAGTAACCCTCCCTCCTTAGGGTCGTCCGTTCTTTGTTCATACAATCATTTAAGGAGGAATTGTCATGGACAAAGTATCAGGTAGATTGACAGTATTTTTTGAAGAACCATTCTGGATAGGTGTGTTTGAACACATATCGGAGAAGAAATTGTCTGTATGCAAGGTTACATTTGGTGCGGAACCGAAAGATTACGAGATATATGATTTTGTTCTGAAAAATTACTATCGATTGAAATTTAGTCCGGCTGTGGCAACTGATGTAAAAGAAGCTAGTCGCAATCCGAAACGGGTACAGAGGGAAGTGCGAAAACAGGTACAGAATACCGGGATAGGCACAAAGTCGCAACAGGCTTTGAAATTACAGCAGGAGCAGTTGAAAACTGAACGTAAGACTGTGAGCCGGGAAAAACGGGAAGTAGAGAAACAGCGGCAGTTTGAACTGAAACAGCAGAAAAGGAAAGAGAAGCATAGGGGTAGGTAATGCCTGCCCCGGCTTTTTGTTAAAATACACATTGTTACTCTTTAGTGAGTTTAGAATATTCATTTTACAGAAGTTGTCGATTGTAAAAGTGATACTGGTAATGATTTAATAGAATGCAGTTTATGTTGTGTAACGGAAGCAATGATATATTTCTTTAGCGGATATAAATACGTGGTGCTAGCACAATATTGGATTGTAGATAAAAGAGGCTGATGATGACAAAAGATGAATTTGATGCATTATTGATGTGCTGCAGGAATGATGAGGATATTCTCGATTTTGCACGAAAGTTTATAATTCATGGAATCCCCTATGTTTTTAATGGTCGTGAAGATGAATTTTTTGAATTTAGAAATAGAATTGGAAAACATTTTTCCATTGACTATTATCAAGTATATATTGTAGGTTCAGGAAAATTGGGATTTAGTTATTTAAAAGGAACAGAATTTAATTATGATTCTGATATAGATGTAGCGATTGTTAGCGAGGAACTGTACGATAGATATTTGAAATATATTCGGAAATTTCAGTATGATTTAGAACGTTCTAGAGAAAGATTAGTAGAACGGGAGTATAAGAATTATATTAAATTTTTGAAGTATATGGCAAAAGGCTGGATGAGACCGGATTTATTACCAATCAAAATTGAAGGAATTGATTTAAAAACAAACTGGTTTGATTTTTTTAATACAATTTCATATGATAAAAGTGAAGTTGGAAATTATAAAGTGAGCGCAGGTGTTTATAAAAGCTATAATTATTTAGAATATTATGCGATAAATAGTTTGAAAGAATACATACAAATATTAAAGGTAGAAAAGGAGACCGGAAATGAGTAAACAGATCACAACTTCCCCTAGTAATAGAAAAATATCAGCTTTATATAAAGATATAAAAAGAGAGAATCTTATTTTGCAACCCGATTTTCAAAGAAGATTCGTGTGGAATAATAAGCATAAAGAAAAATTTATTGACACAATATTGGAAGGGTATCCCGTACCAGAAATATATGTTGCACAAAGAGGGATAGATATAGAAACTATTGAATCAGAAGAAGTTGTGGTTGATGGACAACAAAGATTACATACAATTGTTGAGTATATAGATGAACCAGAGGAATCAAAGGTCTTTGGGAATATTGTAAAAAAGTATAGAAATCTTAGCAAAGATGAAAAAGAAGACTTTCTTAACTATACTTTATTGATTCGAGATTTAGGAGATATCTCTCCTGAAAATATAAAGGAGGTCTTTAAAAGAATAAACTCGACGCAATATGCACTGAATTCAATTGAATTACATAATGCGATATATGACGGAGAGTTTATTGCAACAGCGAAAGAAATTTTAGAAGAAGTAGATGTTACTAAATTACCGTTTTTTAGTGATTCTAAAATAAGTAGAATGGATGATTTATTATTCATTTTGCTTATTATGTCGACTGTTCAAGAGGGAGGGTATTTTGTTGGAGACAAATATATTGAAAAATATGTTGCTACGTATAATGAGAATTATCCAGATAAAAACAATGTAAAGAAGAAGATAGTTGATGTATTCTCTTTCATAAATGAATTATCTTTGTTGAACGATTCGTTGTGGATGAGAAAATCCTGTTATTTTACAATGTTTATTGAGATTTTTAAAGAATTTGAAAAAATAGAGAAGAAAAGAAAAATATTAAGAGAGTATTTACAAGAAGTGGAGAGTAAAGTAGAAGCAAATAAAAGCAGTAATGCTGATACTAATCAATATGCAAAATTTTATTCATATATTTATACCGGAACAAATAGTAGAAAAGCGCGGGTGGAAAGAGGCAATTTTTTGAGGAAAGAAATAATAGAACCAGTTATGGAAAATTGAATTTTAGATGGCTCTATTTTGGCTCTAAAAATTTGGACTGGCACAAATACGAGAGCATTTTTTGAAGAATATGGATAATAAATCCTTTAAAAAGCAGAGAAAAGCAGCCAGTTCAAATTATCCGCCGAGGAGTTTGAATAAACAAAAATGTTTAGTAAATCCAGCGTTTATGCGGGTTTGCGGCACTTTTAAAAGTCTTTTGATAACAAATTGATAACAGTTGCATGAGAGCCATTATTCTTGTAACCCGGTGGTTTTAGGGTTAGAGAATAATTGACAGGTGGTTGTGCAACAAATAAATCCATATTATAAACGAAGCCCTTAGCTGTGGGTATAAAACTCATAGCTAAGGGCTTTTGTCGTGCTTATTTATCTGGTTTGAGTTTGTCTTGAAACATTTCGACCGTAAATGGTAAACCACACATCTCTAGAACTACACCTCCAAGTTTGAGATAATGTTGGAAAAGTTGTACAATACACTTTTCCCATTTTTCACACTAGGAGGTCAATTATGAACACCAAACTTGCCACAGCACAGATCCGTGTAAAAAACTGGGCTGCTATTATTTAGGAGCGCAACGAATCTGGTCTGTCTGTCAAAGATTATTGTGCACAGCATCAGCTTTTATGAGACTCTTATTATTACTGGCTCCGCAAAGTGAAAGAGGTCCTGCTTGTAGAAAGCGGCTTTGTTGAAGTAACGCAGCCAAAGCAGTTCCCTGTGCAGAGGTCTGTAACAGCTGATCCAAATGAAATGTTAACGCTCAAATTCTTCTGGGGTTCCAGTAACCGGAAGATCAAAGGGCTGGTCTGGGAGGAAGACGGCTTCCTGCTTATTTATAAGCGGCTGGAGGCGGGAACTTTTCAATGGCCCCGATCGGAAGCGGAAGCCCGGAACATCACTTCGGAGCAGTATCATCTGCTCATGAGCGGATACTCCATAGATCCATCTGTCCATAAGATCGATCCAAAACATCCAGTGTGACTTTTGTACAAAACAGAGAAGTTTTCTGTTTGATTCGAAAGCCTGTATGGGGATAAAAAGTTCTGTTTTTTATCCGCTTAACATGAATTGTGGACAGTCTTCTCTGCCACATGAAAAGTAAGCCGGATCCACCTGTTTTCAGGCAGCCTGGAAGGTATTCTCTACAGAAAGAACTGCTTTTGGAGCAGGAGTTTTCCACCGTCAAAATACCGAAAAGATATCGGTCTGATTTTTGTGTTTTTTCGCTTCTTCTGTTATACTGGATCCATAAAAGCGAAGGAGACTGATCGTCCGTATGGCACTTGCGTTATCAAAAGAACAGCTGGCAAAACTGAATAAAAAAGATATCCTGTAGCTCTTGCTTGAAAGCATGGAGCAGGAAAAAGAATTACGTAGCCAGCTGGCTGTTCTTACGGATGAGTTGAAACGGACAAACCAGCAGATGCAGGTGATCCTTGAAAAATGGAACCTTGCGCAGGCAACTCGCTTTGGACGTTTTTCTGAAAAAATGACATATGATACCGGAGCCTGCCAGCAGTTGGAACTAGCCATCATGTACGCGGAATGTTTCAATGAAGCAGAAGCATGTTTTTTACGGCAAATCTTGCTAATAACCCCAGGTTTCGCCTATAATAGGATTCAGTATGAATAATAGAAAGAAGGGGGTTAAGCAATGCAGGCATATACATATATTTCTAAGGGAAAGTTTGAATTAGTGGAAAAACCAAAACCGGTGCTTATGCACGAACGGGATGCGATTGTAAAGGTAACACTGGCCAGCATCTGTTCCAGTGATCTGCATATCAAACACGGAAGTGTGCCGCGGGCGGTCCCTGAAATTACAGTCGGTCATGAGATGGTAGGAATTGTGGAAGAAGTTGGGTCAGCGGTGACCCATGTGAAGCCGGGGGACAGAGTCACTGTAAACGTAGAGACCTTCTGCGGTGAATGCTTTTTCTGTAAAAATGGATATGTAAATAACTGTACGGACGAGAATGGCGGCTGGGCCCTGGGATGCCGTATCGACGGCGGGCAGGCCGAATATGTGCGGGTTCCATTTGCAGATCAGGGATTAAATAAGATTCCGGATGGAGTGACGGACCGGCAGGCACTGTTTGTGGGAGATGTGCTGGCGACCGGCTATTGGGCGGCGAGAATCTCTGAGATCACGGAGGAAGATACGGTTTTGATCATCGGTGCCGGTCCGACGGGTATCTGTACCCTTCTCTGCGTAATGTTAAAGAAACCGAAACGAATTATTGTCTGCGAGAAAGATGAAAACCGCGTCCGCTTTATAAAGGAGCACTATCCGGATGTATACACCGTTTTACCGGAGGAATGTCTGGAATATGTTCAGAAAAACAGTGATCACGGCGGAGCCGATGTGGTTCTTGAGGTGGCAGGAGCATCCTTTACTTTCCGGTTAGCCTGGGAATGTGCAAGGCCTAATGCAATCGTCACAGTGGTAGCGCTCTATGACGAAGCCCAGACGCTGCCGCTTCCGGATATGTATGGCAAGAATCTTACCTTTAAAACCGGCGGTGTAGATGGATGCGACTGTGAGGAGACGCTTCGCCTCATTGCAGAGGGCAAGATCGATACGGAACCGCTTATTACCCATACCTATCCGCTTAGCCGGATCGAAGATGCATACGAGCTTTTTGAGAACAAGAAAGATGGAGTGATTAAGGTAGCGGTGGAGTGCTAGTTGGATAAAGAAAGGTAAGAGATACATGCAGAACATCAGATGGGCAGTTCTTGGAACCGGAGTGATTGCAAATGAAATGGCCGTGGCCTTAAAGAAAAACGGGCGAAACATCGATGCGGTGGGTAACAGAACCCATGAGAAAGCGGTTGCATTTGCAGAAAAATATGGGATAAAAAAGGTATATGATAATTATAATGACATGTTTACAGACCCGGATATTGATGTAATCTATATCACAACTCCCCATAATACCCATATTAATTTTATGCGCAGGGCAATTGAGAATGGAAAGCACATTCTGGTCGAAAAATCTATCACCTTAAACAGCCGGGAACTGGATGAGGCAATTGCTCTGGCGGATAAAAAGGGTGTTGTCATAGGTGAGGTCATGACGATTTATCATATGCCGATTTATAAAAAGCTTAAAGAGATTCTTGAGTCAGGGAAACTTGGAAAGGTGAATCTGATCACTATGAATTTTGGAAGCTTCAAAGAATATGATATGAACAACCGCTTTTTTAATAAAAACCTGGCAGGAGGTGCCATGCTGGATATCGGGGTGTACGCGCTTTCCTTTATTCGGTGGTTTATGGATTCCAAGCCGGATCAGCTTTTATCCCAGGTAAAACCGGCACCTACAGGAGTGGATGAACAGGCAGGATTGCTGCTGATGAATCAGGAAGGCCAGATGGCATCTGTCATGTTGTCGCTGCATTCCAAGCAGCCGAAAAGAGGCATGGTATCCTGTGAAAAGGGATATATAGAAATCATGGAATATCCGAGAGCCTGGGAAGCGAGAATCACCTATACAGATTCCGGAGAAACGGAAGTGATTCAGACCGGTGAGCATGCAGATGCGCTGGCCTATGAGCTGGCGGATATGGAGAAAGCCATCCGTGGGGATGCAGAATGCATGCATTTGGATTATACAAAAGATGTGATGGATATGATGACGGAATTCAGAAAAGAATGGGGATTTCAGTATCCGGAGGAGATGTAAATTATGGTACGAAAACACATCTTTTTTTCAGGTGATGTCCAGGGCGTCGGCTTCCGCTACCGCTCCTTTTATATCGCCCAGTCCCTTGGCCTGGCCGGCTGGGTGGAGAACCTGTGGGACGGAAGAGTGGAGATGGAAGTGCAGGGAAGCGAAGTTTCCATTCGGGAAATGTTAGCTAGGATTCAGCAGCAGAGATGGATCAACGTGGCGGATATGGAGATCACAGAGATTCCCTGTGAAGAAGAACGGGGATTTAAGATAAGATAAAAACGAGGGGGATGTTACTATGTTTATCAATTTTTCCAATCATCCAAGCAAACTTTGGGCAGAGGATGAGAGAAATGCGGCTCTTCAGTATGGCACGATTGAGGATCTGGCCTTTCCGCAGGTTCCGGAAGGCGCAGTCTAATCACTGGCTAAGCCAGTGGTCATGATTTGCATTACCAGAGCCAATTCCATTTTTGGGTGTATAAAAATACAGGAAAATGACAAAAAACATGTAAATTTTTAGTTGGCTTTTTAGCATTCTATGGTAGACTAATATGGTATATCAAAAAAATGGGAAGGAGACTCAAAAATGAGCCAAAAAGAAGAAAAAGGGCTAAAGTCCTTTAACAAGGGATTCCAAGTGCCAGATACCTACATTATCATCTTTTTAGTAGTTGTTATCGCAGCACTTCTGACATTTCTTGTACCAAAGGGATTTTACGAAACACAGGATATTTCATATATGATCAATGGTGTTGAGAAAACCCGTACAGTAATCAAGGACGGAAGTTTCCAGTATCTGACAGATGATGCAGGAAATGTAGTAACAGAAGGAGTAGCACTCTTTAGCGGAGATGGTGGAACAGGATTCTTCAACTATATGTATAACGGAATCGTAAATAGTTCTGCAATCGAGATTATCGCATTCCTTATGGTAGTAGGTGGTGCATTTGGTATCATGATCCGTACAGGTGCGATTGAATCTGGATTGATCGGATTGATCCGTAAGGCCAAGGGAGCAGAAAAACTACTGATTCCGATACTTTTCGTACTGTTTTCTCTTGGTGGAGCAGTTTTCGGAATGGGAGAAGAAGCGCTTCCGTTTACTATGATTCTTTGTCCGTTGTTTGTAGCAGTTGGATATGATTCAGTTATCGCAGTTCTTGTTACTTATGTTGCCACACAGATTGGTTTCGGTTCATCTTGGATGAATCCGTTCTCTGTAGGCATTGCACAGGGTATTGCAGGTATTGACGTATTCTCCGGTGCAGGATTCCGTATGGTAATGTGGGTCGTATTTACAGCACTCGGCTGTGGAATGACTATGTTCTATGCATCAAAGATTAAAAAGAATCCGACAATCTCAATCGCATATAAGACGGATTCATATTTCCGTGAGCAGAATGAAACAACAGGAATTGACGAAGGACATTCATTTGGTCTTGGACACATTTTAGCCCTTCTGACACTGGCTGTTACAGTAGTATGGGTAGTTTGGGGAGTTATGACTCAGGGATACTACATGCCGGAGATTGCAACACAGTTCTTTATTATGGGAATTGTTTCCGGTGTGTTTGGAGTTATCTTTAAACTGAATGATATGAAACTGAATGATATTGCAACATCTTTCAAAGATGGAGCAAAAGACCTGATCGGTGCTGCCCTTGTCGTTGCTATGGCACAGGGAATCATGCAGGTTCTTGGTGGTTCTGATCCGACAACACCTACAGTTATTAATACAATTATGTATAATATTTCAAATGCATTGTCTGGAGTTTCCGGAG
>OGXP01002065.1_pt1 | contig 14236 bp, 17 predicted proteins | sample 1576351 | NCBI WGS metagenome assembly OGXP01 (sample SAMEA3541517, study PRJEB24748) | human gut metagenome | biome: human gut; feature: human-associated habitat; material: faeces | place: China | collected 2012
AATGAAAGCGTCCAGATCATCGCCCATTGCCTGCCGCTGCTCGACCCATTCTTCCGTTGTTTCAATTTCGAGCTTTAACCGTTCCTGCTCCGCTTCATAATCAGCCGTCATTTTCTTATACCTCTCCTTGCCGATCTCACCGAGAGCGTAATCCTCATAGAGCCGGGACATGACCACATCAAGATTGGCAAGGCGTTTTCTTGCCTGCTCCACGCACTTCTGATCTTCCCGGATGTCTCGTTCCTGATCGGCGCGGCGGTAATGCAGCCACTCCTCCTGAAAGCCCTCCACATCGCTGCGAATATACGCATTGACCGCCTGAATCCGTTCCTGTACCAGTTCCCGCAGTACATCTTCCCGGATATAGTGGGCAGAACAGGTGCCTCGACCGCTTTTGTAGCTGGAGCATACATAGTGGTCTTGCTTGCCGTCAAAGCTTTTGCAGGTAGCAAAGTGCAGCTTATTCCCACAATCGGGACAGAACAGAAGCCCGGAGAACAACCCCTGCCGTTCCGCTTTCACGGGACGGCGTTTGTTTTTGCGCAGCTCCTGCACTCTGTCCCATTGTGCCTGAGACGCGATAGCTTCCTGCGTGTCCGGCACGATGAATATATCCTCCGGATTGTTGGGAATCCTCTTTTTCAGCTTGTAGGACTTGGAGTAGGTCTTGAAATTGCAGGTGCATCCGGTGTATTCCTGCCGTTCCAGAATCCCGACGATGGATTGATCGCTCCAGCCATACGGGTTCTTGGGCATCGGCTTTCCCTTACGGCTGGCATACAGCGCCTTGGTCGTGAGAACCTGATCCCTTTCAAGAATCCGCGAAATCTGCTCCGGGCCTTTGCCGTCAATGCAGAGGTCAAAGATGCGCTTGACAATCGGGGCGGCATCCTCATCCATAATCCACTTGTCCTTGTCGTTCGGGTCGCAGCGGTAGCCATAGGGCGGTTTGCCCAGATGCTTGCCGATGGTGCCGCGCTGACGCAGGCTGGTACGGACTTTCTTGGAGGTATCTCTTGGATACCACTCGTTAAATAAGTTGCGGATTGCGGCAAAGCCCTCACCGTCCCCGCGCTGGCTGTCCACGCCGTCGTTGACGGCAATGAAGCGCACATCGTAGCTGGGGAAGATGATGTCGATGTACTGGCCTACAGTCAGGTAATCACGGCCAAAGCGAGATAGGTCTTTGCAAAGCCAGCAGTCTACCAATCCCTGCTTGACGAGTTCAAAGCCCTCCTGTACGCCGGGGCGCTGAAAGTTCGTGCCGGTATAGCCGTCGTCAACCAGCACTTTCAGGTTCGTGTAGCCATGATCTCGTGCGTATCTGGTTAAAAGCTCGCATTGATTCTGTATCGAATTCGACTCGCCATCCTGCGAATCCTCGTTGCTGAGGCGGCAGTAGAGTATCGTAATTTTTTGCTGATCCGTCATAACGTCCTCCTTCACGTTCGGGTCAGCCGACAGAATCGGTGTGCCTGGAATTATATTACTATAGTTTTGTGTCACTGTCATTAACAAGCCACCTCCCGGTCAGAAAAAATAAGCCGTTTTACCTTGGCGGTAAGCGGCTCGGTTCCGTCACAGACGGTTTCAATGGTGTACCACGTGTTTCCAATCTTGCGCTCCACGGTTTTGCAGAAGGGGCTTCTTCTGCTCCAATAGGCCTCGCACCCCTGCAAAAAGGACTCCGGCGGGTCAAAGATCGGATCAAAGCAGCTCTCATGGTCAAAGGCCTTGCAAAGCTCAAAGACCAAATCGTCTTTCCCCTCCATCACGGCACGGTTGATTTTGTCAATGCTGATAATTTTTCCATATACGATTCCTTTCTCATAATTCTATTTCGGTTTTGCGGCTGTGCAGTTGTGTCTGCTGCCGCTCCTGCTCATGCTGCACTTCATAAATGTTGTAGTGAATGGCCCAGAGCCTTTTAACGTCGGCGTAAAGCGGCGAAAGCTCTGTCTGAATGTCCTTGTACTCCTGCTCCAACCGCTCACGCTCTTTGCGCCATGCGGTGATGGGTAGCTTGCCATCCTTGAAATACGGTTTCAGCTTGCGTTCCGCCATATAAAACGTCCGCAGCGTATCGTCATGCTCCGACTTGTATTTTTGTCTGGATTTTTCAAAACGGATGCTTCCCAGCTTATCCGCAACCGGTTTTCCATCGACATAATACTGTGCCATGCGCAGCAGCTCGTCCAGTTCCTTGATGCGGGATTGCTTTTCCCCGGCAGACGCTTTCATTGCGCTGATGCTGTTCTGCATGGAATGGAGCGCGGCATCCAGATCATCGGTGGTAAAAAGCTGCTTCTCCTGCAAAAAGCGGAATGCATCCGCATACCGCTGTAAGTTGGCTGTCTTGGCCTTTGTGCTGTATGCGCCTTTATTGCGGTTATTGTAATAGGTCATCAGCAGATCGTTCAGCATAGGCGGCTGCGGCTTGGAGAGTTCTTCCTTAACCGCTTTCAGCCATTCCAGCAAAGAGGCGATTTTATTTTTTGCTTTCCGCAGCATGGCGTTGGTTTTGCGAACCCAGCGGTTGAAGTCGACCTTGTCGGTACGGATGCCCTTCGCTTCCATTGCGCGGACAGACGGCCCCTCATGAACGGTAGGAATCTGTTCAATGCCTTGACGGGCATAGCTGCGGTGGTCGATCCGGCAATCCAAACCTTTCTCCACAAACTTCGCGTTGCACAGATCAGCCCACGCCTGCCGCCAATGCTCCAAGGTTTCGGGACTGCCCCAGTCGGTGGTCGGCACAGCGTTGAACATATAGTTGCCCGCCTCATCCAGAATACGCTCACCATGCTCGTCCAACACATATTCCCGCCGCTGCTTATTGCCCCACCTGCCGTCTGACTCAATAGGACGAATCGGACACATGACATGAAAATGCGGGTTAGAAATGCCGCCGTCCTCTTTGTCTGGCGAGTGAACGGCAAAATCCACCACCATGCCCCAATTCACAAACTGCTCCAACAAAAATTGCCTTGTAAGATCGATGTTCTCCTGCATGGAAAACTCGTTCTGCAAGGCAATGTCAAAGCTGTAGGCAAGCTGTGCTTTCTTTCCGCGTTCGGCTTTTTCAACCGCATTCCAGAGCGTTTCTCGGTCTGCATACTCCGGCGGCGCATGAGATGGCAGCAGGATTTCCGAACAGATTACGTCGCCCTTGCGGGTGTAGTCGCTGATCTCGCCGTAGTATTCGCTGTGCAGCTTTTCCCCAGCACGGTAGGCGGCAGATGCCACAGCGGACTGCCCCGCACTGCGCTTGATCTGGGTTACATGAAAGTGGAATAACGCGATACTTAGCACCCCTCTTTCTGTTCAGCCCGGTTGTGTTCGTTGACCGCTTCCATGAGCAAGCCTTTGACCCCCGGCAGGTCAAAAACCTTTTCGGCCAAGGCATAAAACTCAGCACGTGTCAACAGCTTCGTCAGCGGAGCAATGCTTTCCATATCCGCGCTGCGGACGATCAGGTTGTGTGCGCGTTTGGTTCGGTCGCCGCGCTCATAGTAGGCGATTCGGTTTTCCAGACGCTGCTTCTTGTGCTGCTCCTGTGCAAGCTGCTGCTCAATTTTTTCTTTCTCGGCATTCAGCTCGGCAAGGGTTTTCTGTTTTGACATTGTGTGACCTCCTTCAAAATTGGTGAAATAGTTGTTCAGACTTTGCGGTGGAAATTGTCTGCGTCAGCAGATTGTTTCCGCTGCAAAGTGTGCAGGGATAGACGCGCAAGCGTCGCAAGGGGGCGCGGGTCTCCGGTGGAGACCTCAAAGCGTGAAACGCTTTGAAGCGCCGACCGAGCCGGCAGGCGAGACCAGCCCCTTGTTCGGAACAAAGTGACGCAAAACAGCCCGGACACGCAACTGTCCGGGCGATAGGCTCCGCAGGACGCACATACTCCCGTCAGGAGAGTATAGAAGTGCGCCCTTCGTCCCGGTGGGACTTTCGGGATATTCTCGGTTCGTCAGCGTTTCTTTCGCTGCCAGACGATCTCGTACCCCAGCACGTCGGCAAGCTGAACAGCCTCTGTGTAGCGTAGGGACTCCCGCTGGAGCTTGTTGGACAGGTTGGATACGCTGTCAGACCAGCCGTGTTCGTCATGCAGCAGATCGACCACCCTCTGCATGGTCATTCCCTGACGGACGATGTACGACTTGATTTCGTTTCTCAGATTGGATTTCATGCTTTTTCCCTCCATAATTTCGTGTAGTGTGGTTTCGTATCGGTGATGCTGGTGTGCGGTGGAATGAAAAATCCTCCGTGCCGCAAATCCGCTCAGATTTCCGTCCGTGATGCCCTATTCGCAGCAGCACCCTATCAGCTTCATCGTTCTGGGCGAGGTCATGCGGAACGGTGGGATATACCACATCCCAGTGCAATGGCTTCACACTACGGTAAACCACCGGACGGTGCATTGCGTTCGGCTTACAGTGAAAATTTCCATGAATTTCACAAGGATTGACTGCAATGTGCCTTTTTGACATCCTACCAGCACTCTGTACATAGCGGAATTACGGCATTTTGCTGTGTACATACGTACCGATGGCGCAGGGCAGGCAGCATTTCACGGCATGGGCAGCTTTGTTCACGATTGGGTGCGCGTCAGCTTTCCGGTACATACGTACATAGCGATTTGCCCCAATTCTCAGATATACGGGGACTGATCAACGGCTCGATACCGAGATATCCCCACACTCTGCGCCCGGTGGCGTTCGTGACGGTATTCGTATGCTCCAGATTGTACGTTTTCAGATTTCGCATCAAAAAATCGCTGAACGAGCGCTGCCGAATGGGCGTCAGCCCATTCTCATCGCACCAGATTCCGTAAATGGCATACAGCTCCTTGGAGATGACAGACATATTCGCTTTCAACCGGATATAGCCGGTGGATTCCATAAAGTCGATGGCATTGTTGACGTCACGCTTGACATACTCCCGGTTGTTCAGCGTCCGGGGGCTTTCCGTGAATCGGAAGCTGTTCGCCGCAAGCCGCTGCAAGCCCTCAAACGCCCAGAGAAAAATGCCCTCAACCTCTCGCTTCATCTTCTCGGCAATATCAGGATCGTCCACACGATTGGCGGGCTTCTCTTTTGTGGTCAGGATCAGTTGGCGGCGGTAAAAGCCGTTGCTGCGGTCGTAGAGGGATTGCAGATCGCCATTGGAGAATGCCAGCAGCCGGGCATACATCCACCCCTGATAGCTCTGGACGCTTTTGCGTTCCAGATCTATCTTATCCTGTGCGGTAACGATGGATTTGACATAGTTGGTCTGCTTTAGAGCCTCCATTTTCATATCGTCATCCACAAGAAGATGAATGTGCTCCAGATCGGCGCGGGCAAACCGGTTGTCGGAGATTTTTGCAATCCTGCCGTCCTTCATATTGCAGCCAAACAGCCGCGCCAGCACGGGACCGATTTGCGATTTTCCTTCGCCGCCCTCGCCCTTGAGGATCATCATGCGCTGCCCCTTGGTGCTGGGAACGAGGCAATAGCCGATATATTCCTGAAAGGTGGGAATGTCCTCCGTGTAAAGTAGGTCGGAGAGAAAACGCAGCCAGACAACCGGCTCCTCCGCCTGCGGATTGTAAGCAATGGGAAACCGGCTGCGCACGATCTCAGAACGTCCTGCGAGAAAGCTGCCATCGATGCGGAGCGTCCCGTTCTGCACATGAATCTCATCCGGCTTCGGCGGGAAGCTCTCTGCATGAGCCGCCAGCTTCATGATCTCCACGATATTGGAAATGGTGCGCGGAATGTTCTTTGCGGCGCAGCATTCCAGCTCGGCATAGATTTTCTCTTTCAGCAGCAGCGGGTCTGTCAGCCGCCCATCCGGTGTGAAAAATGCGTTATCCGCATAGATGAGCTTGTTCTTTGACAAAAACTCCCGGCAAAAAGCCGCCTCATTGACGTCCTTGCCATCGAACCATGCTGGGAAATCAAGCCCTGCATACTTCTTGTTCACGCGGCGTCCCTCCCATTGATTGTTTTCTTGAGCTTGTCCAGCCGACCATCTGCAAGCAGAGAACGAACTACCTCGGCGCGTTCATAGGAATCACCCGCGCACAGAATATCCAAGTAATACTCCACCTCATCCAGCTTGTGGCAGGCTTCTGCAAATCGTTCATCCGGTACTTCTGCCGGTAATTGCGGCGCACAGTTTGCCTTCCAGTCCCGCAGCACACGGGCATAATCGGACAGAACAGAAAAGCACAGCCGCTCGTTTTCCATGAGCTGCTGTACTTCTGTTCGGATGCGCTTTGCGTGGAGCGCCGCTGCGCTGGGCGGCTTGTCCGGTGTGAGGTGAAAGTCTGCGGCCAACTACTGCGCCGCCTCATAGAGCGGCAAGCCGAATAGCTTTGCGGCAAAGTCGATCACATCTCCGTGCTCCCCGCAGGCGAAGCAATAATAGTCATCGTCCGCCGCATACAGGCTGGGATGCCGGTCATTGTGGAACGGGCAGAGCGCCATGCCGTAATGGTTGACCTCCACGCCGTACCGCTCCGCCGCCTCCCGGCAGCTTACGCCATATTTGACGTTCTGAAAACAATTCATGCGTTATCCTCCGTAAAATAGATTGGAGAGGCAGCTTTCACTCCTCTCTGCCTGTTTTATGTTCGGATTCGCAAAAAGCAGGCGGATGGCATGACAAGTTCATTTCAAAAAAACATGACAGGAGGGTGCAGCATGGCACAGGAGCTTATCCGTCACAATGTGCTGTCTCTGGATTTCTGGCAGGATACCGTAACCTACGCAGGCAGCGTCATGCCGACCGGCACGATTGGCTGTGTGGTACTGAATATCCCAGACGAAACGATTGCGCAGTTGGACGCGCCGTGCATGACCTTGAATCTGCTGCTGACCGGCATCGGGGCAAAGAATGTGGATAGGCAGCTTCTTCCGAAAGCGCAGGAGGCGGGACAGACCATCATTCATGCGCTGCATGATGTCCAACCGTTCTCCCGCTTGGACAGAAAGCAGTTTGAAGATTATCTCATGCAGGCGTTTTCCGAGGAAGCATTTACCGAGCTGAACGAGTATTTGCAGCTCCCGATGGAGCAGCAGGCAGCCAGCAATATCACAGGAGCGCATCCCTTGGCGGCGCTGCTGGTGCGCGTTATTCCAGTGCTGAGGCATTTGAGCTATTCCCTGCACCAGTACAAGAAAACTATGACGGCGTTTGCAGAATTTCTGCAAGAGAATGCCGAAATACGAACGCCTGCGGGATACGCCGCTGCATTCGGGCAGTTTTTCAAGGAAAACGTGACTCTGGAGGAAAGCAATCCCTCATGGATGGCACTGACCAATGCGACAGTGCAGTATATCTCTGCGATCCGTCTCGGAAATACGCAGGCGCAGCTTGTCAAGCGGATGCATTTTGTATCCTTCGTTGGGATGTTCCGCTCCGATCTGTACGAGGGTCTATGCGTCGGACACGCGCCGAGGAAATGCGCGGTCTGTGGGAAATGGTTTCTGACCACTGACGCAAGATATCCAAGTACTGTGACGGTCTGGCTCCCGGAGACAAACGTGGGCGCACCTGCCGCCCAGTCGGGAATCTTCGTGGACGGGAGCAGCGGGAGCTTGCCGCCGACCATCCCATCAAGAAAATCTATACGAAGCGGTTCAACACGATCACGCAGTATCTTGGCCGCGGCACACTCGATGAGCAGACCGCCGCCGCCATGAAAGCACTGGCAAAAAGCAAGCTGGAAAAGGCCCTGCAAGACAGCGGCTATGCGCAGGGCGGCTATGCCGCCGAGATGGAGCGGGCGGCTCTGCTGGCGGAAGCGAAGGAAACGATGGAGCGGTAATGGAACGCCATAGCGGTGGGAGGTGCAGACATGGAGGATAACCGTAACAAACTGATACCGGCACAGCTTGCGGGCTACACATGGGAGCTGTCCGGTTATGCGTCCAAAGTGCCGTTCGCCAATGAGGACAGCCTGACCATGCGCGAAGTCCGGAACATCTTTCGGCTTGACCCAGAACCGCCGCAAATGGAGCTGAACGACTACATACGCGAAACTGTCCGTCACAAAGACCTTGCATACTTTTCCTTCTTCCTGCACCACTTTGAAAAGCGTCTGAACAGCGTGATTTACAGTTTTCTCACCCACAACGGAATTGATCGCTACGATCCGGCGCGGTTTCTGGACTATAAGCTGGAACTCCTGCAAATGCTGCTGTTTTGCCTGCCGAGGTTCGACCCGGCGCAGGAAACAGAATTCCTGAAATACGCGAAGCATTATATTCAGGACGGGCTGCTGTTCTGCCCTATGATGGGAGAAGTCGGTTCCTTTGCCAGTCTTGCGGAGTACCGGCGTGTGCGTCAGATCGGCGCAATCTATAACAATTCGGGTAAGAGACGCGCGGAGGTAGTTTCCGCGTTTGCCGCTCAAAGCGGGTACAAGGACGATAGCGTATCTGCGGATGAGCTGCTGACCATTGCCCAGCACAACCGCAGCATTGTTTCCCTCTACCGCACGGAGCAGGACGAGGACGGCGAAGAAACCGGCGAGGATGTGACACGCGACGATAGCTGGAACTATGCCGAAATCCTCTGGAACGGAATACAGGCAAAGGCGGTCACGGCAACATTTGAGCAACTTTCCTACAAAGAGCAATGGTATCTGGGAAAGCGGAACGCCATCTGCATGACCTGCGGGCGCGTCAGCCCCTTGTCCACGCAGTCCACCTTTGAAGATTTAGCGGTGGATTTTGAAGGAACGACAGCCAGCGGTGCGAAGCGGTTCTACCAGCGTACATTAGACAAACTGCGGCTGAAGCTGCTGGAAAGCGGTGTGATCCATACCGTGACGCTGAAACAGACCGAGCGCCGCAAGAAGAAAAAAATAGCCGCCGCTGTCTACCTGTATCAGGCAGACAACGACAGCGAATGAGGCAAGCTTCGGTTTGATTTTGAAAACGGCACGGCGGAGATCGTAAAGCTGGCGGATTGGGACACGGTGAAAAGCAATATCTTTGCAAAGACGGCGATACGGTTTGTGCAGGGTTTGCCGGAGACGAGACTGCTGAAATCTACAGTGGTTCCGTTTGAGATGGAACGGCTGGATCTGAATTGATCATGATGGAAAGCAAAACGACGCCGTTGACAACATCTTCGGATCGTGCTACAATTTGACTGAAATGAACAATGTGGTCATAAATCCAAGGAGCGTGCACAGTGGCTTTTACAGATGAACAGAATGAACAGATCCGCAATGACCTGATCCGGGAGGCCCGGCGCTGCGGCATTACCATTGGGATGCGAAAAACCTCTGTGGAGCAGCTGACGGAGGCCGTTGGGATCTCCAAGGGATCATTTTACAAATTCTTTGATTCCAAAGAGCTGCTGTTTTTCGCTGTACTGGAGGACATTCATACCGAGTGCTTCGCGGCGGCGCAGAAGTCTTTGCAGGAAAATACAGCCTTATTGCCTGCCGACCGCACGGCAGCAGCGATCCTGGCGGCCTGCCGTTGGCTCTCCAGGACAAAAGCCTTTGTGTTCATCGAAAATGACGCGGATTTTCTCCTGCACCGACTGCCGGAGGAAGTGAAGACCGCCCACTACCACGATGACGAGACGCACATCCGTACCCTGCTGGAGATGGGCGGCTTGCAGCCCAAGGGCGGTATGGCGCTGGCTGCCGCCACAGTGCGGGGCTTGATTTTAACCGTCTCCCATCAGGAGCAGATTGGGGTGCTTTACCCGCAGGTGCTGGAAACGCTGGTGCGGGGCGCCTGCCGGGAGCTATTTGCATAAGCGGAAAAGCCGCAGTGATGCGGCTTTTCAAAAGGGATACAGTTAGCTTATTCTAACTCGCTTGTGTCATCTGTGTGAGTTAGAGTAGTTTAACATCTCGTTGTGAGGGCGAAATCATGAGAAACAGTCAAAATTTCTGGGATAAAAACGCCGGGCGGTACGACCGCTTCATGCGCAAGGACGCAGCGGCTTACGAGCGGCTGTACGAGCTGCTGCGCCCTGTGGTACGGCAAAAAAACGTGCTGGAACTGGCGACAGGCACAGGGCTGATCGCCAAAAACATTGTAAACAGTGCCGCTCATATTGATGCCACAGACGCTTCGCCGGAGATGATCGCAGAAGCGAAGCGGGACAACCGATCCGCCAAGCTGCATTTCTCCGTGCAGGATATGTTCCACCTACCTTATGCCGACGAAAGCTTTGACGTGGTCATCGTGGCCAATGCGCTGCATATCGTGCCGGAGCCGGAGAAAGCCCTCTCTGAAATTCGTCGGGTGCTGAAAGACGACGGCGTGTTGATTGCGCCGACCTTTACTCATGCCGGTAATGACTTTCGTGGAAAGGGCAAAGCATTTTTCATGAAGCTGGCGGGCTTCCCTCTCCACAGCAAGTGGACAAGCCACGAATATCTGGCATTTCTGCGGGAAAACGGCTGGACGGTGCGGAAAAGCACCGTGCTGAAAGCCTCGTTCCCACTGACCTACGCAGAGTGCGTGAAATCGGAGGGGTGAGCCATGCAGATATTGGAACATGGGCAGGCGCAGGAGCGGACGCTGCTGTTTTTCCCCTGCACGGCAGAGCCCGTATGGGCCTTTGCCGACACGATCACGCTGCTTTCTCAGAGATGGCATGTTTTTCAGGTGGTGTATGACGGCCATCAGCCGGAGTATCCCGGGGATTTCACCTCGGTCGAGCAGACCGTGGACGAGGTGATCTCCTATTTGAAGAGCCACGGCGTCTCCCGTCTGGGTGGGGCCTATGGCTGCTCCATGGGCGGTGCCTGCCTGACCCGTATGCTGGCATTGGGGGAAATGCCCATCGACCGGGCCATCATCGACGGCGGGATCACGCCCTATCAGCTGCTCTACCCGGTGCGAAAGCTGCTGCTTTGGCGGGATATTGTGTCCTTTAAAATGGCGGCGAACAGCCGAAAAATTCTGGAAGCGGCCTTTCCGCCGGAACGGTTCACCCCCGCAGGGCACGACCCCAAAAAGGAGTACGACGCCATGGAAACCTATCTCAAAACTTTTTCCGTTCGGACGATCCGCAATGTATTCTGGTCTGCCAACAACTATGCGCTTCCGAAGCGCTCCGCTAAAATCGGTGCGAAAATCACCTACTGGTACGGCGACGATGAAAAGAAGGATCGCAGGCGGGATATCCGGTTCATCAAGCGCTATTTTCCTAAGGCGCGCATCCATGGCATCCCCAAGATGGCTCATGCGGAGCTGGTGATGGTACACCCGGAAAAATTCTGCCGGTATGCGGAAAAATTTCTGACTATGCAAGCGGAGGAAATATGACATGAGAGAAAAGATCAAACTCTCCGGCGTGCCAGAGACTATGCTGCAAACCGTTTATGCAAGGGCGAAAGAGAGCAGCGGCAGAGGCGCTATCCATGATACAAAGGCGGAAGAAATCATCGGGAAGTTGGATTACGATTTTTCCCTTGCGGACAAGGATACAGCCATGCGCAGCGGCGTTATCGCCCGCACCATCGCGCTCGACCGGATGACGAAGGAATGGCTTGCGTCGCACCCCGGCGCGGTGGTGGTCAACATCGCCTGCGGGCTGGATACCCGGTGCTATCGGATATCGGGTTACGCGCATTGGTATAACCTCGACCTGCCGGAAACGATGGCGGTACGGGAAAAGCTGCTGCCGGAAAGCGGCACGATTTCGCAGATCGCCATGTCTGCCATGGACGATTGGGGCAGCGAAATCAGCGAGCAGAGTGCGCCGGTACTGATCGTCATCGAGGGGCTGACTATGTACCTGTCAGAAGCGGATGTGCAGCGCATTTTCACGGTGATTTCCCGCCGATTTGAGAAAGCCACAGTCTTTGTGGAAACCATGAATCCTGCGATGGCGCGGCACTTCAAGGAGAAATCCATTGACGCAAGCAATGCAAAATTCAACTGGGGAATCAAGAATGGGAAAGCACTTGCCGAACTGCTGTCGGATTTTGGATTCGTGGAGGAGCACAGCTTAACCGAGGGCATGGCGGCATTCGCACCGATCTATAAACTGCTGGAAAAGCTGCCCGCCGTGCGGAATATTTCCAATAAGATCATTGTGGTGGAAAAGGAGTGATGGGTGATGTCCTTTTTTGAGAACACCAGAAAGCCAACCGGTTTTGGTGGAAAAGTCATGGTGAACCTGATGAATCTGTGCCATGCGCCCCTTGCGGATTGGGGCATGAAGTTCCTGCCGCTTTTATCAGATGCAAAGGTGCTGGACTGCGGCTGCGGTGGCGGTGCGAACATGAAAAGGCTGCTGAAAAAATACCCGCAGGGGATCGTGAAGGGCATCGACTATTCGCCCGTCAGCGTGGAGAAGACGAAAAAGGTCAACGAGACCGCCATCGCGGAGGGGCGCTGTGCCGTCCTGCAAGGCAGTGTGGCGGATATGATCTTCGCAGATGACTGGTTCGATGCGGTCACCGCTTTTGAGACAGTCTACTTCTGGCCGAATCTGCCGCAATGTTTTCGGGTGATTTATCGGGTGCTGAAGCCCGGCGGAACCTTTCTCATCTGCAACGAGAGCAGTGGCGACACGGACAAGGATGAGAAGTGGACGGAGATTATCGGCGGTATGACCATATACAGCGGCGATGAGCTGAAAACATTTCTGGAAAACGCTGAATTCTGCAATGTTCAAATCCATAAAAACAAAATTGGCTGGCTCTGCGTGACAGGACAGAAGCGGGAGGAATAAGGAATGCTGCTGCAAACGATTCTGGAAGGACTGGGGCTGGGGGCGCTGCTGGTTTTGGTGTGCGCCATCGGCATCCACAAGGGCGCTGTCGGCATGGTGCATTTGTATGACTCGAAGGTACAGGAACGGTGCGTTGCGCTGGGTCTGACCACAAAGGAAAAGATCAAGCAAAACTCGCTGCGCTTCAAGCTGATCTGCGTTCCGGGATATCTTGCTTATGTGCTCATTTTCGTGTATGCCATCAATGGTGCGCAGACTTTTGGGGGCGGTTTCTGGCAGTGCTTTGTAATCCTGTCTGTGATGAATCTCATCGACCGGCTTGGCATCGACGGCTATTGGGTCGGACACACCAAGGCGTGGGTAATACCGGGGACAGAGGATCTGATGCCGTACATCTCGAAAGCAGACAAGCAGAAGAAATGGCTGTTCGGAACACTGGGAATGGCCATGATTTCCCTGCTCCTTGCGGGAATCGGAATGCTGCTGTAAGGAGGAAATACCGATGTCAAAGAAAGCCACCGAGTTTCAGAAAAGAGAAATGAGCAAGATGTACCGCGGCAAGGAAATATTCAAGCCGCTGAACACTGGCTGGGTGGATGAGCGCGTGGCCTGCGTGCGGGAGTGGGTGGCGAACATCTTCTTCTACCGCAAGGGCGGCACCACCATCATGATTGACGCCGGGTATAACTACGACCGGCTGGCAGAAAAAATGGGCTGGCTGGGCATCGACCCGCAGTCCATCCGGCACATCCTCATCACTCATCAGGACACCGACCACGTGGGCGCGGTGGAGGCAGACAGCCCCGGTTTGTTCCGGAGTGCAAAGCTCTATATCGGCGAGATTGAAAACCGGTATCTCACCGGCGAGGTGCGGCGAAAAGTCATATACCATCTCTATAAATTGCCGCAGGTCACAATTAACAACGAAAAGGTGCTGCTGCATGACGGCGAGACTTTCGAGATTGACGGTATCAAAATTGAGTGCTTCCTTGTCCCCGGTCACACATGGGGTCATATGGTCTATCTCATTGACGACAAATATCTCTTCACCGGCGACACTCTCTGGTTCGGCGCGGACGGCGGCTACAGTTTCATTTCCTCTCTGGCAGAAAGCAACAAACTGGCGGTAAAGTCGCTGGCGGCGCTGGAGCAGAAGCTGCAAAGCCGTGACCTGCATCCGCTGTTTCTCACCGGTCACACCGGCTGGACGGACAACTTCGAGTTCGCCTTTGCCCATAAGGACAAGCTTTGCTCACCGTTCCGAAAGCGGGTTCCCGACCCCACCGCGCCTTACGACGCTTATGATGAATCGGACGACACGGAAAAAATGGCAAAGAGTGGGTTCCTGGAGGGGGTGGGGAGATGAAGGTTTATTCCTTCGGCGCAGAAAATGCCCCGGTCATCCTACTGCTTCCCGGCACCTGCTGCCACTGGAAGGGCAATTTTGGACGGGTCATTCCGCTGCTGTCGGACAGGTATCGTCTTGAACACCAGCTTGGCTTTCTCTGCCAGCATTTCGCCGAAGCCGCATACACGG
>OGXP01002083.1_pt1 | contig 14086 bp, 9 predicted proteins | sample 1576351 | NCBI WGS metagenome assembly OGXP01 (sample SAMEA3541517, study PRJEB24748) | human gut metagenome | biome: human gut; feature: human-associated habitat; material: faeces | place: China | collected 2012
TCCCACTAATATAACTGCCAAAAAGCCAAATATAATGATCTGAAAAGAAGATAAGCTCTTCTTTTTTTGAAATAATTCCATTTTCCCTCCTGTAACAGCCCTTTTACCAGCAATGTCATTTCATTATGACATAATCCCCTCAAAGTTTCTATTAAAAATACAACGCTTCGTATAAAGATTGTATAAAGAATTTATCTTAGATTTTTCTAAAAGTCCCCGCTCTTATCCATATCCGGCAGTTCCATTGCCTGTTGGTCTGAAGGCGCACAGCCAAACATCTTCCGGTACGCCCGGAAGAAGCTGGAATAATCTCCAAATCCGGCTTTAAGTGCTGCCTCTGCAGCCGGTGTTCCCCCGGCCAGTTCTTTTCTTGCAATCGTCATCCTTTTATATAAAATGTATCTGGCTACCGTAGTGCCTGCCGCACGCTTAAAGATAGCAGTCAGATGATTTTTACTCATATAAAATTTTTCTGCCAGTCCTTCTAATGTGAGATGCTCCGTCAGGTGCTCATTAATGTAACGCAGGATCTCCTGGGCTACATCTTCCTTCCCCGGTCCGCGACCTACCCCCTTTTCATACATTGCAGATAGATAGGTCAAAAACGATACGATCCGTGCGCGAATTGCAATATCCTGCAGTTCCCTGCTATAAGATCCACATTCTTCCAGGGAATTAAAATACCATTCTGCCCGGAACTGTTCTTCCATATACCCCCAGCTTTTTCCAAGAATTCCCAAAAGCAGCTGTTTTTCCTTTTCCGTCAGAAGTTCCGGCACAAAGTGCAGCCGGATCCTGTGGTACTCGCTTCCGTCCAGCACCCGCAGCCCATGAAAGCAGTTTGGCGGAATGATCAGGAGACTTCCAGGCTTTGGTACATAAGAAGTCCCCTCCAGAAAGTACTCCACGTTCCCTTTTACCATGTAATAGATCTCATAACTGTTGTGGCAGTGCATCTTATACTCCATATCCGCCTCATCACTGCGGGTATGGGCATACACCACCTGACTTGTTTTAAAACTGTCTTCCTGATACATGATCTCCCTCTTTTTATTGCATGATACCGGGTCCCAGGTTCAAAAATCCTCCTGCAAACAGGCTTGCACCGGATTTCCAGCCTTTTGCCCCTAGTATCCATTGTATCAAAGTTTGTGCGATTTGCAATATTCTTTACGCACATTACAATGGTTTTTACAATGTATCGGATATATAATAGGCAACGTAAACAAGAGAAAACCGAAAGGGCCCTCCCCCTTTCACACAAACATTTTATCCCCCCTTTATACACATATGTATACAGAAAAGACCAGGTATCCCCAGTACCTGGTCTTTTCGTTTTGTTAAAGTATCATCTGGAACAAAAGCACCATAAGCGGCATCGTCACAATAGAAAACAATGTAGTCATAACATTGATGGCGCTGGCATATTGGGAGTCGTTTCCATATACCTGGCACATCTGGGTGATCGTTGAAGCAGAGGGTGTGATCACTGCCAGAAATACGATCAGCAGCAATTTCTTTCCGTCAGGACTTCCATTTACAAGACCACTGACCTTTAAAAGGAGCAACGCCACCGCCGGTACTGCGATCAGCCTTAAAAATGTAATAAAATAAACTCTTCCATTTGTAAAAATATCTTTCAGGCTCATCTCTGCGATCAGCATTCCCGTTACCATCATGCTGGCCGGTCCGATCATGCTTCCCACAGAGCCAAAAGTCTGGTTTAAGATCTGGGGCAAACGGATCTTTGTGAAAAACAGGAACACGCCTGCAAATACAGCGACCATATTAATATTTAACAATATCTTTTTCCAGTCGATCTTACTCTGCCTGCTTAAGACCCATTTTCCATGACTCCACACAAACACGATCTGCACACTCATAAACACGCAGCCATACAGTACCCATTCCTGCCCCAGGACAAAGGTCACGATGGGCATGATCAGATTTCCTGCATTGGAATAATACACAGATGCCTTTTCAACCTCATTTAAGCCCATTAAACGACCTGCGCCCCATACAATGATAAGTAATAGCACCTGAAGCATTACAGAGGCTGCGAAGGCCAGTAAAAGGCCCTGTACCTTCTCACTGGTATAATCCACCTGGAACGCATTGATGATAACGCAGGGAATGATCAGATACAGCACGATCTTTGAAATAACCTTGCTGTCCTCTCCCTTCAAAAGCCCTGCCTTTACGATCACATAGCCCATAAATATCATTAAAAACAATTCTGCGATCTGCTGCATCAAAAGTAAACTGATCTCCATAGTAAAACCTTTCCGAAAACATATGCATGATAACAAAAAGATCCTGCACACAGACTGTTTATAGCCATGTGCAGGATCTGGAATTTTAAATTACTTTATTTTTTAGACAATACCCTGAGCGATCATAGCTTCTACTACCTTCTCAAATCCGGCAATATTTGCACCTGCTACATAGTTTCCAGGTACTCCGTATCTTTCAGCTGCATCTGCTGCCTTTGCGAAGATGTCGATCATGATCTTGTGCAGTCTCTCATCAACTTCTTCAAAGGTCCAGGACAGTCTTAAGGAGTTCTGGCTCTGCTCCAGACCGGAAGTAGCAACGCCACCAGCGTTAGCTGCCTTACCAGGCATGAACAAGATCTTCTTCTCAACGAACAGGTCAGTAGCTTCTCTTGTGGAAGGCATGTTAGCACCTTCAGCAACTGCGAAGCAGCCATTTGCTAAAAGAGCCTTAGCATCATCTAAGTTCAGCTCGTTCTGGGTTGCGCATGGAAGTGCGATATCGCAAGGAATGGTCCAGATGCCCTTGCCTTCTGTATAAACAGCGGTAGGAACAGCATCTGCGTACTCTTTGATACGTCCTCTGCGTACTTCCTTGATCTCCTTAACAACATCTAACTTGATGCCGTCTGCATCGTAGATATAGCCGTTGGAATCGCTCATTGCTACAACCTTTGCACCATACTGCTGAGCCTTCTCAACTGCGTAGATAGCAACATTACCGGAACCGGAAACCAGAACAGTCTTTCCTGCGATCTCCTTGCCGTTGTGCTTTAACATCTCGTCTAACATGTATACAAGGCCATATCCTGTTGCCTGGGTTCTTGCTAAAGAACCACCGAAGGTTAAGCCCTTACCAGTTAAAACGCCTTCATATAAACCAGTCATTCTCTTGTACTGGCCAAACAGGTAGCCGATCTCTCTGCCGCCTACACCAATATCACCTGCTGGAACGTCTGTATCCTTTCCAATGTGACGGTACAGCTCTGTCATAAAGCTCTGGCAGAATGCCATAACTTCGCGGTCAGATTTGCCCTTAGGATCAAAGTTGGAACCGCCTTTGCCACCGCCCATAGGAAGACCAGTCAGAGAGTTCTTCAAAGTCTGCTCGAAACCTAAGAACTTTAAGATGCCCTGGTTTACAGATGGATGGAAACGAAGTCCGCCCTTGTACGGTCCGATTGCACTGTTGAACTGTACACGGTAACCCTTGTTTACCTGAACCTTTCCATTGTCATCTACCCACGGTACGCGGAAAGAAACAATACGTTCTGGCTCAGTGAAACGCTCCAGGATACCAGCTTTGCGGTACTTCTCCTCATTTGCATCAATAACCAGTCTTAAAGAATCCAGAACCTCTTTTACGGCCTGGTGGAATTCAGGTTCACCTGGATTCTGTGCAACTACTCTCTCGTAAATTTCATCAACGTAAGACATTTGAATACCCTCCTTGGTTTTTATTAAATTTTTTTGGAATATCGGCTCTATGGGGGGACCGGCTTCCCAGGGGATACTTGCTTTATTAAGCAGGCACTTTAGGAAAAGTATAGCAAGTTAATTTGCTAAAGTCAAGAAACAATTACATATTAAACCTATACGAAAATGCTTATTAAATATATAACTCCAAGTTATAAAAAAGCACCCTCCTTTGTATTCTTAAGAATCTGCACTTTTTCTTCTTCTGTCAGCCCAACCAGTTTCTTAAGATATTCAAACTCCTCCTTAAGCTCTGTACGGCAAATGGCCATATCATCGGTGCACACAGCTACCCTGATCCCCTGGCTTAAATATTCTCTTAAAGGATAAACTTTCATATCCGGGATCGCCTTGGTAATCCGGTTGCTGGTTGGACACATTTCCAAGAAAATGCCCTTTTCACGGATCATGCGCACAACAGCCGGATCCTCATAGCTTCTCACTCCATGTCCGATCCTTGCTGCACCCATTTCAATGGCACAGGCTACCTCTGCTGCTCCGCCGGCCTCACCTGCATGGATGGTAAATGGAATGTTCCTGTCAGCAGCCTTCTTAAACAGCTCTTTATATTTATAAGTAGGATAAAGAGCCTCTGCTCCCGCTAAGTCCATGGCTGCCACACCATAACCTTTCCTTCCGTCTGCCAGAATACGCTTCTTTACATACTCCCCGGTCAGCTCCATGGTTTCTTCGTTTGCCCTTTCATTTCCATTGCCACGCATACAGCAAAGGATCAGATTACATGGCAGTGTGGAGCGTTTAAGACCGTCCAGAGCCGCTTCTATGACCTGTGCCTGAGATAATCCACCCTGACAGTGCAGCTGAGGTGCAAAACGCAGTTCTGCGTAGGAAAGGCCTTCTGCCTTTAACTCTTCCTGTACCAGATATATCGCCTCACTAATACCTTCCTTTGTCTGCAAAAGTTTCAACGGCAGATCAAAACACTGCAAAAATTCATTTAAGCTCTGGCAGTCTTCCCCTACAGACAATGCATTGTTTAACTGCTCTCCCTCATATGGCAGTTCTATCCCCTGAAGTGCCGCCAGCTTTTTGGCGATCCGGGGTGTAATGGCACCGTCTAAATGAAGATGCAGTTCCCCATAGCCTGTTTCCTGATCTTCCATTTCCATCGTTTCCTTTAAATCTATTTCCATCTGTAATCCCCTTTCGCAGAATGTTTCACGTGAAACATTTCTTACCCTTCTTGTTTTTTACCAACAGTATAGCTGATTTTTCCGGAAAACACCAGATTTCGTTTGTATGATCCAGTCCCCAATACTCACAAACACAATTTCTCATAAACTCCCAAACGCGAACAGACCGCCTGCCCCGAAAGGCCGACGGTCTGCTCCAAACACAAAGGATAAAGGTTTTACCCACAATGGGTTCGATTTATATTTAATGATTATTTTCCGTAGTAAGCTCTTAAGTACATTTCCTTGATCTCGCTCATCAGAGGATATCTTGGGTTAGCACCGGTGCACTGGTCATCGAATGCCTGCTCTACCATGTCATCCAGTCTGTCTAAGAAATCTTTCTCATCAATTCCGTATGCCTGGATAGAGGACTTAACACCAACCTGCTTCTTCAGGTCTTCGATCTTCTCCATCAGCTTCTTAACTGCCTCAGCATCATCCTTCGCCTGGATGCCTACGAAACGAGCGCACTCTGCGTATCTTGCCTGGGTATGTGGATACTGATACTGGGAGAAGGTTCCCATCTTGCGTGGGTTCTCAGCAGCGTTAAACTCAATTACCAGGTTTAATAACAGTGCATTTGCAAGTCCATGTGGCAGGTGATGGAATGCACCTAATTTATGTGCCATAGAGTGGCAAACACCTAAGAATGCATTTGCAAATGCCATACCAGCCATGCAGGAAGCGTCTGCCATCTTCTGACGTGCTTCTACATTTCCAGGCTCATTGTAAGCAGTTGGAAGATATTCAAATACATTCTTCATAGCCTTTAATGCAAGACCGTCTGTATAGTCTGTAGCCATAACAGAAGCATATGCTTCCAGAGCGTGTACCAGAACGTCCAGACCGGATGCGCTGGTCAGTCCCTTAGGCTGGCTCATCATATTGTCAGTATCTACAATTGCCATCTTAGGCAGCAGCTGATAGTCAGCTAACGGATACTTAACACCGGTGTTCTGATCAGTGATAACTGCGAATGGTGTAACCTCAGAACCAGTACCGGAAGAGGTAGGAACTGCTACAAAGTATGCCTTCTCGCCCATGGTTGGGAAGGTATATACACGCTTACGGATATCAATGAAACGCATTGCCATATCCATGAAGTCTGCTTCTGGATGCTCATAGAGAACCCACATGATCTTGCCGGCATCCATTGCGGAACCGCCGCCCATTGCGATGATCACATCCGGCTCAAATTCTCTCATCAGCTTTGCGCCAGCCTGTGCATTTGCCAGGGTTGGGTCTGGCTGTACATCAGAGAATACAGTGTAAGTAATTCCCATTTCATTTAAACGGTCAGTGATAACATGTGTATATCCATTCTTGTACAGGAAAGAGTCTGTTACGATGAAGGCTCTCTTCTTGCCCATAACGTCCTTTAATTCCTTCAGTGCTACAGGCAGACAGCCCTTCTTAAAGTAAACCTTCTCAGGTGCTCTGAACCACAGCATGTTCTCTCTCCTCTCAGCAACAGTCTTGATATTTAACAGGTGCTTTACACCAACGTTCTCAGATACGGAGTTTCCGCCCCAGGAACCGCAGCCTAATGTCAGGGATGGTGTCAGCTTGAAGTTGTATAAGTCACCGATACCGCCGTGGGAAGAAGGTGTATTGATCAGGATACGGCAGGTCTTCATGCGCTCTGCATGCTTCATGATCTTCTCAGTTTCATTTACATTGATGTACAGAGAAGAAGTATGGCCGTAACCGCCGTCAGCTACCAGACGCTCTGCCTTATCCAGTGCCTCGTCAAAGGTCTTTGCCTTGTACATTGCAAGTACTGGGGACAGTTTCTCATGTGCGAACTCTTCGCTGATATCTACGGACTCAACTTCGCCGATAAGGATCTTGGTATCTACAGGAACTTCTACACCAGCCAGCTTTGCAATGGTGTATGCAGACTGTCCAACGATCTTTGCATTTAAGGCACCGTTGATCAGGATGGTCTTTCTTACCTTTTCGATCTCACCTGGTTTTAAGAAATAGCAACCTCTGTATTCAAATTCTTTCTTGGCAGCTTCATATACAGGCTCCAGAATGGTTACAGACTGTTCAGAAGCACAGATCATACCATTATCAAAGGTCTTAGAATGGATAATGGAGTTAACTGCCATACGTACATCTGCAGTGTCATCAATGATAACCGGTGTATTTCCGGCACCTACGCCAAGTGCAGGTTTTCCGGAAGAATAAGCTGCTTTAACCATTCCAGGACCACCGGTTGCCAGGATAATGTCTGCATCTCTCATAACTTCGTTTGTTAAGTCAAGAGATGGAACATCGATCCAGCCGATGATGCCTTCTGGTGCTCCAGCTGCAACTGCTGCATCCAGAACTACCTTTGCTGCTGCAATGGTGCTCTTTTTAGCTCTTGGATGTGGGGAAATGATGATCGCATTTCTGGTCTTTAAGGAGATCAATGTCTTAAAAATCGCAGTTGATGTTGGATTGGTAGTTGGGATAACTGCTGCAACCAGACCGATCGGCTCTGCGATCTTCTTAATTCCATATTCCTTATCTTCTTCGATCACACCAACTGTTTTAGTGTTCTTGTATGCATTGTAAATGTACTCTGCTGCGTAGTTGTTTTTGATGACCTTATCTTCTACGATACCCATTCCGGTCTCTTCTACTGCCATTTTTGCCAGCGGGATACGCATCTTGTTTGCTGCGCTTGCTGCTGCGAAGAAGATCTTATCAACCTGCTCCTGTGTGTAGGTTGCAAATACTTTCTGAGCTTCACGCATTGCTGCCATTTTTGCATTTAAGCCTTCTACGCTGTCAATGATCTCCGGAACAACCTGTTCTGCTTTCTTTGCCATTTCCATTTCCTCCATAATTCCCTTTGTGTTTGTGTTACTTTGTAATGCCTTGTGTTTGTTATCGTTTTAATGTGTTTGTTTTCATGTTATGTTGTGTCGATTGCTTTATTTCTTTCGTTAATTAATTATCAATCTCACATTAGGCATTATATCGTATTGTTAAAAAAATGTCAACTATGTTTTTTAATAAAAACAAGGAAGTTCCTTCCTCATTTTTACGAGATCATCCATAAATGAATAGGAACTTGCTTGTATCAGGTGGGTGAAAACCCGCCTGATAAGCTGCAGAGCAGCTTTTTTATTATGAGCAGGTAGCGAAAGCGGATTGCGAATATCCTTTGATACAATACTTACAGAACCTGCCACTGGCAGCTTCTTCCAGATGCATGGCAACAAAAAAACGCCTGGAACAAGGGATTGCATAATGCATTTCCTGTTTTTGTCCAGACGTTTCTCTGTTTTAACCTTCTTTTATCCGGTTATTTATTGTTTTTATTTTAACACAATCTGCATTTCTGTCCTGTTTTATCACAAATAACAGAACATTTTCCTACAGATATTTCTTCAGATCTTCTACTCTGTCTAACTTCTCCCACGGAAGATCTACATCATGACGGCCAAAGTGACCATAAGCAGCGGTCTGCTTGTAGATCGGGCGGCGCAGATCAAGCATCTTGATGATGCCAGCTGGACGCAGGTCGAAGTTTTCACGGATGATCTCAACTAACTTCTCGTTGCTTACCTTTCCCGTTCCGAAGGTATCTACCATGATGGAAGTTGGATGAGCAACACCGATGGCATAAGACAGCTGGATCTCGCACTTGTCAGCAAGTCCTGCTGCTACGATATTCTTTGCAACGTAACGTGCTGCGTATGCTGCGGAACGGTCTACCTTGGTGCAGTCCTTTCCGGAGAATGCGCCGCCGCCGTGACGAGCGTAACCGCCGTAGGTGTCTACGATGATCTTACGGCCGGTCAGACCACTGTCTCCGTGAGGTCCGCCAATAACGAAACGGCCGGTTGGGTTGATAAAGAACTTGGTATTCTCGTCTACCATATCAGCCGGGATGATCTCGTCAAATACATACTTCTTAATATCCTCATGGATCTGCTCCTGGGATACATTCTCATCATGCTGGGTAGAAAGAACAACTGCATCCAGACGTACTGGCTTGTCATTCTCATCATATTCTACAGTAACCTGGGTCTTTCCATCTGGACGAAGGTACTTTAAGGTACCGTTCTTTCTTACTTCTGTAAGGCGTCTTGCCAGCTTGTGAGCCATAGAAATAGGATAAGGCATATATTCTTCTGTCTCATTGCTTGCAAAACCGAACATCATACCCTGGTCACCAGCACCGATCGCGTCTAACTCTTCCTCAGTCATGTGCTTTTCACCAGCCTGCTTTGCCTCTAATGCCTTGTCAACGCCAAGAGCAATATCAGCAGACTGCTCATCAATTGCAGTTAAAACACCGCAGGTATCGCAGTCAAAACCATATTTTGCACGATCATATCCGATCTCACGGATAGTCTCACGAACGATCTTCTGGATATCTACATAAGCCTTGGTAGTGATCTCACCCATTACCATTACAAGTCCTGTAGTGGTAGCTGTTTCACATGCAACACGGCTCATTGGATCCTGTTCCATTAATGCATCAAGAATAGCATCGGAAATGGCATCGCACATTTTGTCTGGATGGCCTTCAGTTACAGATTCGGAAGTAAATAATCTTCTTTCCATTTGTTCTCCTTTTTCGTTTTTGTTATATTGTTATCTTAGTTTGCTTTGTTGACCCGTTACCCGCTAAAGCGGGCACTGCATTTCGTGAACAGCGAACGACCTCTGGCGCGCTCCCATATGCAATGGCAAGAAAAAAGTCCGCAGCAATTGCGGACTTGAAAATAGCAGATCTTCAAATCCTCTTATTGCTCGATCAAGCAGTTTTCCGGAATTTCCGTACTCGTCTGCTCCTCGCTCAGGCTGGCACCTTCCGGCCCTTTCGCATGTGCATCTTGCTTTCACATACTCAACCGGGGTTGCCGTGACTTCGCAGGTCCTTTGTACCTCCATCACTCTGAATAAGGGATATATACGAACTTTTTAATTGTAAATCTAAACGGATTACCTCACATATCTTAATGGATTTGCGCAGGTATGTCAATATCTATTTTTCTCAATCAGCCTACACGCAACTTAAATTTCTGCACTTCGCGCTCAGAATCCACCTTTTCGATCACAGCTCCAAGAGCCTGAAGCTTTTCTTCAAAGCACTCATAACCTCTCTGGATATAGCCAATCTCATCTACTGTGGTATAGCCTTCAGCAGCCAGTCCTGCGATCACTAAGGCAGCACCTGCACGAAGGTCTGGAGCATTTACCTGAGCACCTGTAAAGCCTGCAACGCCATCAATGACAGCTACATTGCCTTCTACCTTAATATGGCTTCCCATACGTGCCAGCTCGTCCACGTATTTGAAACGGTTCTCAAAAATACTCTCCGTTACCATACTGGTTCCATTTGCAAGCGCAAGTGTAACAGCCATCTGAGGCTGCATATCCGTCGGAAATCCAGGATAAGGCAGAGTCTTGATGTCTGTATGTCTCTGTACCGGTTTTCCTACCACACGGACTGCATCATCAAATTCAATCACTTCACAGCCGATCTCAATGAGCTTGGCAGAAATAGCTTCCAGATGCTTCGGGATCACATTTTTCACCATGATATCCCCTCTGGTTGCTGCTGCAGCACACATAAAAGTACCTGCTTCGATCTGATCCGGGATAATAGAATACTCGGTTCCATGAAGCTTGACTACGCCACGGATACGGATAGTATCTGTACCAGCACCTTTAATATTGGCTCCCATACTGTTTAAGAAGTTGGCTACGTCTACGATATGAGGCTCTTTTGCCGCATTCTCCAGAATAGTCTGGCCTTCTGCCATAGCTGCTGCCATCATAATGTTGATAGTCGCACCTACAGAAACCACATCCAGATAGATATGGCTTGCTACCAGATCAATGGCATGGGCGATCACTGCGCCGCATTCAATCTGTACATCCGCTCCCAGCGCGCGGAAACCTTTAATATGCTGGTCGATGGGACGGCTTCCAATGTTGCATCCGCCTGGAAGCGGTACCTGAGCGCTCTTATATTTTCCCAGCAAGGCGCCGATAAAATAATAAGATGCGCGGATACGGCGGATATATTCATCATCAACGGACACTTCTTTAATACCGCTGCCGTTGATTTTTACTGTATGACGGTCAATACGATCTACTCTTGCACCGATCTCCTGGATAGCTTCCAGCATTACATTGATATCTCTTACATCTGGAAGGTTATCGATCAGTACATCATCATCCGTCATGATCGAGGCGGCAAGAATACCTAACGCAGCATTCTTGGCACCGCTGATGGTTACATCACCCACTAACGGATTACCGCCTTTTATAATATATTGTTCCATTACACACCTCTGTTGCTTAATGTACTCCCAAAATCTTTTTGTGCTTTATTTTGCAAGAAGATTTCGAGAGTACATCTTATTCAATCCTTACAGCAAATTCTTCTAATGGGACTTAAGAATTCCCTAAAACTTCGTTCACAATTTATTTACATCCATTAGATTATACCATAAGAATGGAATTTGTAAAGTGTGTGCTTTTTTATTCCACTTTCAGACCGCACAAAAAGCTGTTATTTGCTCCTGAAAAATAGACAGCCCCATCTCCCAGTCCCATCTTGGAGATCTCCTGTGTTGCCGGATCATAAATATTTACATTGTACTGGTCGTATCCATATAAAAGCAGATAGGAACCATCCGGTCTGCATGCCACCACCGGTATTCCCTTATCAATAAAATACAACACCTGATTTACATTACAGCCGGACCCATCTAATGTCATAAGTCCGCCATCTCTCAGCTTATTTTCACCTAAGCTGTCCATATAAGATAATAACTCTCTTGCCTGTCCGGCCGGATCTTTCAGGCTGCGGATCGGCTTCTTATTAATACGATCCCAGATCAGATGCTGATTTTGATCTGTTACATAGCCCATTTTTTCATAGGCTGTATTCACTGCTTCACTGAAATTTTTAAAGGCTCCCAGGTATCTTCCACCGCCATAAGCATAGAAAATAAGATCCGTATCCTCAAGATTATTCTGTCTGCCAGACAACTCCAACGTACTTGTATTTTCATAAGAAAATGCCTTTGGTACCTCTGTTTTCACAGAAGAAGCCTTTATTTCTCCATCTGTCTGTACAAAATAGACCCTGCCTTTGTCCTGGGACGCATACCATCCAAGTCCTTCAAAAGGATCCTTATCTACTTTTTCATTACAAACAATGGTGTCCTCATCCTGGTAAGCATACTGCCCATCTCCTATTTTCACCAGTCGTTTTAAATGGATTCTTCCATCTTCTGCCGTTACATCTGATATATAGATACCCGGCTTTTTATATTCGCTCTGAATGTTCATCTCATTATCAGCAATATACAAGGCGTACATAGGAAGTTCTTTTACAATTCCATTTACTGACCACAGATCACTTTCATGTCCGAAACCATAGATCAGATCACTTCCTACAAAACCAAGAGCCCTTACATAATCTCCTGATGGAGCTGTAATATCCTGTTTCTGTGCTGTATTAAAATCCATAACATGAAGCATTTCCGACTGATATGCATTATTTCCTTCCTGCCATGCCATACGGCTTCCATCTGCACTGACTGCAAAACTTCCCTGGCTCAGGCCATACGCTACAGTAACCGACTCATTGCTGTTCAGGTCAATTCCTGTAACCTTTCCGTTAAGCAGCAGGTAGGTCATACCATCTTCTCCCAGATATGCCAGTGTGGTAATATCAGACTCTAACTGGTCATATCCTTCTGAAACAGGCACAAAGAATTTTTCCTGTACTGTACGACTGTCTTCATCATAATGGTAAAATACCACTCCCATCTGCCCTTCATAGGTTCCCCGGTTCATATAGCCATATACAAGAAAATCAACATCTCCTTCATCTGAAGCTGCCAAAACTTTCACATTATGTTTCCCATAATCCGCTCTCACATCATCATTGGAGCCATCTGCGAAAGTAAACATGCAAAGGGCTTTTTTATCATGCTGATCATAGCGCCACAGATTTCCATTTACACGAAACAGGATATACCGGGAATTTTCGCTTTTCTGCGCCTTGATCTGCTTTGCATCCGAAATCCCCAGCAGGATCCTTTTTCCCGCAAAATTCTTCTGTTCCCCGTTAAACATTTCATTGGCATAACGGTTATAATTCATCAGGTAAATTCTCTTATCATTCCACTTCATAGTGAAATTATCTTCTGTCCGCACCAGGGAACGATTACCTGTGCTGTCTGTGACCCACACATTATATTCTACCTGGACCTGCCCCATGATCCCATCGTACAGCTGCAATGTGATCTGCGGTTCTCCCTCCAGTTCTGTTTCCAATCCGTCCCAGGTAAGATGATCAAAACTTGCCTTGATACTTACATTGCCTAAAGAGCTGTTATCCTCTCCCGGATTGGTTTCCAGATAAGACACCAGTTCTTTCGCCTCATCGTAATTCAGACTTTTTCTGGTGAAATTTTCTGCCAGATCCAACATATCTCCTGCATGGTTGGTATCAGCCCACATAATGCGGGTATAATAATGGATCTCTTTTTCTGCTGTACTTACTGTAAGATCCAGCAAATAAGTTTCATTTTGTGTCAGCAGATTTTGAATAGGAAGCACTACCTGCAAACTTCCATTTTCTTCCTGCCAGTTATCAATCTCTGTCCGTTCGATCAAACGGTCCATTCCCAGATTGCGCACTTCGTAGCGGATCCCTGTGATTCCATTATCATATTCATCAATATGCAATGTCAGCTTTCTGTCCTCAGGAAGTACGGAAATACTCTCTCCTGCCACCTGGTTTCCCATATCCTGAATGTATCCATGAAGAGCATTGATCTCTTTTCCATCAAACTCTGTATACACCACAGGAAATTCAGGCGCATCCATTGAAGAATAAACAGCCTCTTCCTTTTGCATATTTTTTCTTGCAGCAAAGAAATACACAGCCACCGATGCGGCAAATACCATTGTAAGTATCCCTGCTGTCCGTATTATTTTTTTCATATCATTCAGTCCTTTAAACTCAGCCCATTTATACAGCCGCCTGTTTTGACGGTCCCTTTCATTTTATATAATAACCTGTGAAACTACAACTTAATCTTTTTTTAAGTACTAAAACTTCCCACACCGATGTGGTGTGTTGAACCTTGAAAATTCAATATTTCA
>OGXP01002094.1_pt1 | contig 14032 bp, 10 predicted proteins | sample 1576351 | NCBI WGS metagenome assembly OGXP01 (sample SAMEA3541517, study PRJEB24748) | human gut metagenome | biome: human gut; feature: human-associated habitat; material: faeces | place: China | collected 2012
TCAGTCGAACAGACTCTTGAACTTCTTGAATATTTTCTCCTTAATCGAAGTATTTGGCTTGAAGTTATCCGATTCTTCCATCTCCTCCAGCGCCTTCTTCTCATCCTTGTTCAGCGTTTCGGGTACGTATACGCTGACATTTACCAGCAAATCTCCCGTGCCGTATCCGTTCACGTTGGGTAAACCTTTGCCGCGCAGGCGGAGCACTTTTCCCGGTTGCGTACCTGAGTCAATTTTTACTTTCACCTTTCCATCAATCGTGGGAATTTCTACCGCACCACCCAAGGCTGCTGTCGGGAAGCTGAGGAGCAGATTGTAAATCAAGTCGTTTTCATCGCGTATCAAGTTCGGGTCTTGTTCTTCCTCTACAAGAATCAGCAAGTCTCCCGGCACGCCGTTGTGCTTGCCTGCGTTTCCTTTTCCTCCCATAGAGAGTTGCATACCTTCTGCAACGCCTTTCGGAATTTTTACGGTTACTACTTCTTCACCGTATACAATGCCTTCACCGGCACACTCCTTACACTTGTTCTTGATGATTTTGCCCTCACCGCCACACGTCGGGCAGGTGGTTCTTGTCTGCATGGTGCCGAGTATGGTTTGCTGGTTACGGATTACCGTGCCGCTGCCGTTACAAGTCGGGCAGGTCTCTGAACCACCGTCACCTTCGGCTCCCGTACCATGACAGTGGGTACAAGGCACGTATTTCTTCAGTTTGAATTTCTTTTCCACGCCGGTAGAGATTTCCTTGAGGTTCAGTTTCACCTTGACACGCAGGTCCGAACCACGGTAACGGCGTTGTTGTTGTGCTCCACCGCCTCCGCCGAAACCTCCAAAACCGCCGAAACCTCCTCCACTGTGTCCGCCAAAGATGTCACCGAACATGGAGAAGATGTCGTCCATGGACATGCCTCCACTGAAGCCGCCGAACGGACCACCATTACCGGCGGCACCACCCAGTCCGGCATGACCGAACTGATCGTAGCGGGCACGCTTGTCCGGATTGCTTAGTACGTCGTATGCCTCTGCCGCTTCCTTGAATTTCTCTTCGGCTGTTTTGTCGCCCGGATTCTTGTCCGGATGATATTGGATGGCTTTCTTGCGATAGGCTTTCTTTATTTCTTCTACCGTTGCTGTCTTTTCGACTTCCAATACTTCGTAGTAATCTCTTTTTTCCATACAGTTTTATGTTATTCTCCGACTACCACTTTGGCATGACGGATCACTTTGTCGTTTAGGATGTAACCGGTTTGTACACAGTCCAGAATTTTGCCTTTCAATGCTTCATTGGGTGCCGGAATCACGGCGATGGCTTCGTGATAGTCTGTATCGAGCGGTTGTTCCTTTGTCTCTATTACCTTAACGCCGTTTTGTCCCAATACAGACATGAATTTGTTGTAGATAAGTTCAACGCCTTCTTTTACGGCAGCTACGTCGGTGGCTGTCTCCATGTTTTTGAGGGCGCGTTCAAAGTCATCCACAATGGGTAGGATACTGCTGATACTCTTTTCACCACCGTTCAGGATGAGTTCTGCTTTCTCCTTCATGGTACGTTTGCGGTAATTGTCAAACTCGGCAGACAAGCGCAGGTATTTGTCCTTCTGCTCTTCAATCTGTTCATTGGCCTTTTCCAGTTCCTGGGCGAGCTTTTCTTCTTCTGTCAGGGGAGCTTCGTTTTCTTGTGAAGTTTCTTGTCCGACAGTTTCTTCGTCACATTCGTTAGGAGTAGCTTGAGTTTTCAGCTCCTCTTCCTGGTTGTTTTCTTTTTCTTTCGGATTCATATTGTTATGCTTATTATTCTTGTAAAATGATTTAGCTTTCATTGCTGTTAAGGGTTTAAGTTAATACGATATTAGTGCTCCAGCAAAAACTTTGCCAAAACGGATATTTTTGCCGAAAACGCTGCAAAGGTAATACTTTTATGTCAGATTGACAGCGCTTCTCTGTGTCTATTCATGGAAAAATAACTATCTTTGCACTCGCAATTCGCAGACTAATAGGTATTAAATAGTAAATTGTAAATAAATAAATCGTAAATATAAAGATGATTACAGTCTCTAATGTCTCAGTACAGTTTGGTAAAAGAGTGTTGTTCAATGACGTAAACCTGAAGTTTACAAGTGGTAACTGTTATGGTATCATCGGTGCCAACGGCGCCGGAAAATCTACTTTCCTGAAAACGATTTCCGGGGAGCTGGACCCTACGACGGGCTCCATCATGCTGGCTCCGGGAGAGCGTCTTTCCGTTTTGAGCCAGGACCACTTTAAGTGGGATGCTTTTACGGTGATGGACACGGTGATGATGGGACACACGGTGTTGTGGGATATCATGAAGCAGCGTGAAGTGCTGTATGCCAAAGAGGATTTCACAGACGAGGATGGGCTGAAGGTTTCCGAATTGGAAGAGAAATTTGCCGAGTTGGACGGCTGGAATGCCGAAAGCGATGCTGCCGCCTTGTTGAGTGGTTTGGGTATCAAGGAAGACAAGCATTATCTGTTGATGGGTGAGTTGAACAACAAAGAAAAGGTGCGTGTCATGCTGGCGCAAGCTCTCTATGGAAATCCTGATAACTTGCTGCTGGACGAGCCTACCAATGACTTGGATATGGAGACCGTGACTTGGCTGGAAGAGTACCTCTCCAACTTTGAGCATACGGTGCTGGTGGTAAGCCACGACCGTCACTTCCTCGACTCCGTTTGTACGCATACGGTGGACATCGACTACGGAAAGATTAACCTCTTTGCCGGTAACTATAGCTTCTGGTACGAGTCCAGCCAGCTGGCGCTCCGTCAGCAGCAGAACCAGAAGGCAAAGGCCGAGGAGAAGAAGAAAGAGCTGGAAGAGTTTATCCGCCGATTCAGTGCCAATGTGGCAAAGAGCAAGCAGACTACCAGCCGCAAGAAGATGTTGGAGAAACTGAATGTAGAAGAAATCAAGCCGTCATCACGTAAGTATCCGGGCATCATCTTTACGCCCGAACGCGAACCGGGTAATCAGATTCTGGAAGTTTCCGGTTTGACGAAAACGCTGGAAGATGGTACGGTGCTGTTCCGCGACGTCAACTTCAACGTAGAGAAGGGAGACAAGATTGTATTCCTTTCGCACGACCCGCGTGCCATGACCGCCCTGTTCGAGATTATCAACGAGAATATGAAACCGGATGCAGGTACTTTCAACTGGGGTGTGACTATCACCACCGCTTACCTGCCGCTGGACAATACTGCATTCTTTAATACAGACCTGAATCTGGTGGACTGGTTGAGCCAGTTCGGTGAAGGCAATGAAGTCTATATGAAGAGCTTCCTGGGACGTATGCTGTTCTCCGGCGAGGAGGTGCTGAAGAAAGCAAGCGTATTGTCGGGAGGTGAGAAGATGCGTTGCATGATTGCACGTATGCAGCTGCGCAATGCCAATTGCTTGATTCTGGATACACCTACCAATCACCTCGACTTGGAGTCTATCCAGGCATTCAACAATAATCTAAAGACCTATAAAGGCAATATCCTTTTCTCATCCCACGACCACGAGTTCATTCAGACGGTTGCCAACCGTATCATCGAATTGACTCCGAACGGTATTATCGACAAGATGATGGAGTATGACGAATACATCACTTCAGACCACATCAAGGAGTTGCGTGCACGTATGTACGCAACAAAGTGATAACGGAAGCTAAGGACTAAATAAGCATATTTTAAATCGTTCCATCATGAGGAAAAAATCGTTCCACCATGGTGGAACGATTTTTTCACCACGGTGGAACGATATTTCTGCCATGATGGAACGATTCTTCTTTCATATCTTTTTTGTTTAATAAAGGCTTGTGCGATATTGAAAAAAAGAAGAAGGTGTGTTAGAATGATTTTTAGCTATCATTCTGACACACCTTCTTTTGCTATTAAAAGAGTCTCTTTGTTCTTATTAAGGCGGGGAATAGTCTGAGTTATTGTTTCTCCTTATATATAATTTTGCCTTGGCTTTCGCCGAAAAGGTTGTCGCCTAGCGTGGTAATCTTATTCCCCGTGGCAAGCACATAGCGCAGGTTGTCGCATCCCATAAATGCTCCGTACTCAATGGCGGTTACACTGGCAGGAAGCACCAGCGTGCCGCACAAACGGCCGCAGCCACTGAATGCACGCTGTCCGATGCTTCTAAGTTCTTGCGGGAGCCGTACGTTCAGCAGATACTTCTTTTGGGTGAAAGTATAGTCGGGAATTGCAGTGGCATTACTGTTGGTCATGTCGATGGAAACCAGATTGGGCATATAGTCGCGTATCAATGTGAAGTCGGCTTCGTCCATTTTTCCTTCAACGGTCAGAAAGTTAACGTCTTTGGGCTGAAATCCGGCTCTTAACAGTTCGCTGGCAAGGCTGCCCATTTTACCAATCTGCACATTTACTGTCAGTGGTTCTCCTTCAATGAATGCAAAGGTCTCCCATTTCTTTTTGGTACGATAGGAGTCACTGCATCCCAATGGAACAAATATGGCTGTAACGCTATCGGCCAATGCTTCGGACAACAGATTGGGAGCCGTTTTCTTCCGTATCTGGCATATCTTGAGATTTTTGCATCCCTTAAAGGCAGCATCTTCGATGTTCTTGGTCTTGTCGGAAAGGATAATCCTGGTCAGCGTCTCCTTACCTACAAATGTACTGTCGTCCATTTGCTTGCAGAAGGCATATGCCGGAATGCAATTGGCAGGATATACATAAAAACGGTTTGGATAAGTCCCGTTCTTGCCTGCATACATGCTGATGGAGGCATTGGAAATGTCCAGCAGTTGCAGGTTTTTGAATTCATCCCGTAGATGCCTGAAATCTACGGCATTCAGCTTGCCCTGCAGGGTCAGTTGGGTGATTTCATTGGCTTCCGCTTCTGTCATCAGTTCCACCAGGGTGCCAGGTTTGGCCACGTAGTATCTTTTGGATTTTTGTGCCGAGGCATTCAGCATTAACGCCAGTCCGGCAACGGCTAAAAGTATTTTTCTTAGTTTCATGTTTGTCGATTCCAGATTGATTTTTCAAATATAAGAAGAAACCGGCAGGAATACATGAAGTTTTTTCTTTTTATTATTATTTTTGTCGGATATTAATCAAAATGAGATACAAATGGAGACGGAAGAAACAGTGAAGGAAGAGTGTGTTGCTATGAGTAAAACAAAACGTATTTGGCTGGCATTCGTTGATATAGTACTGTTTACTGTACTTTTTATGATTTTTCTGTTTTTGTTTGCCATACCTTTTGCGATTGCTTTCCCTGAGTTGAAGACACAAGCTGGTGGGATGAGCGTCTATTTAATGATGTTGAATGAAGTCTTGATGTTGGCCAGTGGGCTTATTGCCGCTTGTATGGTGCTGGGCTTTAGGAAGCTTCCTTTTTCGGGCTTGGGCTTGTCTTTGAAGGGATGGGGTAGAAGCCTGCTGAACGGAGCTTTGTTTGTCGTGTTCTTGTATGCAGTTGGTTTTGGCTTGTCTTTATTGTTGGGGGCTGTGGAAGTGGCAGGGGTCTTGTTTTCTCCCATTTCGTTGTTGTCGAGTCTTTTGCTTTATTTTTTAGTGGCAGTTACGGAAGAAGTTATTGGACGCGGTTTCATTTTAGGGCGTATGCTGGATGGAGGCGTCAATAAGTTTGTGGCATTGCTTATCTCTGCGGTGTTATTTTCGTTGATGCATCTTTTCAATCCCAGCTTTGCCTTCGTCCCGTTTTTGAATATCATGCTGGCGGGTTGTTTCTTGGGAGCTTCCTATATATACACGCGTAACCTCTGTTTCCCCATTGCCTTGCATTGGTTCTGGAACTGGATTCAAGGTTCTGTTTTGGGATATAAAGTCAGTGGAAATGAATTTAGCAATAAGAATCTGCTGATTCTTCACTTTCCGGAAGAAAATCTGATAAATGGAGGAACTTTCGGGTTCGAAGGCTCTATTCTGTGTTCACTACTTTTAGTGCTTGGTACAGTAATTATCTTAAGACACTATTATAAGGGATTAGTGATTAGGGATTAATGATTAATGATTAATGATTAATACGGAAACCATTAACCACTAACCATTAATCACTAATCCCTAATCACTAATTCTGTTCCACTCCTTTCATTGTCAGCTGTATGCGTTTCCGGTCCATATCTATGCTGAGTACCTTTACGCGTATATGTTGATGAATGGACACTACTTCATTAGGGTCTGATATGAATCTGTCGGCGAGTTGGGAGAGGTGTACCAGTCCGTTTTCCTTGATGCCTATATCGACAAATGCGCCGAAGTTGGTGATGTTTCCTACGATGCCGGGCAATTCCATGCCTTCGCGCAGGTCGCTGATGGTGCGCACGTTCTTATCAAATTCAAATATTTTTATCGGTCCGCGTGGGTCACGTCCGGGCTTGTCCAGCTCTTGCAGGATGTCTTTCAGTGTCGGCATGCCCACGGTGGGGGAGAGGTAGCGTTCCGGATTAATCTTCAGACGCAGCTCCCGGTTGGCTATCAGCTCGGCTACGCTGCAACCCAAGTCCTTTGCCATTTGTTCTACGATGCAATAGCTTTCCGGGTGTACGGCAGTATTGTCCAGCGGATTCTTTGCCTGCGGAATGCGTAGGAAGCCGGCACATTGCTCAAACGCCTTGGCACCCATACGAGGTACTTTCATCAGTTCCTTGCGCGAGGTGAAGGCACCGTTTTCGGCGCGATAGTTCACAATGTTCTGTGCCAGTTGCGGACCCAATCCCGAGATGTAGGTCAGTAGATGGCTGCTTGCGGTGTTCAGGTTGACACCTACCAAGTTTACACAGTTTTCTACGGTCTGGTCCAGTGATTTTTTCAGCTTGGTTTGGTCCACATCATGCTGGTATTGCCCCACACCAATAGATTTCGGGTCAATCTTTACCAACTCTGCCAGCGGGTCCATCAGTCGTCTGCCTATGGACACAGCACCGCGTACGGTGACGTCGTAGTCGGGAAACTCGTCCCGTGCAATTTTAGAGGCCGAATAGATGGAAGCTCCCTGCTCGCTGACGATGAATATCTGTATGTCGCGGTTGAAGCGCTGATGTTTCAAGAACTCCTCCGTCTCGCGGCTGGCAGTTCCGTTACCTATGGCTACGGCATCTATCTTATAAGACTCTATCATCATTTGCAGCTTGGCAAATGCCTCTTTCTGCTTGCTGACCGGAGGGTGGGGGTAGATGTTCTCATTGTGGAGCAGATTTCCTTGTGCATCGAGGCACACAACTTTACAACCCGTACGAAATCCGGGGTCTATACCCATCACACGCTTTTGCCCCAGTGGTGAAGCCAGCAACAACTGACGGAGGTTTTCGGCAAATACCTTGATGGCTTCCTCATCAGCACGTTCCTTACTTTGCGTGGCAAATTCCGTCTCTATGGATGGCTTCAATAGGCGTTTGTAGGAATCCTGCACGGCTTCTGCCACTTGCTGTCCGCAGGGGTTGTTGCTCCGCACGAATTGGCGTTCCAGCCGTTCCACGCACTCCTCATCGTCCGGGCTGATGCTGACTTTCAGCAGGCCTTCCGCTTCGGCACGCCGGATGGCGAGCAGGCGGTGGGAGTTGCATCGCTTCAACGATTCGGAGCAGTCGAAGTAGTCACGGTATTTGGTCGCTTCCTCTTCTTTGCCTTTCACTACTTTGGCGGTCAGTATGCCTTGGCGGGCAAATGCGTTGCGCACGCTGTTTCGGGCACGTTCGTCTTCGCTAACATGCTCGGCTATGATGTCACGGGCACCTTTCAGTGCATCTTCCACGTTCTTCACGTCTCCTTTCACGTAACTGGCGGCGCGTTCCTCCGGATGAGGCTCACGTTGCAGCATCAGCAGGGTGGCGAGGGGTTCCAGTCCTTTTTGACGGGCTGCTTCGGCACGTGTTTTCCGTTTGGGCTTGTAGGGGAGGTAGATGTCCTCCAGTAGGGTATTGTCCCAAGTCTCCTCGATACGTTTCTGAAGTTCGGTGGTCAGTTTACCTTGTTCCTGTATGGTGTTCAGGATGGTTTCTTTACGTTTGGCGATTTCGTTCAGCTTTTCGTAGTGGGTCTTTATGGATTCAATCTGCACTTCGTCCAGTCCTCCCGTCACTTCTTTTCGGTAGCGGCTGATGAAGGGGATGGTGGCACCATCGTTCAGCAATCCGAGGGTCTGTACTATTTGTTTCTCTGATATGCCGAGGGCGGCAGATATCATGCGGTGGAAATGTTGTATCATCGGTTCTCTCTTTTTATAATGGATGCCAAAAGTACGAAAAACAATCGTCGTACGAAAATAAACCCCATATTCTTGGAAAAATCATTTATTATTGCGAAGTTTGTCAACTATAACGAACTAATAAACAATAATATGGAAGAAGCTAAAGGTCAATCGATTTTAGATAAAATGCTCACTACATTTATCAATACGTTAGTGAAAGCAGCCGAAAATGAGGCTCAAACACATTTCGGCAAAAACCTTGAGGAGGTATTGAAGCATTTCATGGCAAAAGTGAATAGCGATTTTGAAAAACAATGCCTGCTTTGGTATTTTACAAAAAAAGGTCAAACTATGACCGTGTCGTCAGAAGTCTTTGAGCGGATTGCGAAAGCGGCTGTTGCCTCGCGTGCGGCAAGCGAGAAGCTGTTTCATGGCCCACAGAAGGTAATCATTAAAGGAAAGGTCTATTATTCCCAAACCATTTCTTTCTATGAGAATGATGAATTTGATTATGCCTTGGGCTGTGCGACAATCTTCTTTGATGAGGAGGGCGTTCCCGTAGGCCTGAAGGATATTTATGACTTTAACGAAGCAAAACATCGTGATACCAATGCCGAGAGTGACACCACATTTATGGCTAAATTTGAAAAAGCAAATTTAGCAAAGTCCTACGCCATACTTTATGGCATTAATGACTATGACCTTCATGACTGATGTGTTTCGTACCATATCGTCATGTATCATAGCATTATTCTGCTGTCTGTTACCAGTGTTCTCTATTACGGGGGAGCATCCGATACTGATTATCAGTTCCTATAACCCGGATGCTGGCCGTACTTCCGGCAACATCTCAGACTTTATGGAGGAGTTCCAACGCCTGGGCGGGACAAACACCATCGCATTGGAAAACATGAACTGCAAAAGCTTCTCCGAATCTCCCCTTTGGGAACGGAGGATGGTGGAGCTATTGTCCAAATACCAGGGCGATAACAGTCCGGCGCTGACCGTCCTTATTGGGCAGGAGGCTTGGGCTGCCTATCTTTCTCTGCCCGACTCTATACGCGGCAATACTCCGGTCGTAAGTGCATTGTCCAGCCGTAACGCCATATTGTTGCCGGGCGATACGGTCGACTTAAAGACCTGGATGCCCGAATCCGTCGACTTCTTCACGGATTTCCCCAGTTCGCCTATCAAGGCTGGCTTCGTTTATGAGTATGATGTGGAGGCCAACATCAATATGATAAAGCAGATGTATCCCGGCACCAAGAATATCGCTTTTGTCTCAGACAACAGTTATGGCGGCGTTGCCATGCAAGCCTATGTAGTGAAGGAGATGCAGAAGTTTCCGGAACTCAACCTGATTCTGCTGGACGGACGCGTCCATACCATATATACCATTTGTGACAGATTGCATGAGTTACCGGAAAATACAGCTATATTGATGGGGACATGGCGTGTGGACATGAACGATGGTTACTTCATGCGGAATGCAACCTACGCCATGATGGAAGCAGCTCCCACTTTGCCCACTTTCTCGCTCAGTTCCGTAGGCTTGGGATATTGGGCTGTGGCAGGTGTCGTTCCTGCCTACCGTGCTTTGGGCAAGGAGATGGCAAGACAGTCCTACCGCCTGCTGACCACCCCTCAGGATAGTGAGACCCATATGGAAATCATTCCGAATGAGACCATACTGGACGGTAAACTTGTGAAGGAAAAGAAACGGAATATCACCGGCCTTCCGCAGCCGGTAAAGATGCTGAACGTAACCCCTTCTTTCTACGAACAGTACAAGTATCATATCTGGTCTGTCGGTGCTGTTCTGTTGGTGCTGTTGGGCGGTTTGTTCGTTTCCCTTTACTTTTATTATCATACAAAGAAGTTGAAGGATGAACTGGAGGTATCCGAGGGTGCCTTGCGCGAAGCAAAAGACCGTGCCGAAGAATCCAGCCGTCTGAAGAGTGCTTTCCTTGCCAATATGAGCCACGAAATCCGTACTCCATTGAATGCGATTGTGGGCTTCTCGGACGTGCTGTCTGCCGGAGGAGCCTCGGAAGAAGAACAGCGTGGCTATTTCGAGATTATTAGGACCAACTCTGATTTGCTGCTTCGGTTGATTAATGACATATTGGATGTGTCCCGTTTGGAGGCCGACCGCGTCATCCTTTCTTTGGAGAGCTGCAATGTAGTGCAGATATGCCAGCAGGTAGTAGCTTCCGTGGCCCAGGCACGCAGGTCGACCAATCAATTCTTATTTGAGTGTGAACGTGAGGTAGTGGAGATGCGGACGGATGTGCAGCGTTTACAGCAGGTTGTGATAAATCTGCTTTCCAATGCGGACAAGTTTACAAAAGAAGGTACGATAACCTTGAAGCTGGAGCCGGATACGGCGAGGAATGTTGCAGTATTCTCGGTGACTGACACTGGTTGCGGCATTCCATTGGACAAACAGAAACGGGTGTTCGAACGTTTCGAGAAGCTGAACGAATATGTGCAGGGAACCGGCTTGGGCTTGTCCATCTGTAAGCTGACCGTTGAGAAGTGGGGCGGCGAGATTTGGATAGATCCTGCCTATACGGATGGAGCGCGGTTTATGTTTACCCATCCTATGAACTTATAAGAACCGACAAGAAATAAGGAAATATAATGAAAAGATTTAGTTGTTTTTTTATCTGGATTTTTGTCCTGACAAGCATACTGCCTGCGCAGGAAAGAGAGGTGAAACTGAAAGTCGTACAGACCAGTGATATACACGGCAACTACTATCCCTACGACTTTATACGCCGCCGGGAGGCAACCGGCAGTCTGGCACGTGTGCATGCTTTGGTGCAAAAAGAACGTGAGGCTTATGGCAAAAATCTGATTCTCTTGGACAATGGTGACATTCTGCAGGGACAGCCCACAGCCTATTATTATAATTACATAGATACCGTTGCCCCTCATCTGGCAGCGGAGATGATGAATTTCATGGGGTATAATGCCGGCAATATGGGTAACCATGACGTAGAGACCGGCCGTACCGTTTTCGACCGTTGGGCAGGTGACTGCCGTTTTCCGATATTGGGTGCCAATATTGTGGATACTGCTACCGGAGAAACCAATTTCAAACCCTATGAGGTGCTGGAACGTGACGGAGTGAAAATTGTGGTTCTCGGTATGATAACTCCTGCCATCCCCGTATGGCTTTCAGAGAATCTGTGGAAAGGGCTGCGTTTCGACGATATGGAGGAGACTGCCCGCAAATGGATGAAGATTATCCGTGAGCAGGAAAAGCCTGATTTGGTTATCGGTATGTTCCATGCCGGCCAGGATGCCCAGCTGATGGGAGGCAAGTATCGCGAAAACGCTTCGGTGGAAGTGGCGTGCAACGTGCCGGGATTCGATATTGTCCTGATGGGGCACGACCATGCGCGCGAATGCAAGAGGGTGTACAACATAGCCGGTGACTCGGTACTGGTGATGGACCCTGCCAGCAACGGTGTCGTTGTGAGTAATGTGGATATAACCTTGAAACTGCGTGATGGTAAAGTTATAGACAAGAAGATAGACGGCATACTGTCCGATACGCAAGACTACGGCGTCAGCGAAGAGTTCATGCAACGCTTTGCCCCCGAAAATGAAGCTGTGCAGAATTTTGTTTCCAAGAAGATAGGTTCCTTTACCGAGACCATCTCCACACGTCCTGCCTATTTCGGCTCTTCCGCTTTTATAGACCTTATTCATGAGTTGCAGTTGGCAATCAGCGGAGCGGATATTTCTTTTGCGGCTCCTTTGTCCTATGATACGGAAATCCGTAAAGGAGACATTTTTGTGAACGATATGTTCAATCTGTATAAGTACGAAAATATGCTTTACACCATGCGTCTGACGGGAAAGGAGATACGCGATGCCTTGGAGATGTCGTATGATTTGTGGACCAATCGGATGAAGTCTCCGGACGACCATATCCTTCTCTTCCGTGAGAAGCGCCGCGAAGGTGCTACGGATAGGGCCTCATTCAAGAATTTCAGCTTCAACTTCGATTCTGCGGCGGGTATTATCTACACGGTGGATGTGACCAAGCCGGATGGCGAGAAGGTAACCATTCTCAGCATGGCAGACGGTACCCCGTTCGATATGGATAAAATGTATAAGGTAGCGGTGAATTCTTATCGCGGAAACGGTGGCGGCGAATTGCTGACAAAGGGGTCCGGCATCTCGCAGGATGAATTGAAGGAGCGCATCATCCACTCTACGGATAAGGACTTACGCTATTATCTGATGCAGTACATTGAGCAGAAGAAGGTGATTGAACCGCGTGCGCTGAATCAGTGGAAGTTTATTCCCGAAGAATGGGCGGCTCCGGCTTCCAAGCGTGATTATGAGTTCTTGTTTGGCAAAGTTAAAGAATAATTCACTATCTTTGCGGCTCAAAATCTATAGTATAAGTTTTTGGACGTGAAGCAGAAGAAAAAAATTATAGGTGCATTGAGCTTGCTGGTACTGTTTATCATGTACCAGGCAAGTATCACTGCGTTCACTCACGTCCATTATGTGAATGGGGTGATGATAACGCACTCGCACCCTTTTCATGGCACACACTCTCACTCTCAGACTTCCCTTCTGGTTATCGGGCATCTGTCGGTATTCCACTCTTCCGGGGTGGATGTGTATGAGGTTCAGCACCCGATGCGTCCTTTGCTGTCCATGCTCAGAGCCAAACCGGCAACGCCTACTGTAAAGGGGGAAGTTATACGTACTCTTTCCCTTCGCGCTCCTCCCGCTCTTTTTTCATAGTCATTAGGTTTAAAAACGCCTGGATTTTTTGCATGTAGATACCAGGTGTTTTAGTCTCGAATGTCCGGTATTTCAGTGAAAGAAGTGCGGTATGTCGGATTATTATCTTTTTTCAGACTTGAATTATTTTTTTATTTAGAGCGCTAATTTGATGAAACAATACATTTTGGCGTTGGTACTTGCAGTGGTAAGTGCCAGCGTAGCTTTTGCCGTAAATCCTATAAAAGAAGGCAATATGATTTCCGGCCATGTGATAGTGAAAGGTACGGAGGAAAATATACCGTATGCCACGGTTTTGATTATCGGCAGCGGTCAGGGAACGGTTTCCAATGAAGAAGGACAATTTGAGTTCCGCAAGCTTCCGGCGGGAAAATACAAGCTCCGTGTGTCTGCCGTGGGCTATAAGACCCAAGAGAAGGAAGTGACGGTGAGCAAGGACTTTACTGCCGTCATACATTTCCCGATGGAAGAGGAGAGTTTTATGACCGATGAAGTGGTGGTATCTGCCAACCGCAACGAGGTAAGCCGCAAGGCAGCTCCGGTAGTCGTGAATGTGATGAGTACCAAATTGTTCGAGATGGTCAACTCCACCGACCTTGCCAAGACACTGAACTACCAGTCGGGCTTGCGTGTGGAGAACAACTGCCAGAACTGTGGTTTCCCCCAGGTGCGCATCAATGGCTTGGAAGGTCCGTATTCGCAGATATTGATAAACAGCCGTCCCATCATCAGTGCATTGAGCGGTGTGTACGGACTGGAGCAAATCCCCGTGAACATGATTGAACGGGTAGAAGTGGTGCGTGGTGGAGGCTCTGCCTTGTTTGGAGCTAATGCTGTGGGAGGCACCATCAACATCATAACCAAAGATCCCATCAACAATTCCTTCCAGGTATCGAGTATGTTCTCCAATATGGACGGCAAGTCCTGGGAGCAATATATGGGTGGCAATGTATCGCTGGTTGCCAAAGATAACTCCTACGGCATTGCCCTTTATGAGAGTTACCGCAACCGTAACCCCTACGACCGCGATGGCGATGGCTTTTCCGAGCTGGGCAAGCTGAACATGAATAC
>OGXP01002132.1_pt1 | contig 13776 bp, 10 predicted proteins | sample 1576351 | NCBI WGS metagenome assembly OGXP01 (sample SAMEA3541517, study PRJEB24748) | human gut metagenome | biome: human gut; feature: human-associated habitat; material: faeces | place: China | collected 2012
TGAACAGCATTTTCAAAGTCAGTTGTCACACAAGGATGTCCCTGAAGTAGGGTATCACTATCTACAAAGACCAGTGATTTACCCAATGATTCCAATTCAGTAATCTGTTCACGACTAAACTTTCCGATACAAAGTATACCTATGACTTCTTCAGCGAGACTAAAAGGAATGTCATTGAAATAACGTAGAATCTCGTAGTCGAGTTCCTGAGCCCTTTTTTCAATGCCGAGTCGAATATTATAATAGTAGATGTCATCTAATTCGTCTTCTTCACTGACCCATTGGATAATGGCAATCTGGTGTTTCTCTTTCTTAAAATTACCGCTTTTTTGGTGTCTAGTGTATCCCAATTCATCTGCCGCAGTTAAAATACGGTGCCTGGTTTCTTCAGTAACGGAAAGGCTTTCATCTTGGTTGAGAACACGTGAAACAGTTGCGATTGATACATCAGCCAATTTTGCGATATCTTTTAATGTAGCCATATTGTTCTCCTTTCATCCAAAGTATATCATAAATTCTAAAATTTTACCTATTTTTTACTAAAAAAACAGTAAAAATATTGATTTTCCTTGTGAAAGGGGTTACACTGTTAGTGTAAAAAAGAATAAGCGAGGTACATCCTATGAAGACATCACAGTTAAGAGAAAAGTTTAAAGAAGTTTTTGGTGTAGAAGCAGAACATACTTTCTTTTCTCCAGGTCGTATTAATTTGATTGGTGAGCATACGGACTACAACGGTGGTCATGTATTTCCAGCAGCCATTACCCTAGGTACTTACGGAGCGGCCCGCAAACGTGATGACAAAGTTTTGCGTTTCTTCTCAGGTAACTTTGAGGATAAAGGCATCATCGAAGTACCACTTGAAAATCTTCGTTTTGAAAAAGAACACAACTGGACAAACTATCCAAAAGGTGTTCTTCATTTCTTGCAAGAAGCTGGGCATACAATTGATTCAGGTATGGATATTTACGTTTATGGTAACATTCCAAATGGATCAGGTTTGTCATCATCATCATCTTTGGAATTATTGATTGGTGTTATTGCTGAAAAACTTTATGACCTTAAATTGGAACGCCTTGACTTGGTTAAAATCGGTAAGCAAACTGAAAATGACTTTATCGGCGTTAACTCTGGTATCATGGACCAATTCGCTATTGGTATGGGAGCTGATCAACGTGCGATTTACTTGGATACCAATACTTTAGAGTATGACTTGGTGCCGCTTGACCTTAAAGACAATGTTGTAGTTATCATGAACACTAACAAACGTCGTGAATTGGCAGATTCTAAATACAATGAACGTCGTGCTGAATGTGAAACAGCTGTATCTGAACTTCAAGAAAAACTTGATATCCAAACACTTGGTGAATTGGAGCTCTGGACATTTGATGCATACTGCTACTTGATTAAAGATGAAAATCGTATCAAACGTGCCCGTCACGCAGTTCTTGAAAATCAACGTACACTTCAAGCTCGTAAAGCTCTTGAAGCAGGAGATTTGGAAGGCTTTGGTCGTCTTATGAATGCTTCTCACGTATCATTGGAACATGATTACGAAGTTACAGGTCTTGAACTTGATACTTTGGCACACACAGCATGGGAACAAGAAGGTGTTCTTGGAGCTCGTATGACAGGAGCGGGATTTGGTGGATGTGCCATCGCACTTGTAAATAAAGATAAAGTTGAAGATTTCAAAAAAGCAGTTGGTCAACGTTATGAAGAAGTCGTTGGTTATGCACCAAGCTTCTATATTGCTGAAGTAGCTGGTGGTTCACGAGTACTTGATTAATGAGAAAGAAGTAGAGATTATGGCTGAAAATTTAGTAAACGCTTTTGTAACTTTGGTTATTGAAAACAGTGACTATGAGGAATTAGACCGTATCTATTTGACAAACAAAGTTTTTGCTTTGGTTGGAGAGGGAGTTGCTGATGTTGAAACTGAAAGCTCTGAATTGATTGACCTTAAAGACCAGTTGCTTCAAGCAGGTGTTAAAGCTGGTTCTGTAGGTGAACTTAATGAAGAACAAGATATCATCGGTGCTCAACTCATGGACTTGATTACACCAAGCCCTAGTGCTGTCAATCGTAACTTCTGGGATACCTATAAATCAAACCCAGAGCAAGCAATTGCTGACTTTTATGTACAAAGTAAACGAAATGATTATGTAAAAGTTAAAGCTATTGCACAAAACATTGCTTATAAAGCACCTACTAAATACGGTGACTTGGAAATTACGATTAACCTTTCAAAACCTGAAAAAGATCCAAAAGCCATCGCTGCAGCTAAAAATGCGGTAGCTTCTGATTATCCAAAATGCCAACTTTGTATGGAAAATGAAGGTTATCTTGGTCGCATCAATCACCCAGCACGTAGTAATCATCGTGTTATTCGTTTCCAAATGGAAGGAAATGACTGGGGCTTCCAATATTCACCATATGCTTACTTTAATGAACATTCTATCTTCTTTTATGGTAAGCACGAACCAATGCACATCAGTCCATTGACGTTTGGTCGTCTCCTATCAATTGTTGAAGCATTTCCTGGTTACTTCGCAGGTTCAAATGCCGATCTTCCAATTGTAGGTGGTTCAATTCTTACACACGAACACTATCAAGGTGGTCGCCATACCTTCCCAATGGAAGTAGCAGGGATTAAAGAAAAAGTTAGTTTTGATGGTTACTCTGATGTTGAGGCTGGTATCGTTAATTGGCCTATGTCAGTTCTTCGTTTAAGAAGTGAAGATAAGGAAAGACTTATTGCTCTTGCAACCAAAATTTTAAATTGCTGGCGTGGTTATTCAGACGAAAAAGCTGGAGTCTTAGCTCAGTCTGATGGACACCCTCACCACACCATTACCCCAATTGCTCGTAGAAAAGACGGCAAATTTGAATTGGATTTGGTTCTTCGTGACAATCAAACTTCTGAAGAACATCCAGACGGTATCTACCACCCACATAAAGATGTTCAACATATTAAGAAAGAAAACATTGGTTTGATTGAAGTTATGGGATTGGCCATTCTTCCTCCTCGTTTGAAAACAGAACTTAAAGATGTTGAAGATTATCTATTAGGTCAAGGTAACCAAGTTGCTCCAATTCACCAAGAATGGGCAGATGAACTCAAAGCTCAAAATCCGAATGTTACGGCTGAGGAAGTGACAGAAGTTGTTCGACAATCTGTTGCAGATATCTTTGCTCGTGTACTAGAAGATGCAGGTGTTTATAAGACTAATAGTGAAGGCTTAGATCAGTTTAAAGCATTTGTAGATTTTGTAAATTTAGCTGATTAATTGTTTTTTCTGAAGAAAGGAGATAAGAAATGGCAATTTTAGTATTAGGTGGAGCTGGTTATATCGGTTCTCACATGGTTGATCGCTTAGTTGAAAAAGGTCAAGAAAAAGTAATAGTAGTAGATAGTTTGGTAACCGGTCACCGTGCTGCCGTACATCCAGATGCTATTTTCTATCAAGGCGATCTTTCTGATCAAGATTTTATGAGAAAGGTCTTCAAAGAAAACCCAGATGTTGATGCCGTTATTCACTTTGCAGCCTATTCATTGGTTGGTGAATCAATGGAAAAACCACTCAAATATTTTGATAACAATACAGCTGGAATGGTTAAATTGCTTGAAGTTATGAACGAATGCGGTGTTAAATACATTGTCTTCTCATCAACAGCAGCAACTTACGGAATTCCAGAAGAAATTCCAATTCTTGAAACAACACCACAAAATCCTATCAACCCATATGGTGAGAGCAAGCTTATGATGGAAACCATTATGAAGTGGTCAGACCAAGCTTACGGCATCAAGTATGTCCCTCTTCGTTACTTTAATGTGGCGGGTGCCAAACCTGATGGTTCTATCGGAGAGGATCACGGTCCTGAAACCCACCTCTTGCCAATTATTCTCCAAGTAGCTCAAGGTGTTCGTGAAAAAATCATGATTTTTGGTGATGACTACAACACTCCTGATGGAACAAATGTTCGTGACTATGTTCACCCATTTGACTTGGCTGATGCTCACCTCCTTGCTGTTGAATATCTTCGTAAAGGTAATGAATCTACAGCCTTTAACTTAGGTTCATCAACAGGTTTCTCAAACCTTCAAATTCTTGAAGCCGCTCGTAAGGTAACTGGTAAAGAAATTCCAGCTGAAAAAGCTGATCGTCGTCCTGGTGATCCTGATACATTGATTGCTTCATCTGAAAAAGCACGTACAGTTCTTGGATGGAAACCACAATTTGATAACATCGAAAAAATCATCGCAAGTGCTTGGGCATGGCATTCTAGCCATCCAAAAGGGTACGATGATCGAGGATAATTAAAATAATAAACAAAGGGTCAAAGAGTATATATAATTATTGTACTCTTTGTTTTTTGAGGAAATAATATGAAAATAAACTGCGAAATTATTGGAAAAGTTGATTCAGGCGATGTCAGTAAAATTTCAATGGAAAATAATAATGGTGTTGTCATTTCCACACTCACAACAGGTGCCACACTTCAGGAGTTTTTGGTTCCAACGGAAACTGGTGCTCTTAAAAATATAGTACTTGGTTTCAGTGATTACGAGGATTACTATAAGAATAATTTATGTGCCTGCCAGTCCATTGGTAGGGTTGCTGGAAGAATTGGGAAAGCTTCGTATACTCATAATATGGTTCTTTATAGCCTTCCTAAGAATGAGGGAGAAAACTGTTTACATGGCGGTCCAAAAGGAATGCAGGTTCAAAATTGGAACTATGTCACAAACCTGAATGATGAATATGTTGAGACAAAGTTTGTTAGAAGACTTTATTCAAGTGTAGATGGCTTTCCTGGTGATGTTACAGTCTCTATTAGTTATAGACTTAACAATAATAACCGCTTAACAATACTCTTTGAAGCCTTCGATGTTACAGAGTCAACAGTCTTTAATCCGACAAACCATGTTTACTTTAATCTTAGCGACAAACAGGATTTATCAAGTCATGAGTTACAAATCTATTCAGACTATCGTTTAGAGTTGGATTCTGAGTTAATTCCAACAGGACAAAAAATTAATGTAGATGGAACGAATTATGATTTCAGAAAGACAACTGACTTGCTACCTCGAATTGAAGCAAATAATGGTTTTGATGATGCCTTTGTAGTTGGAGGGGAAACTTGTGATCATGTGAAAGAAGTAGCTGTTCTCCATGATAAAGAGAGTGGAGATGGTATCGAAATCTTCTCAAACAGAAATGGTTTAGTTATTTATACTATGGATATTATAGAGGATAATATTTACTTTGCGAGAGATCGAGGAACAATTGCAAAAGGACGAGAAGCTATAGCTATGGAAGCTCAAACACTCCCAGATGCCGTTAATCATACAGATTTTGGAGATATCATCTTGGAGGAGGGTCATAGTGTAAGCTATGAAATCGGTTTCCAATATTTTAATTCATCAAAATAACCATATTTTAGTAAAAGTTTAGTAAAAAACCACTAAAACTATTGACGATTTAAACTAATACTTATATAATGTAAGCGTATTCAAAAAACAACTAACAGGAGGTTTTCGTAATGGGAAAATCTAAAGGTCAAATGAAGTCTCGTCTATCCTATTCAGCTGGTGCTTTTGGTAACGACGTCTTCTATGCAACGTTGTCAACATACTTTATCATGTTTGTGACAACTCACTTGTTTAACACAGGTGATCCAAAGCAAAATAGTCACTACGTACTATTAATTACTAACATCATCGCTATTTTGCGTATCTTGGAAGTATTTATCGATCCATTGATCGGTAACATGATTGATAACACTCATACTAAGTATGGTAAATTCAAACCATGGGTAGTTGGTGGTGGTATCATCAGTTCTATCGCCTTGTTGCTTCTCTTCACCGATTTAGGTGGTTTGAATAAAACAAATCCTTTCTTGTACCTTGTACTTTTCGGAATTATCTACCTTGTAATGGATGTCTTCTACTCAATTAAAGATATCGGTTTCTGGTCAATGATTCCTGCCTTGTCTCTTGACAGTCATGAACGTGAAAAAATGGCAACTTTTGCCCGTATTGGTTCTACGATTGGTGCCAATATTGTAGGTGTTGCCATCATGCCAATCGTTTTGTTCTTCTCTATGACGAACAGTAGTGGTTCTGGAGATAAATCTGGATGGTTCTGGTTTGCATTTATCGTTGCTCTCATTGGTGTGATTACATCAATTGCTGTTGGTATTGGTACACGTGAAGTTGAGTCAAAACTTCGTGATAACAAAGAAAAAACTAGCCTTAAACAAGTCTTTAAAGTTCTTGGTAAAAACGACCAATTGATGTGGTTGTCTCTCGGATATTGGTTCTATGGTCTTGGTATTAATACACTTAATGCTCTTCAACTTTTTTACTTCACATTTATCCTTGGTGATCCAGGGAAATATTCAATCCTTTACGGATTGAATACAGTTGTTGGTTTGGTTTCAGTTTCACTCTTCCCTAGCCTAGCTGGTAAATTCAACCGTAAACGTTTGTTCTATGGATGTATTGCAGTAATGCTCGGTGGTATCGGAATCTTTAGTATTGCAGGAACATCACTTCCAATGATCTTGACTGCTGCTGAACTCTTCTTTATTCCACAACCTCTTGTGTTCCTTGTTATCCTCATGATTATCTCTGACTCAGTAGAATATGGTCAATGGAAATTGGGACACCGTGATGAATCACTTACTTTGTCAGTTCGTCCACTTGTTGATAAACTTGGTGGTGCGATGTCAAACTGGCTTGTTTCTACAATTGCCGTAGCTGCTGGTATGACAACAGGTGCCTCAGCATCAACAATTACAACACATCAACAGTCTATCTTTAAGCTTAGCATGTTTGGTTTTCCAGCAGCAGCAATGCTTATCGGAGCCTTCATTATTGCTCGTAAAATCACTTTGACTGAAGCACGTCACGCTGAAATTGTTGAAGAATTGGAACATCGCTTTAGCGTAGCAACTTCTGAAAATGAAGTTAAAGCTAACGTCGTATCTCTTGTAAACCCTACAACTGGCCATTTGGTTGACCTCTCAAGTGTTAATGATGAACACTTTGCTTCAGGTAGCATGGGTAAAGGTTTCGCCATTAAACCTACTGATGGAGCTGTCTTTGCACCAATTAGTGGTACCATTCGTCAAGTTCTTCCTACTCGCCATGCAGTTGGTATTGAAAGTGAAGATGGTGTCATTGTTCTTATCCACGTTGGTATCGGAACAGTTAAACTTAAAGGTGAAGGATTCATTAGTTACGTAGAACAAGGTGATCGTGTTGAAGTTGGACAAAAACTTCTTGAGTTCTGGTCACCAATTATTGAGAAAAATGGTCTTGATGACACAGTACTTGTCACTGTAACCAATTCAGAAAAATTCAGTGCTTTCCATCTTGAACAAGAAGTTGGAGAAAAGGTAGAAGCTTTGTCTGAAGTTATTACCTTCAAAAAAGGAGAATAATCTATGAACACGACTGAAAAAATTCAAACTTACTTAAACGATCCAAAGATTGTTAGCGTTAATACTGTTGACGCTCACTCAGATCATAAGTATTTTGAATCTCTTGCAGAATTTTCTGAAGGGGAGATGAAGTTAAGACAATCTCTTAATGGAAAATGGAAAATTCATTATGCTCAGAATACAAATCAGGTTTTAAAAGACTTTTATAAAACAGAATTTGATGAAACTGATTTGAATTTCATCAATGTACCAGGTCATTTGGAACTTCAAGGTTTTGGTTCTCCACAATATGTGAATACCCAATATCCTTGGGATGGTAAAGAATTCCTTCGTCCACCTCAAGTTCCTCAAGAATCAAATGCTGTTGCATCATACGTTAAACATTTTACCTTGAATGATGCATTAAAAGACAAAAAAGTATTTATCTCATTCCAAGGGGTTGCCACTTCCATCTTTGTATGGGTCAATGGTAACTTCGTAGGATACAGTGAAGATTCATTTACACCTAGTGAATTTGAAATTAGTGATTACCTTGTTGGAGGTGATAACAAGTTGGCGGTAGCTGTTTATCGTTACTCTACAGCAAGCTGGTTGGAAGACCAAGACTTCTGGAGACTGTACGGTATTTTCAGAGATGTTTACTTGTACGCTATTCCAAAAGTTCACGTTCAAGATCTCTTTGTTAAGGGAGATTATGATTACCAAACAAAAGCAGGTCAATTGGATATTGATTTGAAGACTGTTGGTGATTACGAAGATAAGAAAATTAAATATGTTCTTTCAGATCATGAAGGCATCGTTAAAGAAGGTGATGCATCTGTTAATGCTGACGGTGAACTATCTGTAAGTCTTGAAGATTTGCAAATCAAACCTTGGAGTGCTGAAAGTCCTAAACTTTACAATTTGACCCTTCATGTTTTGGATGATGGCCAAGTTGTTGAAGTCGTTCCAGTTAAGGTTGGATTTAGACACTTCGAAATTAAAGATAAACTCATGCTTTTGAATGGTAAGAGAATTGTCTTTAAAGGGGTTAACAGACACGAATTTAACGCTAGAACAGGACGTTGTATCACTGAAGAAGATATGCTTTGGGATATCAAAGTGATGAAACAACATAACATCAATGCTGTTCGTACTTCTCACTATCCTAACCAAACACGTTGGTATGAATTGTGTGATGAATATGGACTTTATGTTATCGATGAAGCCAACCTTGAAACACACGGTACATGGCAAAAACTTGGTCTAAGCGAACCTTCATGGAATATCCCAGCTAGTGAACCAGAATGGTTGCCTGCTTGTTTGGATCGTGCCAATAACATGTTCCAACGTGATAAGAACCATGCTAGTGTTATCATTTGGTCTTGTGGTAATGAATCATATGCTGGTAAAGATATTGCTGACATGGCTGATTACTTCCGTAGTGTTGACAATACTCGTCCAGTTCACTATGAAGGTGTTACATGGTGTCGTGAATTTGATTACATTACAGACATCGAAAGTCGTATGTATGCGAAACCAGCTGATATTGAAGAATACCTCACTAACAATCCTCAAAAACCTTATATTTCATGTGAATACATGCACACAATGGGTAACTCTGGTGGTGGATTGAAACTCTACACTGACTTAGAGAAATATCCAGAATACCAAGGTGGATTTATTTGGGACTTCATTGACCAAGCTATTTACAAACCACTTCCAAATGGTAGCGAATTCCTATCATATGGTGGTGACTGGCATGATAGACCTTCTGACTACGAATTTTGTGGAAATGGTATTGTCTTCGCAGATCGTACCCTAACTCCAAAACTTCAAACAGTTAAACATCTTTACTCTAATATTAAGATTGCTGTTGATGAAAAATCAGTAACTATCAAGAATGATAATGTCTTTGAAGATCTTTCTGCTTATACTTTCCTAGCTAGAGTTTACGAAGATGGTAGAAAAGTTAGCGAAAGTGAATATCACTTTGATGTTAAACCAGGTGAAGAAGCAACATTCCCAGTAGAATTCGCTGTTGGAGCTTCAAATGCTGAACGAATTTATGAAGTTGCTTGTGTTCAGAATGAAGCAACTGAATGGGCTCCAAAAGGACATGAAATTGTTCGTGGTCAATATGTTGCTGAAAAGATTAGCACTGAAACACCAGTTAAAGCACCTTTGAATGTTGTTGAAGGCGACTTCAACATCGGAATTCAAGGACAAAACTTCTCTATCTTGCTTTCACGTGCACAAAATACGCTAGTATCTGCTAAGTATAACGGTGTTGAATTCATTGAGAAAGGTCCTAAACTTAACTTTACTCGTGCTTACACCGACAACGATCGTGGTGCTGGATATCCATTCGAAATGGCAGGCTGGAAAGTTGCTGGAAACTATAGTAAGGTTACAGATACTCAAATTCAAATTGAAGATGACTCTGTTAAAGTGACTTATGTTCATGAATTGCCTGGTTTTTCTGATGTCGAAGTTAAGGTAACTTATCAAGTTGATTACAAGGGTCGAATCTTTGTTACTACAAGCTATGATGGTAAAGCAGGTTTGCCAAACTTCCCTGAATTTGGTCTAGAATTTGCTATCGGTTCACAATTTACAAACCTAAGCTATTATGGATACGGTGCAGAAGAAAGCTACCTTGATAAACTTCCTGGTGCCTATCTTGGTCGATATGAAACATCTGTTGAAAAGACATTTGCTCCATATCTAATGCCACAAGAATCTGGTAATCACTATGGTACTCGTGAATTTACAGTATCTGATGATAACCATAATGGTCTTAAATTCACCGCACTAAATAAGGCATTCGAATTCAGTGCTTTGCTTAACAGTACTGAACAAATTGAAAATGCTCGTCATCAATATGAATTGCAACAATCTGATGCTACATGGATTAAAGTTCTTGCTGTTCAAATGGGTGTCGGTGGTGACGACTCATGGGGTGCTCCAGTTCATGACGAATTCTTGGTTAGCTCAGCAGATAGCTATCAATTGAGCTTCGTGATTGAACCACTCAACTAAAGTATTATTGGACTTTGCCTCCAACGATATATTTGATAAAGGAAACTCGAAAGGGTTTCCTTTTGTCATGGTTTGAAGTAAGAAAAAAGGAAACAGACCTCTGTTTCCTTTTAAAATATAACTCAGTTTTCAATTCCCTTAAAAATGGGAGTGGTCAAGTAAAATTATGAAAAAGTGAGTTAAAGTTATTGATATAGAAAAGGGACTAAACCACTCCCAAGACGTTAATGATTTTTTGTAGCTTTAAATGAAACTTGAAGATTATGCCTTGATGTTAATCGTCCAATGGCACTCTATCTAATATAAGTATACAACTTTGGGTTTAGATGTCCCAAAATAAGACTCTATGGATTCTTATCTGTATTGTGATTGGCGACTATTTTTGTCAATAAAAATTTAAGAGGTTGTTGATTTCACTTAGAATATAGTAACGCTCTATGAAAACGTATACAATAGTAGTTAGAGAAATAAACATAGATTGGAGAAGATTGATGACATCATCTTTTGAAGACTTCACAAAAAAAGCAGAAGCATTCTTAGAAGAACATATTACAGAGTATCTCAGTGTGGACATGGCTCTTGAAGATTTTGCAAGACAATACAACCAAGGGCTTTTTGATGAGATCACTTCCCCTGATTCAAAGCAGGAGAGAGCTTGGAAACTCATTGAAGAGGCTTATCATTATCACGAGGAAGATCCTTCGAGAAGTCAGGAATTTTTGATAGAAGCTTTAAAACTAGATCCTGAAAATCTTGATGCTAAGCAGATGCTCTTAACTTTTCAAAGTCCACTTGAACATCTAAAAGGCCTAATTGCTTTAGAAAAAGAGCAAAGGTCCAAGTGGGATCAAGGTCCAAAAATGGGCTGGGCTAATCTTGACGAGCGTCCTTATTTGTCTTTGAAGTATAATCTTGCTAAATTTTATTTAAGCAACAGTATGAAGCGGTTTGCTATTAAGGAATTTGAAGAGATTCTAGAGATAGATGTTCAGGATCACATGGGAGTCCGTTACGAATTGATGGCTACCTATTGTAATCTGGAGGACTATGATAAGGCTAAAAACTTTTTCGAATGTGAGCAAATGGAATATCACGAAGAAGATTTGATGATAGTACCAATGATGACGGTCTCTCTAATGACGGGACATATTGAGGATGCGGATTTCTATTTTGATTTTCTCTATGCAAAAAATCCAGAGTTCGAAAATTATTTAAAAATGATTGAACAAGGTGATGACGAGCGTCTAGTTGCCGAAACGCTTAAAGTCAACCCTATCTTATTTGAAGCCAATAGTATGAAAAGTCTTTTGATGGTTTTTAATCAAGTCGTTGATCTGTCCCAGTCAGAATATTATTTTACTTGGTTAATCGAAAAATATCGTGTAAAACGTCCACAAAGACATGTTGCGAAAAAGAAACATCCAGAATTGCACAAACTAATTAGAGAATTGGAAAAAAGTATAGAACAAAGCAAAGCCCTCCAAGGTCTTTCAATAAGTGTGGAGCGTATACTTCGTCAACATGGCTTAATAGATTTTAAAGATTTTAAAAAGAAAACGGAAGAGGAAGTAGCAGCGATTAGAGGAGTTGGAAAGGTGAGCATGAAAATCCTTAAAGAAAATGGTGTTGTCTATAAAAAGAAGCGGAAAAAGAAGTAAGGAACTATTCATCAAACAAGCCGTAGCAAATCTTTGCAATTTTATCTTATATTCTTTAAGATAATTCTGTTACAACTTGAAAAGGAGAACAGGATGGAAACATATACACTTTCAAATGGCGTTACGATTCCTAAAATTGGTTTTGGGACTTGGCAGATTCCAGAAGGGGAAGAAGCTTATAACAGCGTTAGTTTCGCACTTAAGGCGGGTTACACACATATTGATACGGCGCAAATCTACGGTAACGAGGTTTCTGTAGGTAAGGCGATTGCTGATAGTGATGTGGCGCGTGAGGATATTTTCCTAACAACAAAACTTTGGAATGACAAGCACGATTACGAATTGGCTAAAGCCTCTATCGACGAGTCACTTGAAAGATTAGGTGTGGATTATTTGGATCTTTTGCTCATCCACTGGCCAAATCCTAAGGCTCTTCGTGAGAATGATGCTTGGAAGGCTGGCAATGCAGGCGCTTGGAAGGCAATGGAAGAAGCCTATAAAGATGGTAAAGTTCGTGCCATTGGTGTATCTAACTTTATGCAACATCACCTTGAAGCTCTCCTTGAAACGGCTGAAATTGTGCCACATGTCAACCAAATTCTCTTAGCTCCAGGTTGTGCTCAAGAAGACTTGGTTGCCTATTGCCAAGAGCGTGACATTCTTCTTGAAGCCTACAGCCCACTAGGTACTGGTAGCATTTTTGGAAATGAAGACGTAGAAGCAGTGGCTGAACGTAACGGAAAATCTGTTGCTCAAGTTGCCTTACGTTGGAGCCTTCAAAAAGGTTTCTTGCCACTACCTAAGTCAGTGACACCAAAAAATATCGAAGCCAACTTGAATATCTTTGACTTTGATTTGTCAGAGGAAGATATGGCAGTATTGGATAAGATTCAAGGCATTAAAACTCAGGATGATCCTGATACAGTTAATTTTTAATAGGATAGAAGCAACTCGTTAGGGTTGCTTTTTCTATTGTTTTACGAATAAAAGTATGAACCTATTATCAAAATTGACAAAAAAGAGGAGTGGTAATACAATGGTGTTACAAAAGAGAACGAGGTTAAGGATATGACAACAATTACATTGAAGGTTTCAGAGGCAGATAAGAGGTTCATGCAGGCCATTGCGAAATTTGAAGGGGTATCCTTGTCAGAATTAATTCGTACCAAAACTTTAGAAGCCATTGAGGATGAATATGACGCTAGAGTAGCCGATTTGGCTTTGGCAGAATATGAAGACTATCTTGAAAATGATGGGGAGGTGCTAAATTGGGATGACCTATAAGATAGTACCCACCCCTAAATTTGCCAAAAGTTTTAAAAAGTTGGATCCTTTTGTTAGGAAACAAATTAAGGCTTATCTCAATCGCGTGACAGAGAATCCAAGAGCCAAGGGTAAGGCCTTAGTTGCCAATCGCACTGGACAATGGCGTTATCGTATTGGTGCCTATCGTGTTATTGTCAATATTCAGGACAATGAACTAATCATACTTGCCCTCGAAGTCGGTCATAGACGTGATATCTATTAGTATCAAGACATAGAATATCCTAGGTTCCGTTAATTTTTAATAGGATAGAAGCAACTCGTTAGGGTTGCTTTTTTATACTGTGTGTGCCCGAATTTGCTATAATAAGGCTATCATATC
>OGXP01002137.1_pt1 | contig 13740 bp, 19 predicted proteins | sample 1576351 | NCBI WGS metagenome assembly OGXP01 (sample SAMEA3541517, study PRJEB24748) | human gut metagenome | biome: human gut; feature: human-associated habitat; material: faeces | place: China | collected 2012
CATATTGGGAATATTCAGCAATAGAAGATAATAGAACTTCTAATATATGCAGACAGCTTGATGGAGTTGTAAAAAAATATGATGACCTATTCTGGAGTACATATTATCCACCTAATCATTTTCATTGCCGTTCAACTGTGATTTCTCGTAATAAAGAGGAACTTAAGAAATATAACCTTAAAATCTCTAAAGATATTTTTGAAGTAGATATAAAAGGATTTAAAGGTAATCCTGCTGAAAGCTACTGGAATAATATAAAAATGACGGCAGGAGAAAAAGGCAGACAAGGAACTTTTAAATGGGAATAAAAGTATCAGGAACAGCTTCAAAAAAATTAAAAGAGATTTTAAAGAGATGTAAAAATCTTAAAGAGCCTATGACAAGAATATCAGTTGATATGAAAAATGAAATTCGTGGAAATATTGACAGAGAACACAGTTTTGACGGAGTAAAGTGGAAAAAATCTAAAAGAGCAAAAGAACAAGGTGGTAAAACTCTTAAAGATACCGGAAGATTATACAATTCTTTTAGAAATACAGCAGGTAGAAATTATGCAAGAGTTGGTACAAATGTTATCTATGCAAGGACATTAAATCAGGGAGCAGATAAAGGTGAATTTGGAGAAGTTTCTTTTACTGTAAGACAGCATACAAGGAGAGTTAAACGTTATAAAAAGAACGGAGAACTTGCAAAAACTAAAAGAAAAATTACAGTCAGAAGCCATTCAAGAACAGCAAAAGTTCCTTGGGGAGATATTCCAAAATATAGATACATGGGTATTAATCAAGAAATGAAAAGAAAATACATAGCAATTTTAACAAAATATATTATAAAAGGACGGTAAAAAATGAAAATTACAAATTTAAAATTCAGAGTACCAAAACAAAATACAGGAAATCTTAAATCATATGTAGATATTACTTTTAACGACTGCTTAGTAATTCATAATGCAAAAGTAATTGAAGGTAAAAGTGGTTTAATAGTTTCTATGCCAGCAACTAAGGTTAATAAAAAATTTGTAGATATAGTTCACCCAATCACAGCTGAATTCAGAAAATATATTACTGATGAAGTTGTAGCAAAATATAAAGAATTAAATTAAGAGAAAGGAGGAATGACATGCCTAAAATTTTTAAAGCAGGAAATTACGGAAAGAAAGGTAATTATTCAACAGAGACTTTAAAGTCTTGGGTAGGTAAAGAATTTTCAATCACTGCAGGACATGTGAACGATTGGATAAAAAATGGTTATCCTGTAACAGCTATACCTATTGCAGGAAGCTGTAAAGTAACTGATGTAGATAGTGAGGGGTATTTAATAGGAGAGTTCTCTTATAACTCTTTCGGAGACAGTATAAAAGAACAGTATCCTAATCTTTCAATCGGTATTGGAGAAAACGGAGAGCCTAATCATCTTGCATTACTTGGATATGCACCACCACATTTAAAAGATTTAGACCAATCTTTCAGTGAATTTTCACAAGATTTAACAGCCATTGAAAAAACAGAGACAATAGAATTTGCAGAAGAAGATGACCAAAATAAAATTGATGAGTTTGTAGAGTATCTGAAAGGTATTGACCCTACAAAAGTAAAATTACAAAATTTATTTGATGTAATGTGGGGAAAAGATAATGAAAAATATTATGCTGAAAAATTAAAAGAAGCAGGATATACAGTTGAAAAAACAGCAGAATTTTCAGCAGATACTTTAAAAACTATTGCAGATACTTTAGGAATGATAGTTACTAATAAACCTGTAAATAACTTAACACCTGAAGAAATTTATACAAGAGCGAAAGCAGAGTTTACAAGAGAAGCAGAGAGAGAAGAAACAAAGAAAAATATAATTTCTAAGTTTCCACCAGTAATGCAAGGACTATTAGAATTTGCTATTGATAAAGCTTTTGAAGAAGCAGAATATTCTAAAATAATTGAATTTTCTGAAGAAGAAAAAATGTCAATGGCTGATAAATTAAAAGAATTTTCTAAGGAAGAAAGTCCATTCAAACATTTATTTGAAAACATTACTAAAACAGCAGAATTTACAGAAGAAAACAAAGATGAAGAAAAAGACACTAAAACAAGAATAGGAGGATATTATGAGTAATTTAGTTAAAAATGTTGCTGATTTTGATACAAAAGTTTATAAGATTTCAGGGCCTTTAGGTAAAAACATGGTACTTGCACAAGGAGAAAATAAAATAGAGATAGGACAATTACTATCTTATGATAAAGAAACAGGAAAAGTTGTTAAATATGTTAAGGATACAAAACCTGCTTTTACAATAGCATTATCAGAAGCTGATAGTACATCAGGAGATGTTCCTGTATTAGTAGCAGTACCAAATACAGTGTTTAATACAGTAGAAGTTAAAGGTACTACATTAACAGAAGATTTTAATGTTGTTGCTGAATTATGGGGCAACGGAATAATTTTAGAGGAGGTAAAGTAATATGGCATTAACACAACAACAAGAAGCATGGATTGGAGTATATGGAGAAATACCACACGTAGTAAATAGATTTTTCACTAGAAGAATTAAAAGAGGGAAAATTCCTTATATAACAAATATGACTACAATTAACTTTGAAGTTGTAAAAGAATTTGCAAGAAAAGCAAAAATTTTACAAAGAGGAGCGGAGTTCCCTACTGCAAAATTAAATGGAAGTGTAATTCAATCAGTTACACCTGAAATTATAAAAGACAGTTTCCCATTCTTTGCAGAAGACCAATTAAGCAGACCAGTAGGTGTTCCTATCTATGTAAATGGTAAAAAAGTAGATAACAGAACTTATGAAAGAGATAGAAGAATTGCAGGGTTAAAACAATCACTTGAAACAGTAACAGAAGAAATTTCAGCAGGTGTATTTTTAAAAGGAACTTATAAATCTCCTGACACACAAAATGAAGTTAAATATACATTCCCTAAAGAAGTATCAGTTGCAAAATCTGATATTAAAGAATGGGCTATTTGGCTTACACAACAGTTAAATGAATTTTCAAAAAATAGAAAAGTTTCTGTTTCTGAAATCTTAGTTGGAGAAAAAGTTTTTTATGAAATTCAAAAAGCATACAATGAGCTTTCAAATAAAATAACTCCTGCAACTGTTACAAGAACACAAACAGAAGACGGAGATTTTGAATTACATTTAAATGTATTTGGATTTGACCTAGTAATGATACCACAAGTTACAGGAACAGACGGGGCTTTAATAGATTGCTCTAAAAAAATTATTATGTATAATGATTTAGCTTTCTTACCTGCTTATGCTGGGCTTGTAAATGTAAATAACGGTGTATCAACTATGGAAGCAATAGATGTTTTAATTAGAGAAACATCAGCAAGTGAAAAAACAGGAGAAGCTGAAACTCTTGGAGAGTCTGGATATTGTCCTATCGTTGTAAATCCATCTCTAGTTAAAATAATTGATGTCCAAGATTTAACATAAAAAATTAGAGGGGATTTATTCCCCTCTCTCTTATAAGGAGAAATTATGAATAATGTTAATATTCCTAAAATAAAGATTGAACATTTTGAAGAAGTCTATATTGAACATGTTTCTGATGTTTTAAGAATAACAAAAGATGAATTTAAGAAAAAATTAGAAGATGACAGTATAACATCTTTAAATAAGAAAGCTGAAAGATTTATTACTACATATCTTAAAAATAGAATTGAAAGTCTTACAGAAGATAACTGGTATGCTGCTAAAGAACTGTATATTCAATGGAAATTATTTGAAGGTATAGAGCTAGAGAAAGAAAGTTTGGATAAAAAAGAAAGCCTTTTGGAGCTTCTTGAACTATTTAGGCAGGAAGTTATGGAACTTGAAGAAGATAGTACAGACAAAAAGAAAAAAATAGCAAAAATCATTGTGGTTGGGTGATTACATGATTAATAAAAGACTTGAATATTTTAAAAGATATTTTGAAGAAAAAAACAATAAATGGAGAGTTTTTTATAAAGAAGAACTTCCTGAAAATATTTCTCCAAAGACAATTTATTTTGTTATTACAGGCGAAGAAGTAGTAAAAAAACAAAAAACAATAGATTTTTCAATTTTTTATATTATATCCAGGGAAAAAGATGGACTTCTTAATTTTAGAGATGAAATAAAAAACTTTATAAAAAATGATTTATCTAAAGAATTTGAAACATCTAATTTCTTTTGCAATAGCGGATACAAAATATCTTATTCAATAGATGATGAAAGAGATACTTTAAGAATTGCAGAAATTCAATGTACTTATGATAATACAAAGGGAATTTTAGATGATGAAAAGTTTATGAACATAGAAATATTAAATGACAGATATATTTTAAATGAAAAATAGGAGGTAGAAATGACAGCATTAAATGGAAAATGTAAATTTCAGTTGGAATTTATAGAAAGAGCCGCCGTTGGAATTTCTGGAAGTGTAAGAGGAGTTCTTGGTGTTATTATGTTTGACACTACTAAAGAAGATTTCACTAAAAAAGAATACTATTCGGCAGTTGATATTGATAAAGCAGATTGGACAGATGAAAACTTTAAGGCTTTAAAAGCAATGGCATTTAGAGGAAATCCTTTTAAAGTTGTAGTATATAAAGCTACAAAGGAAAATATTAACGATGTTTTAAAGCAAATTGCATTGGAAGAGCCTAATTATCTTGTATGTCCATTCACAACAGGTGAAGATAAGCCTGAAACACTTGTTTCTGACCTAGAAACATGGATAAACTCTATAAGAAATGTAGAAACAGTAAAACTTGGTAATAATACTTCTACAATAAAATTAATCGTAGCTTCATCAGCAAAACCTGATAAGCCTTGGATAATTGACTATGATGTAAGACAAACAGCTCATACAATAGTAGATTTTGAAGAAAAAGCATATACAGCTCAAGAGTATACTTTATGTATTGGTTCTTTATGTGCAGGAGCTCCTTTAAATAGTTCTATAACTAATATGGAGCAATCTTGGTTAAAAGCATTTACAACAACAGTAGATGATGAAAATACAGCTATTGGAGAAGGAAAATTACTTACATCTTTTGATGGAAGTAAATATGTAATTCTAAGAGGTATAACATCATTTACGACTGCAACAGACAGCATGAATAGAAGTTTTACAAAAATAAGAAAAATGGAAATCATGGATCTACATCAAAAAGATATTAGAAACACATTCATAAACTCTTATAGAGGAAAATATCAAAACATCTATTCAAATAAATTGTTATTCCTTGGAGCAGTTAATGCTTATCTTGCAACATTCCAAAAATCAGGACAGTTAGACCCTGCAAATGAAAATAGAATGAAAATAGATACAGAAGCTGTAAGAAATTGGATTATATCTAAAGGAACATATAAAGGAAAACCTATTACAGAAGAAGAAGCTAAAAAATTAACTGAGTATGATTTATGCAGAGCTAATACAGATGATATTGTGTTTGCATATATCCCAGACTATAAGCCAACAGATGTAATGGAAGATTTCCAAGGAGAAGCATATCTATAAAAGGAGGAATAAAAAATGGCAGATTTTGTTTTTAAAGAAACTGATGTCGTTTCAGGAAGTTTTGGTAAATGCTATATAAATGGAAGACATTGGGCAGAAGTAAGCGAATTTGAAGCTAAATTGAAACTAGATAGTAAAGATGTTCTTCTAGCAGGAGGGCAAAAAGGTAAAAAAAATACATCTTCATCAGTAGAAATTAAGATTAAACTTCAAAAAGTTTTCTCTACTGAAACAGAATTACTAAAATCAGTTATTTCAGGAATGTTAAATCCTATGACAACTATAAATGTACAACTTGATGACCCCGAAGCAAGAGGGGCAGAAGCATTAGCTTTCAATGATTGCATATTTACAGGAGATATTGATTTAGGAAGTTTTAAAAACGGAGAACTTACAGAAAGAGAATTTACTCTATCATGTGTACCAGATAGAATTGAAATTCTTGAAAGTATAGCAGATGTATAAGAAATAAATTAAAAATTTGGACATTGGAAATTGAATATTATTCAAGGTAAATAAAAAGATTATTTATAAAAGTACTTGACTTTTAAAAGAAGATATTTTATAATATACTTAAGTTGAAGGAGGAGGTAAAATTATGTTGTTAGCAATAATTATTGCCCTGATTACTTCTTTACCAAGTTATTCAAAAGAAATTCGTGAGTGGTATATACTACTTAAGAAAGACAAAAAGAATAATAAAAGAAAGTAGTCAAACAGGAGGAGACGGCATTCTCCTCTTTCAGCTAAACAATAATAGGAGTTGATTATATGAAAACAGTTTTAATCGTTGCTGTTATATTTTTAATACCTGTTTTAAGTAATATTATAAGAAATATTTACAGATATAAAAAAAATCTTCCTTTTGAAAATACTTTCATAGGAAGAACTTTAGAAAATCTTATAAAAAAATAAGAAGGTCGGCATACCTTCTTATCTTCGTTGAAGTTTAAATTATGTTGCTATATTTAGATTATAATAACTTTTTACAAAAAAGTCAATGATAATAAAAAGAACCTTGAAAAATAAATTTCAAAGTTCTTATTAATGTTTAAGTTCTTAGGTACTTGAATTATAGTCTATTTTTAAAAAAAGTCAAGGAGAACACTATGGCAGGAAAAGTTGGAAGACCAGCAGGTATTACAAAAGATAAAAGAATGTTTGGTTATAAATACAATGAAAAAGAGTACAACGAGATGAAAAAAGCTCTTGAAAAATATAAAGAGAAACATCATTGTACAACATCAAAGGCACTATATATTCTGATTACAGAAAGCAATAAATAATTTTTTAAATCCTCGGATAATATTCTGAGGATTTTTTATTTACAAAAAATTGGAGGATATAATGGATATTAAAAATTTAATACATAATGCAGAGAAAATAAAAAATAAACAAGATATAAAAAGAACTCAAAAGAAAGTTTTAATTAAAAGATTTTTAGAACTTGGAATTGACGAGCCTTATGTTATCTTTGAAAAACCTACAACACCACAAATATTAGCAATACAAGAACATAAAAAAGAAATATATGCTATATCAGAATGTATGATTACACCAAATATGAAAGATGCAGAACTTCAAAAAGCATTTGGAGTAAATAATGCAGAAGCACTTGTTAAAAAATTATTCACAGAAGAAGAATTACAGGATATGTCATCTATTTTAGGAGAAATGATTACTACAAGAGAAAAAGCACAAATTATAGATGATATAAAAAACTAATAAAAACAAGTCCTGATTTATTCAGGATTTGTTATTGGGCATTAAAAGGGCATAATATTTTTGGAAAACCTTTAATAAGGTTAAATTCTATTGAAAAAATATTTCTCGATGCTTGTTTTAAATTGGAATGTGAAATGAAAGGGGGTAAAGGCTAATGGCTGAAAGAGAATACATTGAGATTATTACCTCTACAAGTGGCGAAGAAAAGGTTGATAAGTTAGGTAAAAAAATTGATGATTTAGGTAATGAAGCGAAAGAAACAGGAAAAGAAGTTGATAATCTTGGAGATAAATTTAAGCAGACAGGCACTGGAACGGTTAGTTTAAAAGATAAGATAAAACAACTCACGGAGCATTTTAAAGTTTTAGGAAAAGAAAGCAATAACAGTTCTGTAACTCTTACTAATGCTGTAAAAAAATATGTTGGTATAGCGGCAATAGGTGTAGGAATTAAAAAAGCTACAACTGTATTTACTGCTTTTGATGATGAAATAAGGAAAGTTCAAGCTACATCAGGGGCAACAGCTGAACAAATGAATAATCTTAGAAATCAGGCAAAAGAACTTGGTAGAACTACAAGGTGGAGTGCAAGCGAAGCTGCGGAAGCTCAATTTGAATTTGCAAAAGCAGGATTTGAAGCTAACGAAATTTATAATGCTACTCCTGGAATATTAAACACAGCAACAGCGGGACAATTAAGTCTTGCAGAGGCAACGGAAATAACAGCAGGAACTTTAAGAATGTTTAAACTTAATGCAGACCAAAGCAAAAGAGTTGGAGATGCCTTAGCAATGACAGCAAATTCATCTACAACTGATATTAGAGGGCTTGGAGAGTCACTAAAATATGCAGGACTTGGAGCACATGGATTTAAGATGTCTTTAGAAGAAACGGCGGCTGTTCTTGGAGTATTAGGAAACAGAAAAATTGAAAGTTCTATGGCAGGTACAGGACTAAGAGCTGTATTTTCAACTTTAAAAGATAAAAATAAAATAAAATTACTTACTGATTTGGATATACAACTTACAGAAAACGGAGAATACAGAAATTTCTTGAAGATATTTGATGATATTAAAAAGAAAACAGCTGACATGTCTCCTGCACAAAGAGAAAGCTATCTTGACCAAGTATTTGGTAGAGAGGGTGGACAAGTAATTTCAGCATTAATGGAAACACCAAAAGCTGAATTTGACGAACTTTTAAGCAAATTAAATGAAGCAAAAGAATATTCACAAAAGGTTGCAGAAGTTTTTGATAGTGGACTTGGTGGAAGTTTTAAAAATCTTAAATCAGCAGTAGAGGGATTTTCTATATCTCTTATAGAAAATTTAGCACCAACTTTTATTACTGTAACAAATGCAGTTACAAGAGTAATTAATACTTTTACAACTTTCTTTGAATGGTTAAATAGTGGAACTCTAGGAGCTAATATTTTATCAGGAGCAATAGTAGGATTATCAGCTATTTATACAGCTTATGTAATAAAATTAAAAGCAGTTGCTTTATGGACTTTAGCACATACAGCATATGAAAAAAGTAATACAGCACAAATTATTTTTGGTACAGGAGTAAAATATGCTTCGGCAGTAGCAAGTGGAGTTTTAACAGTAGCGACAAAAGGGTTAGCAATAGCGACAGGACTATTAGGAGGAGCTTTATCATTTTTAACAGCACCTGTACTTTTAGTTATAGCCGCTGGAGTTGGTCTTGGAGCAATATTCTATGATTTGTATAAAAGGTCTGAAACATTTAGAAAAGGTGTTCAATGGCTTATAGGAGAATTAAAAACTCTATGGGGATATATTAAGAAATTTACAGGTCTAGGAATTGTAATAGATGTTGGTAAATCTGCTATAAACGGTATTAAAGATTTATTTGGATTTGGTAAAAAGAAAAATAAATCACTTGCAGATACAGCAGAACAAGAAGTTAAAAATAATAAAGCTACAACAGATAAACTTCCAGAAACTTCACAAATAGAAACAGGAGTCAATACAGATTATTTATTATTTCAAGGAACAACTACAACTGAAACCAATAATTATAAACATAATGGATATTATTTAAAAGGCACTAAAAATTTAACAAATACATCTTATGCAAATAATAAAATTTCAAATAATTATGATAATTCAACGTTAAATAATGCTGTTGAAAATTATAATTCAGTTTCAAATAATACTGCTAAAAATTATAATAATACTTCACAAAATGATACTACAAATAATTATAAAAATAATATTTCTACAAACGAAGCTGTAAATAATAAAAACTTATCAGTCAATGAAGCTGTTAATAATTATAAAAATCTTGAAGAAATTACAAATACTAAAAATTATACAGAGTTAATGGAAACAAAATCTTTTTCAGAAACTTATAGTATTTTGAATGAAAATAACGATAATAAAAATTATTCAAGTAATAATATTTATTCTGAATATAATACCTCTGAAAATAAAGTTCTTGAGAAAACAATGGAAGAAAAAATTCTTGAAGCTCTAGTTTCTATAAAAGATTTACTAAGTTCTAAAAAATCTGATAGTTCAAGAGTTCAAATTAATATTTCTAAGAATGACAAGGAAGATATTATTTCGCAAGTTGTGGAAGATTTAACAATAGCACTAGGTAATATGTAGGAGGTGAGAATAATAGTAAATGAAGCACTAGAAAGATTGAAAAAGACAAGTATTCTGGCAAATGTTGACCCTAAAACACAATTATCAGAATGGGCAACTCAGAAAATAACAGGTGGAGTTGCTAGTAATGTAAATTCACTTTTAGGTAAAACAGGACTTTTAAATAAAGTATATGCTTTTTCAAAAATAATGAAAAATATACAAATATCAGTTGCAGAGGAAAGAAACGGTGTTGAATTATCTATATTCAAATTTCCTATTGTTCCTGCAAAAATAAATTTCTCTGCAAATAATATAGAGCAATCAGTCGATACAATAGCAGGTAAAATAAATTACATTAAAGATACAGATTTTCATACAATTTCATTTTCTTCTTTTTTTCCGTCTGTATACTATCCTTTTTCATCAAACTATGAATTATTTGGCATAGATTGTGCAAATACATTAGAGGAACTAAAATTAAAAAAATCTCCACTTAAATTAGTTATTACAGGTATTGGCATTGTTCAAAAGGTATATATTACAAAATTTGAATATAATACAACTTCTGAAAGCGATATTGAGTTTACTATTGAGTTCAAGGAAGCAAAAGACCCAAGCATTTATGAAAACAAGTCAAAATTCTATTCATTTAAGCCGTCTGCATTCAATTTGAGCAAGTAGGTGGTAGATATGAAAAAAGTTTATTGTATAAAAAATACAGCTAGTCAAACAGTGGATATAACTAATATCGTAAAAGATGGTATGAAATTAAAGAAATCTATAAATGAGTTTGCATGGGTTTTAGATTTACAGATAACAAGAAATAATATTTTCAATGATATAGAAATTGGAGATATTATTGTTGTTAAGTTAGATAATAAAGAAATTTTTTCAGGAATTATAATTTCTGGAGATATTACAAATTTAACATTTAAAGCAGTAGATTATGCTTGGTACTTTAATAAGAATGAAGAAATATATCAATTTGAAGATGTTGAAAGTTCTTTAATTGTTAGAAAATTAATTGAAACTTTTGGAGGAAAAGCAGGGAATATTGAAGCAACAAATACAATGGTGGATAAATTTTATTTTGGTAAAACTCTTGGGGCAATTATAAAAGAGATTATAAAAAATATAAAAGATTTAGAAAATCAGGAGTTCAGATTTTTTTATAAAGATACAAAGTTCAACTTTGAAAGAAGTAAAAAAAATAAATTTCTAAGAAATCAGTATACACCTTTAGAGAGCCTGAGAGCTGTTTTAAACGACTATTCATTTAATGCCTTAAACTATATCAAAGAACCAAAGAGAACTCAGTCTATCGAGGGTATGCACAATTCTATAAAGGTTTATAAAACTTCTGGAAAAGAATATATACAAATGAGTGGAGCAAAAGATAAAAACAATGTAGAAAAATATGGTTTAATGCAGAAATTAGTATCCTATAAAGATAATGACCTTAACGGCGGTAATATTACAGCAAACAGTATTTTATCACAAGAAAACAAAGTTAAGGAAACAATATCTCTTGAAATTCCAACTTTGAGTGAATTTATATTTGACGGAGAACTTTTAAAAATAAATTATGAGAATTATGGAATAAACGGAGTTTATGAAGTTGTGAGTATTACATATACTTTCAGCAATCTTGAAACTATGTTTAATTGTGCAATGCAATTAGAAAGGGTGAGCTAAATGGATAAAACAGAAAAATATCATAAAAGCATTGCAAAATTGGCAGAGATTATAAAAAAGAGGGATAACCCTCTATGGCTTGGAGCTGTTACAGGAGAAGTTGTTAAAGCTCCCCCAGAACTTGAAGTTAAACTTGAAAACGGAATTATTATAAAAAATCATAAAATTATGATTAGTATAGAAAAAATTGTAGGTTATAAAAGAGAATTTTCTCTTGAGGGAACTATAAATGATATTACTATTAATGCTACGACATCAAATCAACCTTGTGGACTAGGAGCAACAAATCCTCATGGAACTATACAAGGGGCAGGAGATTATAAAACAGTTGGGAGTATTACATGGACAGATACTTTAAAAGTTGGCGATAAAGTTCTTATGTTACCTACAAATAAAGAAGAATATTTTTATTTAATAGACAGGGTGGTGAGATTATGACATTGCCTATAAGCTATTTAAAAATTAATGATAATATAGCTGAAATTGAAGTAGAAAAAGAAATTCAAACAGAAGAAACTATAAAAGAAAAAGATGTTATTTTTGATTTTGATAAAGGAGAATTTGTATATAACGGACTAGAGCCTAGCAGAACATATGACAAAATTGAAATTATAAAACAATGGATAAAAAAGCTGTTCTACACTGAAAGAGATAGATGGAACTGCTATATAAAAGATGTGGGATACCCTTTTGGTATAAATCTTTATAAATATAGAGGACAACAACTATATCCTGATATGGACTTAATAGAGCTTATAAAAGATGATATTTACAATTCTTTATTAAATCATAAAGATATAAAAGAAGTTCATTATCTGCAACTCATACAGATAGATGACAAGATGTATTGTGGATTTATTATTGAGCTTGAAGATACAGCCTTTGAGGTAGAGGAGGTGCTTAAAAATTAATGGCAGACTTAGAAAGAATAAATAAAAAAGTTGAAGATATGACAGAGATGATTTCTTATAATACCTCAAAAGGAAGTTTTGCAAGGGATATAATAACATCTTGTGCTATTGAAATGGTAAAAGAAGAAGATGATTATTCGGAACAACTAGATAAAAGACTTATTGATACAGCAACTGGAACAGATTTAGATGTTTCTTGTGCTGATAAGGCTATTACAAGAAAAGAAGCTATAAAATCTACTGGAAAAGTTAAAATTACAGGAGTAAATGGAAGTATCATAAAAAAAGGATATATCGTTATTAATTCATCTACTGCAACAGAATATGAAGTTATGGAAGAAAAAACAATAGAAAATATCTCTACAATAGTAAATATTCAATGTACAAAAGCAGGAGTAATAGGAAATTGTGAAATAGGACAGATAAATAAATTTGGGCAAGAATACACTGGACTATCTCGTGTGGAGAATTTAGAAAATATTACAAACGGAAAAGATACAGAAACAGATGATGAGTTGAGAATAAGAGCATTAGATTATATTAGAAAACCTAGAATTTCATGGAATCAATATGTATTCGAGGATAAAGCAAAAGAGGTTGAGGGTGTAGAACATTCTCACTGCATACCTAGATTTAATGGAGCAGGAACTGTAAAACTTGTTATAACTCAAAAGGATAATGAAACTGTTTCATCAGAATTAAAAGAAAAGGTAAAAAACTATATTGATTTAGAAATTATTTCAGATGTCGATATTACAGTAGAGGGAGTTGAAATTAACAAGGTTGATATAGTTGTAAAAGGCTCTATCAGTTCAGACTTTAACGATGAAGCTGCAAAAACAAAATTGACAGAAGTTTTAGATAATTTCTTCTTTGAAAATCTTTTTAAGGAAAAAATATATTACTTCGATATTGTGGAAATAATTCAGCATGCAGGCTGTATAACTAAAATTGGAGATGTTACAGTTGCAGGAAGTAGAAACGATATAGTTTTAAATGAAAATAAATTATGTAAAGTAAAATCAATTACTTTGCAGAAATTATAGGAGGATAGAATGGCAGGACTTACACATGCAGGTGAAAACCTTGTTATAAATGAGTTTTTTAGAAAGAAAAATTTCTATATTGGTCTTTTAAAAGCAGACCCAACAGATAATGCTAATGTACAAGAAATTCAAGGTACATCATATCAGAGACAGCAAATAATTTTTGAAGAACCTCAAAACGGAGAGACATATAACAGCAATACCCGGGCACATCTTTGCCGCCGGATTCAGACGCATGGCC
>OGXP01002156.1_pt1 | contig 13638 bp, 9 predicted proteins | sample 1576351 | NCBI WGS metagenome assembly OGXP01 (sample SAMEA3541517, study PRJEB24748) | human gut metagenome | biome: human gut; feature: human-associated habitat; material: faeces | place: China | collected 2012
CAAGACCCCGAACCGTTCCCCGGCTTAACAACAAAACCGGCTTAATCGGAATGGATGATTGGATGTTCCCCGTCCCTGAGCGTGGCGACCGCGTCAAGGAGCATCCGGTTCGCCATGTCGGCGTTCGGGGAGCGCGACAAGGTCCAGGAGACCACCATCCCGTCGAAGCAGTCGACCACCGGGGAAAGCCAGCACTTGTACCCGTCCATGGTGAACTGGGTGACGTCCGTGACCCACAGCATGTTCGGCGCGTCGGCGTGGAAGTCCCGCTCCACGAGGTTCGCCGGGGCCTCGCCGATCTCGCCGGCGTAGGAGCTCCACCGCTTCGGCCGCTTCAGGTACACGGGCCGCATGGCCCCCTCGCGCATGATCCGCCTGACGACCTTCTCCGAGACGACGATCGGGTCGGACTCGTCAAGGCGCAGCATGCGGTGGATGGTCCGGTATCCCCATGCGCGCCCACCCTGCTCGAACAGGCCGGCGACGCGGGCCCGCAGCACGGCGTACCTGTCGCCCGCGGCGATCGCGCCGCGCTCGTAATAGTAGGTGCTGCGTTTCAGCCCCACGGCCTTCAGACAGGCCGCCAGGCCGAATTCACCCCTGATCGCGTCGACGACCCGCGTCCTCTCCCTGTTCGTCAGCATGGACGGGTCGAGGCGCGGGTCGTCGGCTTTTAAAACATCGATCGTCTCCCGCATCACCGCGTTCTCCAGCCGCAGGACCTCCACCTGCCGGCGCAGCTCCTCCACGTCATCGCCGGCCGCGGGCATCGGTTCGGCCGGCATCGGCGCGTTTCTCCTGTCCATCAGTCCCAGTATCCCCTCGCTCCGGTAGCGGCGCATCCACTGGTACACGCTCGTCGGCGTGCAACCCGCGTCGCGCGCCACGCGGGCGAGGGGCTCGCCCTCGAGCGCGCGTCTGGCCGCATTCGTCTTGCATTCCAGCGTATACGAACGCCTGCACGCGCCCGTGATCTCGTCGGCCTCCGCGTCCAGCATCGCGTTCAACAGCTGTTCGACCTTCTCCGACACCAACCGGTCCAGCTTCGTCTCGAGCATGTTCTCGTCGACCTGTAGAATCTGATTCGGCATGGTTCCGTCGCCTTCCTAAATAGGTTGATTTGGTTTGGCGACTGAAATCGTACCCGGACGACGGACCATGTCTCTCAACTCAAGCCTCAACCAAAATGCGCAACAAACCGGGCGTTATCAATCGGACACATTGGAGTCGGACAGGCTAAGCTGCATAGAACACCGCATCTAATCGGTTCGACACGCGCATTTCACTGCGCGACTGGACATTGACGTCCCTTTCGAGGTAATATCGAACCGGTTCGATACATACGTGAGTATGCAAATACGTAAACAACAAACAGGCAGATGCGCACGCAAATTGCACCCGCGCCCATGAGCCAAGGGAGGTCCCATGAAAAACAAAGTGCAACTCATCACATACGCCGATCGTCTCGGCGATGGCACTCTTAGCTCGATGACCGACATCCTGCGCACCCGCTTCGACGGCGTGTATGACGGCGTGCATATCCTGCCGTTCTTCACTCCGTTCGATGGTGCGGATGCAGGCTTCGACCCGATCGACCATACCAAAGTCGACGAACGTCTCGGCAGCTGGGACGACGTCGCCGAACTCTCCAAGACCCACAACATCATGGTCGACGCCATCGTCAACCACATGAGTTGGGAATCCAAGCAGTTCCAAGATGTGCTTGAAAAAGGTGAGGAATCCGAGTATTACCCGATGTTTCTGACCATGAGCTCCGTGTTCCCGAACGGCGCCACCGAAGAAGACCTGGCCGGCATCTACCGCCCGCGCCCGGGCCTGCCGTTCACCCACTACAAGTTCGCCGGCAAGACGCGCTTGGTCTGGGTGAGCTTCACCCCGCAGCAGGTTGATATTGACACCGATTCCGACAAGGGTTGGGAATACCTCATGTCGATTTTCGACCAGATGGCCGCCTCTCACGTCAGCTACATCCGCCTCGACGCCGTCGGCTACGGCGCTAAGGAAGCTGGCACGAGCTGCTTCATGACTCCGAAGACGTTCAAGCTGATCTCCCGTCTGCGTGAGGAAGGCGTCAAGCGAGGCCTCGAAATTCTCATTGAGGTGCATAGCTACTACAAGAAGCAGGTTGAAATCGCCTCCAAGGTGGACCGCGTCTACGACTTCGCCCTGCCGCCGCTGCTCCTGCACTCGCTGTTCACCGGCCACGTCGAGCCCGTCGCCCACTGGACCGAAATCCGCCCGAACAACGCCGTCACCGTGCTCGATACGCACGATGGCATCGGCGTGATCGACATCGGCTCCGACCAGCTCGACCGCTCCCTCAAGGGCCTCGTGCCCGACGAGGACGTCGACAACCTGGTCAACACCATCCATGCCAACACCCACGGCGAATCCCAGGCCGCCACCGGTGCCGCCGCGTCCAACCTCGACCTCTACCAGGTCAACTCCACGTACTACTCGGCCCTCGGCTGCAACGACCAGCACTACTTGGCCGCCCGCGCCGTGCAGTTCTTCCTGCCGGGCGTGCCGCAGGTCTACTACGTGGGCGCGCTCGCCGGCCGCAACGACATGGAACTGCTGCGCCGCACCAACAACGGCCGCGACATCAACCGCCACTACTACTCCACCGCCGAAATCGATGAAAACCTCGAACGCCCGGTGGTCAAGGCCCTGAACGCCCTGGCCAAGTTCCGCAACGAACTGCCTGCATTCGATGGCGAGTTCAGCTACGAGGTCGATGGCGACACGTCCATCACCTTCCGCTGGACCGCCGCCGACGGCACGTCCACGGCCGCCCTCACCTTCGAGCCCGGACGCGGCCTCGGCACAGACAACACCACCCCGGTTGCCAGCCTTGCCTGGAGCGATGCCGCCGGCGACCACGAAACCCACGATCTGCTCGCCAACCCGCCGATTGCCGATATCGACTAACCGTTGGCCCATAAACGCCACTCCGCTGTGCGCGCTCCAAGTAGTGCGCCCGGCGTAAGCTGGGTTCATGGAGAGCAAACCGCCCGCAGTGCACTGAAGCCAGTGCGCCCGGGCGGTTTTGCGTATGCGGGGTTGAAGGTCATGCTCCTGCGGGCGCGGCCCAAGCATCCCGCCGGAATCGACGAGACGAGCAGCAGAACAGAGAAAGAGCAGCATCATGTTGGAACCGTATGTGCGTCCGGGTATTGATGATCGCCCGGATTTGGACAAGGTCCTAAGTCCCGAAGACAAAGCCGCCGTGGCCAGACTGGCCATCAAGAATCGCCGCCGCCCGCCCGAAGCCTCTGCGGACCAGCCTGAGGCCCAGGCTGTGCGATTGGCTTCCGCCGGTTCTTCGGCAGCCGCTGCTGCAGCCGCCAGTGTGGACACTCCCGCGCCGGATATGTCGTCCGCCTACCTCGACATGCGCGATCCCATGGTCGCCGTCAATGGCCAACGCCCTACCGCAGGTCAGGTCTCCCGACTCAACTGGGGTTTCTTCGCTGCTTCAATTCTGGTCGGCGCACCTTGGGTGGCGTTGAACACCATTGCCATGCCCAACGCGATTGCGCGTACGTTCGGCTATGACACTGCTGTTGCCGGTCATATCGCCATCAATCCGGCCACTGGCCGCCCGTTGCCCGTCGCCACCGAATTGGCGATGCCCCTGGCCGTGTTGGTGATTGTCGGCGTAGTGGCCTCCATGTTTGCGATGCCGCTGATTTCAGTGTTGTCCGACCGCACACGCACGCCATTGGGCCGTCGTACCCCGTGGATGGTTGGCGGAGGTCTGCTGTGCGCGCTGATCACGCTGATTCTGGGGCAGAATATCGGCATCATTGTGCTTTGTATTTTCTGGGTGTTCCTACAGTTCGCCTATGCGATGCTTTCCGTGCCGTTGACCAGCGCCATCAGCGAACGGGTGCCCGACAAGTTCCGCCCTCGCATCGAACGCTGGCATGGCATCGGTGTGATGCTCGGCCAAGCGCTTGGCGTGTGCATGGGTGCGCTTGGTGTGATGTTCAATTCGTTTGCGCCGTTTAGTTACACCGCCGTGCTATTTGCAGTGTCCGGTATTGCCACCGTATTGATTCTGCCCAAGGAGCCTTCTAGCGCTGAGCAGCCGAACCAGCTTTTTGACCGCAGTCAGGTACTTGACCAATTGCGCCCGCCGGCCCACGCTCCCGAGTTCTCCCGGGTGTTCGCCGCCCGTACGTGCATGATGGCCGGTGTTGGGCTGACCGGTGTGTTTCTGTGGTATCTCGTACGTTTCTGGGTTTATGGCAAGGCCGTGGTACTTACGTCCGCGCCGCTGACCATTCCGGCCGGATTCCTCATTGCCGGTATGGCTGTGGCCACATTGATCGGTGCCGCGCTCGCCTCCTGGGCCGCCGGGCCGATTTCCGAGCGAATCGAGGAAAAGAACATTCCCGTGGCCCGTGTGGTGGCCGGTGCCTGCCTGCTGTATGCCGCTGGTTTGGCGCTCGCATGGGGCCTTGGCGTCTGGTCCACCGGCACTGCCCGTGAAAACGGCATGCTGCTGTTTGCGTTGATTTCCGGATTCGCCTTTGGCGTCTATGATTCGCTCGGACTTGGACTGGTGATGGACTCTTTGCCCGACCCGCGCCGAGCCGGCCACGACCTCGGCATTTATGCGCTCGCCAACTCGGCCGGTCTGGCGCTCGCCGCCATCATCGGCGCGCTACTGGTGAACGCCTTCGAGCATAGCTTCGGCTATTACCTGCTCTTCCCGTCCGCCATCGTCATGGTGCTGCTGGCCGGAATCGTCACCCTCACCACCAAATCTGCCGAATAATAAACCGGTTCGAGTACACTGGTCAGCAGTGATCCAGTCCAGTACTCGCAGGGGAGCAAAACCATGGTCGGCATGCGCGACGTAGCCAAAGCGGCAGGGGTGTCCTTAAGCACCGTTTCGTTGGTGGTCAACAACACCGGCTACGTCTCGGCCGATATGCGTGCCAAAGTCGAGTCCGCGATGCGCCAGCTCAACTACATTCCCAACGAGCTGGCCCGCAACCTCTACCGAAACCGCACCAACACCATCGGCGTGATCATGCCGACCATCGCCCACCCGTTCTTCTCCACACTCACCGCGCATCTGCAGCGCGAGTTCGCCGCGCGCGACCTCAAAACCCTGCTCTGCTCCACCGCCGATACAGACAAGGGCGAGAGCGAGTACATCGACATGCTCCAGCGGCACATGATGGACGGCATCATCATGGCGGCCCACACCGAGCATCCGGCCGACTACTGGACCTCCATCCATCGGCCAATTGTCGCTTTCGACCGCACGCTCGGTGAGGGTGTGCCGGTCGTCCGGTCTGATCATGAACAGGGAGGCCGTCTGATTGCGCGCCAGCTCATCGATTCCGGCGCGCGCCACGTGGTGCTCGTTGGTGGCCCGCGTTCCCAGTTCGCGGAAGGCACCACTTTCCCCACGATTCGCTACCATCTCACCGTCGAGCGTCTGCTGGCTGAGGCCGGCATTGCCTGCGATTATGTCGAAGCCGGCACCGTGGCCGACATCGCCGCCCACGAAGCCACCGCATGCGCCATTTTCGAACAGTATCCTGATGTCGACGCCATCGTCGGCTCCGATGTGGTGGCATCCGTGGCATTGCAGGAAGCCTCACGACGGGGTATCGAGGTGCCTGCTGATCTGCAAGTCATCGCCTATGACGGCACTCTCATGGCCGAAACCGCCGGCAAACGCCTGACCGCGATTCGACAGGACTTCCCGGCCATCGCCGCCGCGCTCGCCGTCCGCATGGACTCACAGATCGCCGCCGACGGTGGCCCCGCCTCTCCGTCCAAGAACGATAGCGCTTCGGACGTTGACACCCAACCCACTCCCGAAGAAGTCATCCCCGTAGCCCTCATCCCCGGCGAAACCACCCGGTGACTCCTATCTTGGCTCCCCTCTCTGAGGCTGAGCTGTGAAGCAAACAGTCCAGTGGACTGTTTGTAGGCGAAGGCGAGCCGGGAGGCGAGCAGGCAGACTGCGGGCGGTAGCCCGTCTGTAATTGCGGCCGAGCTGGCGGCGTAGGCGACTGAGGGGAGCCGAGTCACGGCCGCCCACAGTCACCCATCTCACATGACTCCTACGTCACAATGTCCACAATGTGAACCCTTGCTGGATTGGCAAGACATACAAACCTATGTTTACATTCCAGTTCAGGTCGAACGGCCTGAGGAAATACCGAAAGGAGGCCACGCGATGACTGGATTCAATGCTTCTGCGTTTGTATCCGCACGAATTATTAGCCCGTCTTCGCTGGCGGACTAATTCGGCACTGATGCTTGAAGCCCCGTCAACGAAGGCAGGGCCAATCAAGCTGACACAATCGGCACGGCCCTGCATGATGCGGGGCTTTTTTTTGTTGCGCTCACAAGGCTTACGGCAGAATCCCGCAGACGGAAACGGTAGCGGACAGTACACGGCAACAACACAGCGACAGAACAACAACCTCCCTGTGGGGCGAAATAATCGCCCGCCGATGAGAGTGAACGAGAGCAAAACAGGAGTAACAATGACTGCAGCAGTCGAAGAGACTGGCTTAGGGCAGGCGGCAGGTAAAGCCGCTACCTTGGTACGCGATTCGGTCAAGACCGTGATCGCCGCGTCGATGGTCGGTACCGCCATCGAATTCTATGACTTCTACGCCTACGGCACCGCCGCGGCAAACTACTTCCCGCACATCTTCTTCTCCGCGAAGGACAACCCCACCGTCGCACTGCTGATGAGCTTGCTGACCTTCGCCGTCGCCTTCATCGCCCGCCCGCTGGGCTCGCTGATCTTCGGCCACTTCGGCGATCGCATGGGCCGCAAGACCACGCTGGTCGTCAGCCTGATGACCATGGGTGTCGGCACCTTCCTGATTGGCTGCCTGCCCACCTACGATCAGGTCGGCGTTGGTGCAGTCGCCATCCTCTGCCTGCTGCGTTTCATCCAGGGCATCGGCCTGGGCGGCGAATGGTCCGGCGCGGCACTGGTCGCCACCGAGAACGCGCCTGAAGACAAGCGCGCACTGTACGGCTCCTTCCCGGAGCTCGGCGCCCCGATCGGCTTCTTCCTGTCCAACGGCACCTACTTCGTGCTCGAATCCTTCAACAATCAGGACGCGATGCTGGCTTGGGGCTGGCGTGTGCCGTTCCTGCTGTCCGCCATCCTGGTGATCGTCGGTCTCGTGGTCCGCGTTCACATGGAGGAGACCCCGATCTTCCGTATGGCTCAGGAGCAGAAGAAGGTTGTCAAGTCCCCGCTGACCGAGGTCTTCCGCAAGTCTTGGCGTCAGGTGCTGCAGGCCACCTTCCTTGTGGCTGTGACCTACACGCTGTTCTACACGCTCGCCACCTGGTCCCTCGCTTGGGGCACCAAGGAGCAGGGCGAAGGCGGCGGCAACCTTGGCTTCACCAACCAGGAATACCTGCTCATGCTCATGATCTCCATCTGCGTGTTCGCCCTGTTCATCGTGCTGTCCTGCCTGTACGCGGACAAGATCGGCCGCCGTCGCGTGCTGACCTTCTCCTCCTGCGCACTTGTGGTGTTCGCCGTACTCTTCCCGTTCCTGCTGGACGGTGGTCTGGTCGGCCAGAAGAACTTCTTCGCCAACATGGTGTTCCTGTGCGTCGGCTTTGCCCTGATGGGCATCGCCTTCGGCCCGATCGGCGCCTTCCTGCCTGAGCTGTTCGACGCCAACGTGCGTTACTCCGGCTCCGGCATCGGCTACAACCTGGCCGCCATCGTCGGCGCGGCTTTCGTGCCGACCATCGCCACTTGGCTGAGCTCCCACTGGGGCGTCCACTCCGTGGGCCTCTACCTTGCCGTGATGGCCGTGTGCTGCCTCGTCTCCGTGCTCACCTGCAAGGAGACTAAGGACGTTGACTTTACCAAGTGACGATGTTCACAACGTGAAAACCCCTAATTCCACTAAGTGAACCCCTACAGGGCTTTTCCGATGCGACGGGACTAAACCTGCATATCGGAAAAGCCCACAAGGAAAGCCACAACAGAATATCGCTCAGCGAAACCCCGCAGAACGCAAGAAAAAATCAACCCCATAAATAAACAAATAAATAAAAGGAGCGCCAAAAATGGCAGCAACTATCTGGTACGAGAAGGACGCCGATCTGTCCGTGTTCGATGGCAAGAAGGTGGCTATCCTGGGCTACGGTTCTCAGGGTCACGCCCACGCGCTGAACCTGCGTGACTCCGGTGTCGACGTGGTCGTCGGCCTGCGTCCTACCTCCAAGTCCGTGGAGTTCGCCAAGGAGCAGGGCCTTGAGGTCAAACCGGTTGGTGAGGCCGTCGCTGAGGCTGACGTTGTGATGATTCTTCTGCCTGACCAGTACCAGGCAGCCGTCTACAAGAAGGACGTTGAGCCGAACCTGAAGCCGGGCGCTGCCCTGGCCTTCGCCCACGGCTTCAACATCCACTACGGTTACATCAAGCCGTCTGAGGATCACCCGGTGTTCATGGTTGCCCCGAAGGGCCCGGGCCACATCGTTCGTCGTGAGTACGCCGCTGGCCGTGGTGTCCCGGTCGTCGTTGCTGTTGAGCAGGACCCGGACGGCAAGACCTGGCCGCTGTGCCTGGCTTACGCCAAGGCTCTGGGCGCTCTGCGTGCAGGCGCCATCAAGACCACCTTCACCGAGGAGACCGAGACCGATCTGTTCGGTGAGCAGGACGTCCTCATGGGCGGCATCAACCACCTGTGCGACCTCGGTTTCGACGTGCTGACCGAGGCTGGCTACCAGCCGGAGATCGCCTACTTCGAGGTCTTCCACGAGCTGAAGATGCTCGTCGACCTGGCTAACGAGGGTGGCCTGAACAAGGCTCGCTGGTCCTGCTCCGACACCGCTCAGTACGGCGACTACACCTCCACCGTCATCACCGACGAGACCAAGAAGCGCATGCAGTACCAGCTCAAGCGCATTCAGGACGGCTCCTTCGCCAAGGAGTTCATGGACGACCAGGCCGCTGGCGCCCCGAAGTTCAAGAAGCTGCAGGAAGAGTACTCTCACCCGCACCTCGAGACCGTCGGCCCGAAGCTGCGCGCCATGTTCTCCTGGAACAACGCCGAGGCCAAGGACAAGGACGAGGCCGAGTCCTTCAACGGCAAGATCGCTCGTACCCAGGTTCAGTGATTGCCGCCCCTGAAGGGGATTTAAGCTAGCAAACCGCCGTTCCCGCCCATACGGGAGCGGCGGTTTTGTGTTGTTGCGCGCAGCGAATCATTCTCAATAACAACTATGCGCTGATTTCTTGCAGGCAAACGAACACCGAATATGCAAGATCGTTGATATCTCAGCCTTTCCCCATATGTGGGATTGTGCGATTCTGTTCAAAAGGGTGCAGAGTTGTTATCGAGAATCGTTCTCTGCACACGGCTGTCCATACTCCAATAGTGACCTAGCTCACGTTGTGGACTCCAGCGGGGCTGCGACGGCGTTCTCGGTAGGATTGAACTCGGTTTGAAGGACACAATCCTCGCAAAACAGGACTTATCTGCACACCGTAGATACCCCCGGCGCCCAGCGGCGCCACAACCCACTACTGAAAAGGAGTGCCAATAATGGCAGCACAAATCTGGTATGAGAACGACGGCGATCTTTCCGTCCTCGAAGGCAAGAAGGTCGCAATCATCGGCTACGGTTCCCAGGGCCACGCCCACGCGCTGAACCTTCGCGATTCTGGTGTCGACGTGGTCGTCGGCCTGCGTCCGACCTCCAAGTCGGTCGACTTCGCCAAGGAGCAGGGCCTCGAGGTCAAGTCCGTGGCCGAGGCTTCCGCCGAGGCCGACGTGATCATGATTCTGGCCCCCGACCAGTACCAGCGCACCATCTGGGCCAACGACATCGAGCCCAACATCAAGCCGGGTGCCGCTGTTGCGTTCGCTCATGGCTTCAACATTCACTACGGCTACATCAAGCCGTCTGAGGATCACCCGGTGTTCATGGTTGCCCCGAAGGGCCCGGGCCACATCGTTCGTCGTGAGTACGCCGCTGGCCGTGGCGTGCCGGTCGTCGTGGCCGTCGAGCAGGATCCGCGTGGCGACGGCTGGGCTCTGACCCTGGCCTACGCCAAGGCCCTCGGTGCCCTGCGCGCCGGTGCCATCAAGACCACCTTCAAGGAAGAGACCGAGACCGATCTCTTCGGCGAGCAGAACGTGCTCATGGGTGGCGTGAACAAGCTCGTCGAGATGGGCTTCGAAGTCCTGACCGACGCCGGCTACCAGCCGGAAATCGCCTACTTCGAGGTCTGCCACGAGCTCAAGATGCTCGTCGACCTGATGAACGAGGGCGGTCTGAACAAGGCTCGTTGGTCCTGCTCCGACACCGCCCAGTACGGCGACTACGTCAACACCGTCATCAACGAGGACTGCCGCAAGCGCATGGAATACCACCTGCAGCGCATCCAGGACGGCTCCTTCGCCAAGGAGTTCATCGACGACCAGGATGCCGGCGCCCCGCACTTCAAGGAACTGCAGGAGAAGTACTCCAACGAGCGCATCGAGACCGTCGGCCCGAAGCTGCGCGCCATGTTCTCCTGGAACAAGGATGGCGTCAAGGATGCCGACGAGGCCAATTCCTTCACCGGTAAGATCGCCCGCGCTCAGGTTCAGTGAGCCCCTGTAGCTCCCGCTGGCGCATAAGCGCCTGAGGGGAGTACCCAGCACGTACCAAAAGGCCGCCGCTCCGATTCATTCGGAACGGCGGCCTTCTAGTATGGTCCCACCATATAGTCAAACCTCCACCACGTAGTAAAATCCCCACGACGTAGCAAACTACCCACCACGTGGTGACGCAAAACGGCTTTATTCCGCGGAATACAAAATTACGCTGACATCGTGGTAGAAGATTCATCGCGTGGTGGGCAGTTCATCGCGTGGTGGGATAGACAGTTGATATACGCCGGCTATCAAATCAATGATGTCTTGCTGTGTTCCCCGTATGCCGAGCTGCTTTATCGGAAGCGTTTCATGGGATATTTTCCCAAGAAAATCAGCGAGATCATGGTAGGCCTCGTCGTTGAGAGACACGCGATCCTCTGGAGCAAGTAGTTGAGCCAAACGGAATACATCATATTTATGCTTCTTGAGATCTTTTCCGTCTACGTGCTCGCCATGTTGTTCTCGGGCGTTGAGATCCAACCATGCTTTCGCCTTGAAAGGAATGAGATATTTCTCGTTAAGCACGCTGATGCCTTGTATTGATTCGCGGCCTTGCTGCAGTAGCCGATAGTAGCTGTCGTTCAGCATGATGGCTGACAGGCTGGAAACGTCGTTTGCAATATGCAATGGCGTCAGGAACGAGTTCGGCACAATAGGGAAGTCAGGGTGACGTGAAAATAGCTCGATCATAGTGGGATACCCGTACGTACTGGGGTGCATGAAACGGTACAGGTGAGGCTGTGCGGAGTTCTTCGTGATAGAGGTGTATCCGCCATCGCGAATGAAAGACCACAATCGTTGTGCAAACTCGCGAAGATGTCCCTCGGCAATCAGCACCATGTCAATATCTTTGGTGGCTCGGAAGTCCAGTTCGTTGTCGGTCATGATGATGTCACAAGCGGTGCCGCCGATGATTACGTAAGAATCTTCGTAGCCGGCAAAGGCCGTTCTGATGAGCTGCAGGCCTTGTGTCATATTGTCGCTCCTGAGAAAGTATTGCGGATGGATTCTTGTATGGCGTCTTCCAAACGTTCGTCGGCAATCTCGCCAAGAGTCAGGGCCGTGGAAATGGGGTCGGCAAGGTAGTCTTCCTGCGTATATTGAGCAAGTAGGCGGGGATCGTACCTCCACAGCTCCAGAATATATGCATTATCTGGCACCTTTTCCAAAGCGGGGTCGATAATGCATAGTTCCTTGTTGTGCTGCTTGAGCCAATGACGTTCAACGGCATAGATTCGCAGTTTTGGGGTGGCCAGTTGCGTCCTGTGCGAAAGAGCAAATTCGCCGGCCGGAATCAGCTCGTCGGCAATCATCTGGCGATTGCGATTCGTGACGGTATATTTGCTGAATATTGGTGACTTCAGGAGATGCCAAGATGATTTCAGTAAATCAAGTCGGCTGGTCTGCCTTGAAGTCAGTAGTTCGACGCTATTGCTGCGGCCTTGCTTGGTGCGGTGCACGAATGCCAGCTGTTCTAACAGCGTCACGGCAACGCTGACCTGAGCTTCGGTAAACTGAAGCGCTCGGGCAATATCTGATTGGACTTTGCTCTCGTTGGAGTAGAGCAAATACAGCCAGACCAGCTGTGTTGCGGGGGAGAAGGGTCGCACCTCGATATCCTGTGCGTTCTCCAGCGGCCGTGAGGAGATGCGCTGGGTGAACACCATGCCCAGTGAAGGGATATACAGTTGGGTACCGGGCACGATGAAAGGAACGTGATTCTGAATCAGGGCTTTTCGCTGGTATGCAGAAAGCCGGGGAAACTGAAAGACAATGGGCAGATCCGTCCGCTGCTCAAGCCTGCTGGCGTCGGCGGTGACGCGTGTGATGCTGAATGGGTGAGCCTCTCCGCTCGCGATTAGCATGCTCGTGTTGTCGATGGTGAGTTTGCTGAATGTCCGTCCGTTGGTCAGAAATAGCGGCAGTGAGGCAGTGCCATTCCAAGAAGTGATTTGGCAGGGCAGACCAAGTGTCTCGCGAATGTAATGCTCGGCATCCATGTCGACCTCAATCCTTAACGAAAATCTGTAAGATTCACATCTCTTGTTAAGTATATAGAATATTATTAAGTATTTCGGGGTTGGCATGTCGCGAATGGAAAGAAAGGGCAGTCATCCCCGAAATGGAGACAGCTTAGCCGGGAAAAAGGACGACGCCAGCATCCGGAGAAGATGGATGACTGGCGTCGGGTAAGCTCGCAAAAGCTCTACTGAACAACCCACGCAGAAGTGTCGGTGGGGAGCTGGCCTTCGGGGGTCAGCGGGCCGGACGCCAGCACCACGGAGCCATCGGGCAGCGCGATCGGAGCATTGCCGAAGTTGGTGATTGAGGTGAACACCCGCCCGCCAACCGCCGCGCGGGTGTACGCCACCACATCGTCGCCCATGCCCACCTGCTCGGCCGTGGTGTCGCGCGTGGCGGTCAGCGACTCCTGACGAATCGCCAACGCCGCATGATACAACGTGTACATCGAATCCGGGTCGGCCTGCTCCACGTCCACCGCGTAATCCTTGAACCACAGCGGCTGCGGCAGGTGCGGGTCGGCGGCCGGCGTCACGCCATCGGCGCGAACCGCAGGGGAGAAGCCGAAGGAAGCGCCCGTGCCGAACTGGCCGGCGGCGCACAGCGGCACATGGTTCTCGCCGGTGCCATCGTCGGCCGGAGCCGGACGGCTGAAATCGGCCAGAGCGGGCTCGTCGGAAGCGGTCCAAGGCAGAGGCACGCGGCAACCGTCACGGCCCTTATCCATCGTGGCCTGAGCGGTGTGGAAAGCGGTCGGATCCTCCAGTCGATCCCACGGAATATCGGCCACCTCAAACAGACCCAGCTCCTCGCCCTGATAAATATAGGCGGCGCCGGGCAGACCAAGCTCCATCAGCGCGGCGGCACGGGCACGGCGGCTGTCCAACCATATAAATTCGTCACGATCCCATAATCCCCTGTTCCGGCCAAC
>OGXP01002171.1_pt1 | contig 13550 bp, 10 predicted proteins | sample 1576351 | NCBI WGS metagenome assembly OGXP01 (sample SAMEA3541517, study PRJEB24748) | human gut metagenome | biome: human gut; feature: human-associated habitat; material: faeces | place: China | collected 2012
AAGCTGTTGGCCATAGAGTAGAGCCTTGTGCCAACGGCTTTTTTTATTAATAATAACTGATAATCTTTTGCATCAATACCTTCATTAATAACTGTTTCATCGGCTTCATATTCATGGATATTCTGTAATTCCTGTTTCAGCAGCCATATACCGGGGTTGAACCATTGAAAAAAGATACAGATATCAGCTACCAACAAATCGATGGAATGACGATTCTGAATATGTGCCATTTCATGAATCAGAATCTCGCATCCATCCTCTTCCAAATCTTTCCGGGAAATAACGATATATCTCATCCAACTGAAAGGAGCGACCTCCCGTTCCAGAACAATCAGTCTGACTCCTCCTTCAAGCCTTTCTTGTTTACCCGATTTAATCAGTAATAGTAAACGGGATAAAGAGTAAAGATTACGGCATGCAAAGAATATAATACCAACTAGATAAAACAGCAACAGAACTTGTACCCAGGAAATGGAAAGTTCCTCCGGCTGTGCAACCGTCACCTCCGCGGGATCCATAGCTTCCGCCATCATCAATAGTTGCTCAACTGTCAGTACGGTCTGACTCAATTCGGTCTGATGAGCAGTAGTCACCTCTATAAAGGGAATCAGCAGGGATAAAAATAATATCCCTAATAAGGCTATCCTGTTGAACCGATGGAATGTTTCCTTACTTAACAACAATCTGTAAAACAGATAAAATAAAGACAGACAAACCGCCGATTTCAAAATATAGATAAGAAAGATTCCCATAGTCATTGATATTTAAAGGAGACAAATATAGTTTTAACCCGGATTAGTATAAATAATAAGGACGCTGAATGACCATTTTATTAAGTATATTGATTCCTAAGTTATTTATCCAATACGATTTTTATATCTTTTGCAGCTTTTGTCCTGAAAAGAACCTTCTCACCCCGAGAAATCTGGAGAGAGGCGTCTTTAGGAGTTTTCAACTCAAAGTGTCCAGTTGCATCAGTCTTTGTAGACGATGAAGTTCCATACATAGTAATAGTGATTCCTTCCATAAGCTTTCCTTCCTTATCCATTACAATACCCGAAGCTAATACCCACTTATCCGAATTTCTTTCCGTTTCAACACGGATCGTAGTTTTGCCCTCCCCGCTCTCAATACGTGATACTCCACGTACTTCATTTGCCGGAATATTTTTCAATTCTTCTTCCGAGGCTTCCTTACCATCAATAAAGAATACCATCTTCCTTGTAGGGACGGTTTTATCACCTTTTATATTCATCGCTACCTCCCAGGCATTGTTATAGGGACGTTGCGGATTCTTATTGCGAGCTTCATATTCCTCCTCAGAAAGCAAGTCTATCAAAATCACTCCATTCTTCGCCTTCTTACCATAAGCCTCCAAAGCAGCCTCTGATTTCAAGACAGAAAAGCTTTTTATACGATCCGGAGAAATCTTAGACAAAGCATTAGGTTCCAAAACTTCTTTACCGTCAATCACTACTAATGGTTCCTCACCATCATATACACCACGCATGGGAAGTCCGCCAATGCCGGGGACAGAGTTCTGTTTAGGAAATGATTCGGTTTTAGTCTTAAATTTAGCCTGAGTTTTAGTAATTCGAAAGTGGTTATCCGCATTCGGCAGTAATTCAATATCATAAACACCATGTTTTCCTTTCTCGCCATAGATAGAAAGGGCCGCATCACTACGTAATATAGACACAGTCTTTATTCGATTCGGGTTAGCTTCATCATTCATTATCGAATACAATGTATCTTTAGATACTTCCTTACCATCTACCAATATAAGAGGCTTATTTGATTCCGATATCCGTTCAAAACGACCACCATATAAAACAACCGAACTTCGCTTGGAAGTAACGGAATCATTGAATATTACAACTGAATCTGCTGAATATACAATCGATGAATCCTTAGAAACCCAACGTCCTCCATACATTTTTGATTTCTCAGGCACTACATAAGGCTTAGCTTTCAGGGAATCTTTCAGCACATCTTTGGTAATTTCTTCCACTTTTGCTTCTACAATTGCAGCCAAATCATTAACTTTGACGGCAGAAATCTCGTCAGCCTTTTCAGAGATTTCGGGACGGGCAAAAGCGGTTACTGCAATAGCAGCCAACGGAAGTACATATAAGTATTTCAAACGCGCCCAAGGATTCGATTTTTCTTTTAACATCATAGTGATACGTTTTTTAAGTTTACTGTGATTAAAGCTGTTGGCCATAGAGTAGAGCCTTGTGCCAACGGCTTTTTTTATTAATAATAACTGATAATCTCTAGCGTTTATACCCTCATTAATGACCGCTTCGTCGGCTTCGTATTCATGGATATTCTGCAATTCCTGTTTCAATAACCACGCTCCAGGATTAAACCACTGAAAGAATATACAGATATCTGCTATAAGCAAGTCCCAAGAATGGTGCTTTCTGATATGCGCACATTCGTGAATCAGTATTTCACGTCCGTTCTCCTCCAAATCAGTTCGTGAAATCACAACAAACTTCATCCAACTGAAGGGCGCCACTTTCCGGTCATGAACCAACAAAACAGTATGTTTATCTATCTGTCTCCGTTGCGCCGTATTCATTAACCGAACAAGACGGAATAAAGAATAAACATTCCGGCAAACAAGGAAAAATATGCCCGCTATATAAAATAGAAGAACTATTTCTATCCAATGCACTGGGCTTCTCCACGTATCTACCAAATCATCTCCTTCCACTACTGCTGTCACCTGGGTTTGCTGATGATTCTCTGCCATAACAAGTAGTTGTTCAATTGTCAATACTGCCTGATTTATTTCATTCTGCGGCGCCTTGGTCACTTCAATCAGCGGAAGCAACAAAGAAAACACGAGAATGCCCAACAACGCAATCCGGTTAAAACGGTAGAACGTTTCTTTACTCAACAGCAGCCTGTAAAACAAATAAAACAATGACAGGCACACCCCCGATTTTAGTATATAGACGAAAAAGAATCCCATATATAGATTAATTCCAGTTAGTTCTCTGCCAATTTCTTCTCAAACTCCTCCAAATAGGAAGGATTCTTTTTAGATGCCAACACCCAAATGCCTTTCTTGGCTTTACTACCAAACTTAGATTCCAGATTCGTCGACTCCGGCAAAATTTCCCATACATCATGCAGCAGATCATCCGGAGATAAGCTCTTCAACTGCTGGTAAGAAATTTCTTTTCCATCCAAAAGAATAAGCTGTCCATCATGCCCGGTTCCCCCTCCATCCGTACAATAAATCTTAAAGAAATCCTTCACATAATAAATGCACTTCACAGTATGAGAGGTCTTCACTTCATGAGCAAGTGCAGGATGAGCGTTCTGCTGCTTTTTAACTCCATAGAGTTCATTCAATGATTTAAGCATTCCTTTTTTTACCCGATGAACAAAATCCGCCAAGTCATTTTCTGTCCACGGAGTAGTCGAAGATAAACGCAGTATTCCATTTTCCTTTTGGTAAACACCTTTCCGATAACTGATGACATTATCATCAGAACTTGATTCCGAAATTGACCATCCTGCATATCCCACAGGGATATGCATTTTTAGAGTATCGATTTCTATAATTTGTACAGTGTCCGATTCTGCATAACTCTTAGAAACCAGAATCTCTTCGAAATGTCTCACATCCAGTGTATCCTGTATGAATGCATTTCCCTCCTGATTATTCATATTCAGAAGATTCGGACGGGCAAAAAGAATAGCTGCAATAGCTGCCAACGGAAATACTATCAAGTATTTTGATAACTTCCAAGGATTTGATTTTTTCTTCAACATCATAGTAATACGTTTTTTAAGTGAACTGTGATCAAAGCTATTGACCATAGAATATAACCTTGTTCCAACTGTTTTTTGAATCAATAAAAGCTGATATTTCTTCGCATCAATCTCTGTTTTCAGAACTGATTCATCTGCTTCAAACTCATGTATGGCTTTCAATTCTTTTCTGAATAGCCACATTGCAGGATTAAACCACTGGAACAAAAGGCAAATCTCCGCCAATAATAGGTCCCGGAAATGTTTGTGCAGGATATGCGCATACTCATGAGCTATAATTTCTTCGCCATACTCCTCCAAGTCCTGCCGGGATAGCACAATATAGTGTCTCCAACTAAACGGTGCCACATTTTGCTGATGGACCACCAATCTGATTTTTCCTTTCCAACACTTCTTCTCACTGTTACGAATCAAACGGTATATACATGCTATAGAAAATATATAACGCAACAATACCAGCAATGCTCCACCCAAATACAACAATTCTAAATTGACTGGGGTCAAAATTGTGAAGTCAGACTTTTCTTTTTCCAATTGTGTCTGTACCGTATTTGTTGTGACTTGTTCCGTTTCCTGCGGATTCAGTTGCTGTTTTATTTCTTCTTCCGGATTATTCAGGTGGTCAAACACTTGTTCAATCTGTGGTAAATGGAAGTTCTGTGAAACTTTTAGCGAAGGAATGACAAATGCAACCAATATAAGTCCGATCAACACCATCCTGTTGAATCGATGAAATGTCTCCTTGCTTAGCCACAAGCGGTAGAATAAATAAAAAACAGACAGACAAAGCGCTGTTTTCAACATATATATGAGGAAGAAAATGTGCATAGTATTGTTTTGTATTAGATCGTGTTATTCTTTATTATTTCTGATGAGCTTGTTCCACCTCGTTTATAAGCCTTTTCAAGTCATCCAAAGAAATATCCTCCTCTTTGACCAGAGATGAAACAGCACTCAAATATGAATTATTGAAATACTTGCTGATTACATTCCGCAATGTCCCTTTACGAAAATCTTCTTCACTGACAACGGGATAGTACTGATAAGTATTCCCAAAAGTATGATGAGCCAGAAATCCCTTATCTTCAAGCCCGCGAACAATTGTAGATAACGTATTGAAATGAGGCTTCGGTTCCTCATAGAAAGCCAACATTTCTTTCACAAACAAAGGGCCTTTCTCCCAGAAATACCCCATCAATTCCTCTTCTTTTACTGTTAATCCTTTCATATTTACAACATTGTTTACTGCAAATAACGAGAAGTTTTAGTTCATAAACTAATTTTCATAGTTAAAGTAAACTAAATGCTTTAGTTTATCTTCTTTTCCAACAACCGTAACAAGGTATACCTATTTACATATTGGCATTAAACTCAGATTCTATCGGGATTTATCCATCCATTCTCCCAGCCTCTCAAAAAAGAATTATGTTTTTATCTCTCATACTCTCATTCTTTTCTTATAAATATCAGAGAACTAACAAGATACAAAATGAGAGATACTTTCATCATCGGTATCTCTCATTCTTTTTTCAGCCAAATCACATAAAATCAACCTATCTCTCACCACACTTCAACCTATCTCTCATTCTATTTCAACTTATCTCTCATGATTTTTCGGACAGTATACCGTTACCTTACCTTCATCCGGTTGTTCTTTACAGATGATACTACCTATATTCTTAGCATCTCTTACCTACATCCTTATCTTATCTCCCTTACATACCTCTGTTTTCTTACCGACATCTTCATCGTTCCACTAGAGTGCACAGGCCTGCGCACTCTAGTGAACAGATCGTGCCACCCGGGTGAAACGATCTGTTCACCCGAGTGGCACGATAACAATTGAACTTATATCACACGACCTTATCCGATAGATAACACAAGAATATAGGGTTGTTTATCTGAAAAGTAAGGCTACACCTCCCCTATTATCCCAGTAATTTATCAATGATAAAATGGCCGATAAAGAATAAATCGCCCATGAAAACAATGCTGAATATCAGAAAAGCGAAGCAGGTACTCCAGCGGGAACCTCCTGCTTCCTCGCCACGTTTAATACGAAGCAGGGAACTATGCAGACAATCGCCCGCAATGAACAGCACAAACAGACTCGGAATCAAGTCACCCCATGATATCAGCCACAGGTTATCACCTTTTCCCATCAGGAATGTCAATGCTACGGCCAACAGGAAGACAGAAGCATACTGCAAATCTTTTCTCTTCGAATTCATAGCGGTAATATTTAAAGTACTTTTCACAAAGATATCGAATATCTTCCAATAATCCTTATCAATTACATCTAAAAAAGGTTATGTCTGACCGGAAGATTCGGACGGAGCATTCCCTGCCTTAGCGGATTTCTTTTTCAGCCGGCCGCTCTTTCTCAGCGCTTCGGCAATAATCCACTGAAGTTGTCCGTTTGTACTGCGAAACTCATCGGCTGCCCATTTTTCAATGGCATCCATTGTCTCGGCATCTACACGCAAAACAAAACTCTTTATTGAAGATTCTTTTTTAGCCACTACCTTCTTACCTTCTGTTTTTATTTATTAATGATTCAACGTACCTGTATTGACTACCGGCTGTGCAGCCTCATCCGCACAAAGAACTACAAGCAGATTACTGACCATCGCCGCCTTCTTGTCCTCGTCCAATTCAACAATTTCTTCTTCAGAAAGTTTATGCAAAGCCATACGTACCATTGATACGGCACCCTCCACAATCTTTTCACGGGCACTGATAATGGCCGAAGCCTGCTGGCGACGCAACATGACGGCTGCAATCTCCGGAGCATAAGCCAGATAGTTGATGCGGGCTTCCACTATTTCCATTCCGGCCATCGCCAGACGTTCGTTAAGCTGGTGTTCCAACTGATCATTAATTTCATCGCCACCGCTCCGCAATGTCAATTCATCCGAATTCGCTTCGTTATCATCGTAAGCATACAATCCTGCCACCTGACGGAGAGCAGCATCACTCTGCACACGCACAAAATCTTCAAAAGCATTCATTCGTCCGGCAACGGTTACGCTCATCTGTCCGGTTCCTTTATTATCCGCCATCGTCTGTGCATCGATTTCGAACATGGCCTTATACGTATCCTTCAGTTTCCAGACAAGCACCAGTCCTATCAGAATAGGGTTACCAATCTTATCATTCACCTTGATAGGCTCTATATCCAGATTACGGGCACGCAAAGAAAGCTTTTTCTTATTCATAAAAGGATTCACCCAAAAGAAACCGGTTTCGGTAAAGGTACCCTTGTACTTTCCGAAGAATACCATAGCCCGGGCTTCATTCGGTTCCTGAGAAAAATATCCGGGAATCATCAGAATAGCTGCTGCAAGAAAGAGGATCAACAGCAGGAACAAAACAATACTTCCTTTAAAAAGGACAAAGCTCATCACAATCAGAAGAGGCAGTATCGCCAAATTAACAAACAAGGCTACAAACCCATTAATAACCACGTCATTGTACTGAAATTCTTTTGCATTCATAGGAGTAAATTTTGATATTATCTTGATATCACAAATATATCACTTTCCATTCTGATAATGCAAGGGGAAAGACTCTTTTTTCTCCGCAATACATCATTTTTAACTAAACAGCAGTCATCCGATACTAAACAAATTTAAAAGGCGTAAGAAAATAAGGGTTTAATTCAAACAAAAACAGGATGTACTTTGAGGTATTTAAGTTTATTGTTATTTTTGCAGGGTATGAACTTAACCCCCTTAAACAAGTAAAATATAAAACGATTTATAAAATGAGAAAAGTAAGTTTAGCCCTGCTCCTCTGCCTTCTCTGCCTCGCCGGAATGGCACAAGGACAAAAGGCACTTGATTTAAAAGATATTACCTCCGGACGCTTCCGCCCGGAAAATATTCAGGGAGTCATCCCCACACCAGATGGAGAGCACTACACACAAATGAACGCTGACGGTACGCAAATCATCAAATACTCATTCCGCACAGGAGAAAAGGTAGAGGTGATCTTTGACGTGAACCAGGCACGTGAATGTGACTTCAAGAATTTCGACAGCTATCAGTTCTCACCCGATGGTGACAAATTGCTGATTGCTACCAAAACGACCCCGATATACCGGCATTCATACACAGCTGTGCATTATATATACCCTTTGAAACGAAATGATAAGGGAGTTACGACAAACAACATTATTGAACGGCTGTCCGACGGCGGACCTCAACAGGTCCCCGTCTTTTCTCCCGACGGAACGATGATCGCTTTCGTGCGTGACAATAATATATTTCTCGTAAAGCTGCTCTACGGTAACAGCGAAAGTCAGGTGACCGAAGATGGCAAGCAAAATATGGTTCTCAACGGTATCCCCGACTGGGTATATGAAGAAGAGTTCGGTTTCAACCGTGCCCTGGAGTTCAGTGCCGATAATACCATGATTGCTTTCATCCGCTTCGACGAGTCGGAAGTTCCTTCCTATTCTTTTCCGATGTTCGCGGGAGAAGCACCGCAGATTACTCCTTTGAAAGACTATCCGGGCGAATATACCTACAAGTATCCGAAAGCCGGATACCCGAACTCGAAAGTAGAAGTACGTACGTACGACATCAAATCGCACGTGACCCGCACCATGAAGCTTCCGATAGATGCAGACGGATATATCCCCCGCATCCGCTTCACGAAAGATGCCAGCAAACTTGCCGTCATGACATTGAACCGCCATCAGGATCGTTTCGACCTTTATTTTGCCGATCCGCGCTCAACGCTCTGCAAGTTAGTGTTGCGTGATGAGTCACCTTATTATATTAAGGAGAACGTGTTCGATAATATCAAGTTCTATCCGGAAACTTTCAGTTTGCTTAGCGAACGTGACGGTTTCAGCCATCTTTACTGGTACAGCATGGGGGGAAACCTTATCAAGAAAGTAACCAATGGCAAATATGAAGTGAAGGATTTTCTGGGTTATGACGAAGCAGACGGTTCTTTCTATTATACCAGCAATGAGGAAAGCCCCTTGCGTAAAGCAGTTTACAAGATCGATAAGAAAGGTAAAAAGACAAAGTTGTCTCAACGTGAAGGAACCAATACGCCGTTATTCAGCAAATCGATGAAGTATTACATGAACAAATTCTCGAATCTAGATACTCCTATGCTGGTTACACTGAACGACAATACAGGCAAAACCTTAAAAACACTTATCACCAACGACCAGTTGAAACAAACGTTAGCCGGCTATGCCATCCCGCAAAAAGAGTTCTTTACCTTCCAGACTACGGACGGGGTAACTTTGAATGGATGGATGATGAAGCCTGTCAACTTCTCCGCATCCAAGAAATATCCGGTGCTGATGTACCAATATAGCGGTCCGGGATCACAACAAGTTCTGGATACTTGGGGAATCAGTTGGGAGACTTACATGGCCAGCCTCGGCTATATCGTTGTATGTGTAGACGGTCGTGGTACAGGAGGCCGCGGAGAAGCGTTCGAGAAGTGCACTTATCTCAAAATCGGCGTGAAAGAAGCCAAAGACCAGGTCGAAACAGCTCTTTATTTAGGCAAACAGCCGTATGTGGATAAAGACCGGATCGGTATCTGGGGATGGAGCTATGGCGGATACATGACATTGATGAGTATGAGCGAAGGAACGCCGGTGTTCAAAGCCGGTGTAGCTGTTGCCGCACCTACCGACTGGCGTTTCTACGACACCATATATACAGAACGTTTCATGCGCACCCCGAAAGAAAACGCAGAAGGATACAAAGAATCATCCGCTTTCACACGGGCCGACAAGCTGCACGGCAATCTGTTGCTGGTACATGGTATGGCAGACGATAATGTTCACTTCCAGAACTGTGCTGAATACGCCGAGCATCTGGTGCAGTTGGGCAAACAATTTGATATGCAAGTATATACCAATCGTAATCATGGCATATACGGCGGCAACACCCGTCAGCATCTATATACACGATTGACCAACTTCTTCCTCAACAATTTGTAATGGCTGACAGAGTGCGCAAGCCTGAATGGCTGAAAATAAATATCGGTGCCAACGACCGTTACACCGAAACTAAAAGAATTGTCGACTCCCACTGCCTGCATACGATATGCAGCAGTGGGCGTTGTCCCAACATGGGAGAATGCTGGGGAAAAGGAACTGCCACATTTATGATCGGTGGTGACATCTGCACCCGAAGCTGCAAATTCTGCAACACACAAACCGGACGCCCGCATCCACTGGATGCCAACGAACCGACACACGTAGCGGAGTCTATCGCTCTTATGAAACTAGATCATGCGGTAGTTACTTCGGTAGACCGTGACGACCTTCCCGATCTGGGAGCCGGACATTGGGCACATACCATTCGTGAGATCAAACGACTGAATCCGCAGACCACAATCGAAGTACTGATACCCGATTTTCAGGGTAGAATGGAACTGGTAGACCTAGTGATAGAAGCCAATCCCGATATTATTTCCCATAATATGGAGACGGTAAGACGCATCAGTCCCCTGGTTCGCAGTGCGGCCAACTATGATACCAGCCTGCAAGTGATCGGTCACATCGCCCGAAGCGGAACAAAATCAAAAAGCGGTATTATGGTGGGGTTGGGAGAAACTCCACAGGAAGTGGAAACCATTATGGACGACCTGCTGGCAGTCGGCTGCCAGATTCTTACGATAGGACAATATTTGCAGCCTACACACCGGCATTATCCGGTTGCCGAGTATGTGACGCCACAACAATTCGCCACTTACAAAACCATCGGTTTAAAGAAAGGATTCAGCATTGTAGAGAGTGCTCCTCTCGTTCGTTCATCCTATCATGCAGAGAAACACATTCGATAGAAAACAAAACACATTCCCTATTTGTTTTATAGGTAAAACCGGCAAATAAACATAAAGATGGATCATAAAGGAACACTTTCTTCCGCGTTTAACATGTCATTGGGTTTTATCCCCGTTATTATTTCCATTTTATTGTGTGAATTTATAACGCAAGACACGGCTATTTACATCGGTACTGGTATAGGTATCGTAGGGATATACCTATTACTACACCGTAAAGGTGCGCTAATTCCTAATTTTATTCTTTATATTGCCACCGGAATGCTGGCACTGCTGTCACTTGCAGCCTTGATTCCCGGTGACTATGTTCCGCCAGGTGCTCTGCCTCTTACCCTGGAAGTCAGTATCCTCATTCCGATGCTGATACTCTATATGCATAAAAAGAGATTTATCAACCACTTTCTGAGACAGATAGGCTCCTGCAATAAGCGCTTGTATGCGCAAGGAGCAGAGGCGGCAGTTGTTTCGGCCCGTTTTGCATTGATCTTCGGTATCCTGCATTTTATTATTATCAGTATTGTCGTTGCCAGTCAGGACCCTTTAAGCCAGACAAGCATGGTGATACTTTATAAGGTATTTCCCCCTGTCGTATTTGTGATGAGTATCCTGTTCAATCAGATTGCTATCCGGTATTTCAACCATCTGATGTCGCACACGGAATACGTGCCCATAGTCAACACGAAAGGAGATGTCATCGGAAGAAGCCTTGCCATAGAAGCCCTCAACTATAAGAATGCCTATATCAATCCGGTCATAAGAATAGCCGTATCTACTCACGGGATGCTGTTTCTTTGCGATAGACCGATGAATGCCATCCTGGATAAAGGGAAAACAGACATACCAATGGAATGCTATCTCCGCTATGGTGAATCCCTCACCGAAGGAGTAAACCGCCTGGTGCACAATGCGCTTCCACACGCAACGGAAGACTTCAAGCCGGAGTTTAACATTGTCTATCACTTCGAGAATGAAACGACCAACCGGCTCATCTATCTTTTCATCGTCGATATCAAAGATGATTCTATCCTTTGCACTCCCCGTTTCAAGAACAGTAAGCTATGGAGTTTCAAACAGATAGAAGAAAATATGGGCAAAGGCTTTTTCAGCAGTTGCTTCGAAGATGAATACGAACACCTGAAAGATGTTATTTGTATAAGAGAAAAATACAAGGAATCTTAGACAATTCGGGAATATGCCCTTTCCAGTCTTTCACCGTGCGGGTTTGTATATACTCGCCTTCGCAAGTAATATTGGCAGCAATACATAGTTTTGTCTGCGGCCGGCAATTCTGCAAGATATCTTCTATCATTTTATGATTCCGGTAAGGAGTTTCGATAAATAACTGTGTCTGACTTTCAGCGTAGACACGCTGCTCCAGTGCCTTCAACTTCTTAGCCCGTTCTCCCGGTTCTATCGGCAGGTAACCATGAAAGGCAAAGCTCTGTCCGTTGAATCCCGAAGCCATCACAGAAAGAATAATAGAGGAAGGACCTACCAGAGGAATCACTTTCAGTTTCTGGCGCTGAGCAATGGCAACCACATCTGCTCCCGGATCGGCAACGGCAGGACAGCCCGCCTCCGAAATCACCCCCATTGAGGCTCCACCCGCCAAAGGTTTCAGATAACCGGATATATCTTCGGGAGAAGTATGCTTATTCAAAGGATAAAAAGTCAGCGAATCAATATCAATTTCCCGGTCAACCTTCTTCAGAAAGCGACGGGCAGAACGAACATCTTCGACAATAAAATGCCGGATAGCACGAATAATCTCCGTATTATAAGAAGGTAACACCTGTTCAAGAGGTGTATCGCCCAATGTAACGGGCAACAGGTAAAGAGCAGTTTCCACTTTAGGTAATAGGTGATAAGTAATAAGTAATAGGTATGGACTAGAGTTTCAGGTAACCGGACTCTTCGAACATACTCTGATAATCGGTAAGCTCCAGCAGATCCTTTATTTTAAGATCTTTATGCTTTTTCATGTAGGATGCTATAATCCGTGCTCCCACCCACGAACCGATCAATGCAGGGGCTTGTCCTCCCAGCATATCAACAGTCGGCGCCGGTTTCATATAGTAGCGGATCACCATCGGGTCACGTGCGTGCAGATGATCGTTTGCACAGATATACTCCCAGATATCCTTTTCATTCTTCCTGCACCATTCGTTCTCCTGATCCGAGTATCCCATTGCCTGGCCAATATCGTCATAACCAAGCAGATGCTGCACCACATAATTGATTTTGCCGGAATGCATCATCAGATCGACCAGACAAGTACCTTCATGATAGTTCATTTCGTAACGGCTAAGGAGATAGAATGCGAAACAATCCGGCACAATCCGTTCCGGACGCATCGAGGTACATTGATAGTCATAGTAGAAACGTTTGTAGAGAGGATAGTCTTCTCCCATATACTTATCGAGGCTGATTCCCAGCAATGTATCTACCAGAATGATTGATTCATTGAATGCGGATATCTGCGAATAAATAAATGGTATTTTCGTATCGGGGACTTCCTTCTTCAGCTTCCGGAATCCTTTGGTGAGTCCTTTTTCTACTTCGTCAAGATTGGGATATTTAGCTTCTACATCGCTCAGCAAACGAAGCAAGGTGCTATCCGAGTAGAATTTTTGCAAACGCTGAGAAATGGTGTCGTCCTTCACCGTACCGATAGACAGTACATCTTCTATCAGAATCTTTGTCGGCTGACGATAGTCCATTGTCAGTTTCTGCATAGCGGAAAAGCTGTTGGAGCGAACATATTCGCTCAACAGCTTATCGTATCTCAGAACAGAAATCCCTTCTTCCTTCTGCTCCGCAACCTTTCCTGTGCTTAAGCCGCAGGAGGCGAAAAGCATACCTATTAATATAGTAAGAAGAGAGATCCGTAGTTTCATAACCTTTTATCCGTAAATGATATTACCATTTTCGTC
>OGXP01002172.1_pt1 | contig 13549 bp, 19 predicted proteins | sample 1576351 | NCBI WGS metagenome assembly OGXP01 (sample SAMEA3541517, study PRJEB24748) | human gut metagenome | biome: human gut; feature: human-associated habitat; material: faeces | place: China | collected 2012
AAACACCATTTGTAATAGGAATAGAAAAAACAATAAGATGGTATTTAGATAATCAAGAATGGATGGAAAATGTGACAAGCGGAGATTATCAAAAATATTACGAAAAAATGTATAAAAGAAAGTAAAAATACAAAATAAAAAAGTTTTATTTTAATTCCGTTTTTTTAAGTTATAATGAAACAGGTAAGAAAATTTTGTTTTGATTTATGATAACGTAATTTTTTTGAAGAAGGGTAGAACTGAAAAATAAGAAGATATTAATTCTTTCAACTATAAATATTTTATCAACTGTCATTTACCACTCTAATAGTTTTAGCAGTATGGTTTATTCTTGTTAATTTTTTTGTATGGGGAAAAATAAAAATTAAATTTAAATAAAAATTATTAATACAGTGATACATATAATGTATTTGATTATTTTTTGCTGTATATTTTAATAAATCATACAAGGAGGAAGGAAAAATGAATTCGGAAAATTTAGCTTCAAGATTAGAAGGAATATTAAGAAAGTATTTAAAGTGTCATTATTTAGATTTTGGAGTAAAAGCAAATAATAATTTATTAAAGTATGATTGGAATTCTCCAATGAATTTTGCTTTAGGAGTACTTTACTCACATAATCCAGAATTAAAAAATGAAATTAATAATTTTCTTGGAAATGAATTGTATATTGGAAAAAATATAGAAGATGTGATTTCTCAATTTGATACAAGGGAAGAAGGAATATGTGAAGTAGAAAAAATAATAAATCATTTTGAAGAATTATTGAATAAAGATAAAAACTAATTTTTTATTAAAAATGGAAATATACTAAAAATTTGACTTATAGGGAGGGAAAAAATGTATAAATCAGGTATGATAGTACAACAATCAGGAATATATAAATGTTCTAAATGTAAAAATGAAGTTACTTGTGTAAAAGGAGAGCGTTTTCCACCTTGTTGTAAAGAGGCAACATTTATTCTAGTAAGAGCAACTAAATGAAATTAAAAAAATAAGTTTTTATTTAGTTTATAAAAAATATACAGCAATAGAATAAATAAATTTTTAATAGCTCCAGTTATTATATATTGGAGTTATTTTCTATTAAAAAACTTTATTTTCTTAGAAATTAAACTTACAGTATAGACAATATGCAATAAATTTATGATTTTTTTGTAAAATTTTATTTATAAATAAAAATATGGTGCAAGTGACGGTAAAACAATGCCATACTATCGTAATAGTATTTTTATTCCATCGTATGTATTCAAGAATAATGACAAATGAACCTGAATACAGAAAAATCTTAAAAACAGATTTAGAAAATATAAATTATAGTTTAATAACTTATGTTCAAGATAGACTTGGACACGATGCAAGATATGCAATAGATCCAAGTAAAATAGTAAAGGAATTAGGATGGTATCCAGAAACACCATTTGTAATAGGAATAGAAAAAACAATAAGATGGTATTTAGATAATCAAGAATGGATGGAAAATGTAACAAGTGGAGATTATCAAAAATATTATGAGAAAATGTACAATAAAAAAAATAGTTAAGAATAAAATCCTGATTTTTGTAATTGAAAGTCAGGATTTTATTGTTTGCTGTATAATAAATGAAAAAGTAAATCTTAATTTTAAAAATAAAATATATACAGAAAAGGATTTTTATTATGGTATAATATAAAAAACATATAAAAATTTTAGAAAGGTGAAGAATATGGCTATTCATATAAAAAATTTAAAAATAGACTCATATAGAGGAATAAAAAATTTAGAATTGGGTAATTTAGCCGATATTAATGTATTGACAGGAGATAATAATACGGGAAAAACAAGTATTCTTGAAGTTTTGAGGTCTTTGAATTCTCCAACTGAAATAGAATCTTGGCATAGTTCAATGAGAATGCCTGAGGCGATTATTACTCTGAATAATCTTTCATTTTTTGAGAGTACATTATTATTGTTTAATGTAAACGAAAGATATATTAAGTATAATTTTGATATAAAGGAAATTAATACTGAAATTTTTATAAAATATCAAGAGGAAGAGGTTGAAATCTCAAAAAAAGAAATAGATAAAATAAGTGGTGTAATATTCAGAAATAAAAAAAATGATTCAGAAGAGTTAATACCTGTGAAAAAATTAAAATTATCTTTTTATAAAAATGGAAATCTAAGTAATGAAAAAGATATTTATGAGGTAAGTCGTCGTAGAATTTTAAGAAAAAAAGAAGATGATAATTTTTTTTCTACAATATATGTTTCTCCTTTCCAACATATAGAAGGAACAATGTATCTTGACAATATTTTAAATGAACCTATGTTGTATCAGGAAATGTTAGAAGTTCTAAAAGAATTTGATGCTAATATAATCAGCATTAATGCAGGAAAATCAGGAAATTCTGTTGTATATAAAATTTTATCTAAAACAGGGAGTCTGCCGTTAAATGTTTATGGAGATGGAATGAAAAAAGCTATCCTATTAATCAGTGCTGTAGTAAATGCTAAAAATGGGATTTTATTATTAGATGAATTTGAGACAGCTATTCATACAACAGCAATGAATAAAGTTTTTTCTTGGATTTTGAAAAGTTGTTTGAAGTTAAATGTGCAGCTATTTTTGACTTCTCATAGCAAAGAAGCTATTGAGAAAATTTTAAATTGTTGTCCAGAACTGCAAGAAAAAATAAATTTGTATACTTTGTATAAAAAAGAAACTCAAACAGTAGCAAGAAAATTAACGGCAAAACAGGCAATAGAAGTTTATGAAAATTTTGGATTGGAGTTGAGATAATATGAAAAGTATTATTTTATGTGAGGGTGGGACAGACTTAACTTTAATTCAATATTTTATGGAAAAAGCAAATAATTGGCAGTATGATAAACAAGTTAAATTATTTAAACTAAAACAAGCAAAACAATTAAAAAATAATGAAAATATATTAATAATAGGAGCTACTGGTGGTTGTAGTGAAATTCCTAAATATTTTTCTGATGTTTTGGAAAGTAATAGATATTCAAGTACTCCAGAAGAAACTTATACTAATATAGTAATTATCACAGACAGAGATGAAGTTGGAAGTTTTGATGAAATAAAAGACAAGATATTGGAAAAACTAAATTTAAATGGAATGGAAATAGAAAAAGATATTGAAAATAACAGTTGGATAAAATGTAACTGTTTAGACGGAAAAATGGATTTAATAAATTTCAAAATACTTTTATTGGTTATTCCTTTTGAAGAAAATGGAGCTTTAGAAACTTTTTTACTAAATGCTATATCAAAAAATGACGATTATGATAAGGAAATAATTAATAAAGGTAATAGATTTGTTGACGAAATAGATTCTGAAAAAAGATATTTGAATCGTAGAAGATATGTAACAAAGGCAAAATTTGATGTTTATTTTTCAGTAAGAACTTCTGCTGAACAGTTTACAGAAAGGCAGAATATTTTGAGAAATATAAATTGGGAAAAATATGAAGAAATACAGGAAAGTTTTAAAAAATTAAAGGAATTATAAAATTAGCAAAATACACTCTCTTGATATTAATTAAATTATACTAGTAATTTATTAATAATCAAGAGAGTATTTTATTTACATAAAATTTGTTTTTAATTATTTATAAATCTGTTTTAATATAGGTTTAATAATAATTTCAGTAAAATTTTATGTTTTTTTATATTGCCCTTATTGTTTTTTTGAATCATTGATATTTTTGTTTCTATCTGGATTTTTAACAAAATTAATCACCTCCTGTCGTAAAATTATCTAGAAGTATTTTAACAAAAAAAATAAATTTTGTTTTCCTATTTAGGACTGTAATTGACTAAAGTTCAAGTATATTCTTAATAAAAAATTTTTTATGCTAACATATCTACCAAATTTTACTCCTCTGTAGTATCATTAAAATTCTCATTTTTTTGTTCATGAAATATTTTTAACTAAAACTTTATATAAAAATATTTTTGTGCAAGACTAATCATCATATTTTTAATTTCTTTTTTATTTTTTCAAAAACCAAACATATTTTTAAAATTATACAGTAAAAATAAATAAAAATAGATAGTTTCCTAATTTTTTGGTAAAATATACAAAGGAATATTAAAAATTTATTGAACATCTAAGAGAAAGAACGGAGGAAACAAAATAATGTTAGACAACAAAACAAAGGGGATACTGTTTATGCTTATCTCTTCCTTGGGATTTAGTTTTATGGCGGTGAGTATAAAGTATGTAGGTGATATTCCTCTTTTTGAAAAAATATTTTTTAGAAACTTAGTAAGTCTTTTCGTAGCACTTTGGGGCTTAAGACATATGAAAAGTTTCGGTGTGCTTTTAGGTCAGAAAGGAAATAGAAGATATCTTATAGGAAGATCAGTTGCAGGACTTTTAGGAGTGGTTACAAATTTTTATGCAATAGCACATCTTCCTCTTGCTAATGCAAATATTTTAAATAAACTTTCACCATTTGTGGTGCTTTTTTTATCAGCATATTTTTTAAAAGAAAAACTTAGAAAGATACAGGTTGCAGGATTTTTTATAAGTTTTTTCGGAGTTATGCTTATAATAAAACCTACACTGGATTTTGATATTTTACCAAGTCTTTCCGCACTTGCTTCAGCTGTGTGTGCAGGAACAGCTTATACATTTGTAAGAGCTTTAGGAAATAGAAAAGAAAATCCAAGCACAATAGTTTTTGTATTTTCGCTTATTTCTGTTTTAGGAATTTTTCCTTTTATGATGGCTGATTTTGTAGTTCCTACATTTAAAGAATTTCTAATTCTTTTGAGCATAGGTGTATTTGCAACTTTTGGGCAGTTTGGATTAACATATGCTTACAAATATTCAAAAGCATCAGAAGTTTCAATTTATACATATTCAAGTATAATTTTTACTGTAATTTTAGGATTTGTTTTCTTCGGAGAAATTCCAGATATTCTTACAGTGATTGGAGGAACAATAGTTATAGCTGTAGCTGTAAAACTTTATTACGTTTTTAAAGAAAAGTAAAATTGTTCGTCTGCAGAGAACAAAGTAGTAAAAATTGTGTAATATTCTTTACAAATGACGGTTAATATAATATAATTATTGAAAAGAGTATTAAAAAAATTGACCTGATAAAAGGAAATAAAATGAAATTAAAAAAAAGAAAAAGAACACTCATAGGGTGGGTATATATAATTGTGATTACAGCAGCAGTTATTTTTCTTATGAAAGGATTACTGCTTTTTGGAATGAAAAAATTAAATATTTTAATTCTTCCTGTTCAAAGTAAAATTTATACTACAACACAGGGAATAAGAGAAAATTTTAATACTATTTTAAAATACAAAGATTTCTTTTACGAAAACAGAGAACTGAAATCCAAAATTACTTCACAGGAATATAAAGACGAACTTATTGCAGATCTTACAGCAGAAAATATAAGGCTTAGAAAACTTCTTGATTTAAAAGGAGAAATGCAGTATAAAACAAAAGTTGTAAAAGTGAGTTTCCAGCATGTACAGGATACTTATGATGGCTTTGTAATAAAAGCAGGTTCTGCTGACGGAATGGAAGTTAATATGCCTGTCCTTTCTGGAAGACAGCTTATTGGAAAAATAACAGATGTTTATGAAAATTATTCTGTTGTAAAAATGATAACAGGAGAAAACAGTTATGTAAGTGTTCTATGTAAAGATATTCTCGGAATAGCATGCGGTCAGAGAGAAAAAGATATTTATTTCAGACCAACTTCGTCTCTTGAAGAGGAAATAAAAGTAGGTGACGAACTTTATACATCAGGAATAAGTGATGTTTATCCAAAAAGTTTGTATGTTGGAAAAATTTCAGAAATAATTGATGAGGGAGATAATTTAGAAAAAAAATATAGAGTAAAAATAGATACAAATATTTATGATTTTCAGGAAGCTATTGTGCTGATGGGAGATGTGTGATTATGAAGAAATTAATACTTGCTGTATTTTTTATAATTTGTTCTTTTGGATTTGCTGAAGTAAAAAATATAAGTGACATAAAAACTTTAGACTTGATTGTAAGAGAAAAAACTTTTTTAAATAAAAAAAGCGAGGAAAAAGTTTACAGTATAAAATATGTCGTTCCAAATCTTATGAGAAAAGAAGTGCTTGAGCCAAAATCTCATCAGGGAGAAATTTTTGTTTATGCAGACGACACTAAAAAAACTTATCTTCCTGTATTTGATGAAGTGCATGAAGATAAAGCACAGCCGGAAGAAAATTTAATAATTGATACTATTGTGCTTTTACAGAATAAAGATAGAAAAGATGAAAAATTTAGGAAACTGTACAACAGTGGGAAGCTGGTACGGATAAGAAATGATAATGTGAGAATAGAACCTCAAAAAATGGAACTTATAGAAAATTACTACATACCTGTTTTTATTAAAATCTTTGATGGAGATACTCTTATTGCAGAACTTAAAATAGAAAACGTAAAAATAAACAGAGAAATTTCAAAGAAAGAGTTTGAATTATAATGACAAATCTTATAAAAATAGAGGGTATTATAATAAACAAGAGAGACATAAATGATTTTGACAAAATTGTTACTGTTTTTACAGGAAGTTTTGGAAAAATAGATGTTCTTTTGAAAGGGATAAGAAAAAGCAGAAAAAGAGATAAAATAGGAGCAGATATTCTTTCACTTTCAAGAATGGTTGTTTATAAAAAAGAAAACAGTTATGTGGGAAGCACAGTTGAATGTATAAAAAGTTATGAAAATATAAGAACTGATATGAAAAAAATAGGGGTTGTTCTTTATATATTTCATGTTCTTAATAACATTATTACAGAAAACGAAAGAAAAAGTTTTCTTTATGATTTAACTTTAAAAAGCCTTGATTATATTGAAAAAGAGGAAAATAATGTAAATTATACAATCCTTCTTGTCTACTATCTTCACAAAATAATTATTGAAGAGGGGCTTAAATATATGATAAAAGGCGGGAAAAATTTTTCTGTAAAATTTTCTGAAATTTCAGAAGAGATAACAGGAGAAAGCATAAAGTTAAATGATGAAGAGTATAAAATAATCGAAATGATATATTTTAACAAAGTGAAAGAACTTTTAAAGGAAAAAATAAAAATTCAGAGTTTATATTCGGTTTTGGGTATTTATGAGAAATACCTAAATTATCATATGGAAATATACCTAGATTTAAAAAATTATATTTTGGAGGCATAATAATGTTGAATATAGTTAAAATTACTGATTATATGTCAAAAGATTTAATAGCACTAGATTTAAAGAGCAGAAGCAAAGAAGCTGTTCTTGAAGAACTTTCAGTATTAATGTCCAAATCAGAAAACATACAGGATAAAAATATTATAAAAAAAGCTCTTATGGAAAGAGAGGAGCTTGGAAGCACAGGAATAGGGAAAGGAATAGCTATTCCACATGCTAAAACAGATACAGCAAAAAAACTTACAGTGGCTTTTGGAATAAGCAGAGAAAAAATAGATTTTGATTCTCTGGATAAAGAGGGAGTAAATATATTTTTTGTATTTGCATCTCCTATTGAAGACAGCCAGATTTATTTAAAAGTTCTTGCAAGAATATCAAGACTTATAAGAAATGAAGGATTTAGAAATAAACTTTTAAATTGTCACACTCCAGAGGAAGTAATTAAATATATAGACGAAGAAGAGGCCGTTTAAGGCGGGAGGAAACATATGAATTGCCCATTTTGCAACAACAGTGATACGAGAGTTATAGACAGCAGAGTATTTATCAATGGAAATTCAATAAAAAGAAGACGTGAATGTACAGCCTGCAAAAAAAGATTTACAACATATGAAAAAGTTGAGGAGAGGGCAGTGTATGTTGTAAAAAAAGATCAGAGCAGAGAAAAATTTGATAAAGAAAAGCTGATGAGAGGACTTTCTATTGCAACAATAAAAAGAAATATAAGCAGAGATACACTTGAAGAATTTGTTCTTGAGATAGAAAGAGGACTTCAAAATTCTTTGGACAGTGAGATAAGCACAAAAGATCTTGGAGAAATTGTTATGAAAAAATTAAAAGATCTTGATGAAGTGGCTTATGTAAGATTTGCTTCAGTGTATATGGAATTTAACGATATAAAATCTTTTATAGAAATTGTAGAAAATATAGAAAAAGATAAAAAATAAAAATCAGGCAGAATAGGAGAACAGAATTTAATGAGAATATTATTTATGGGAACTCCGGAATTTGCTGTTCCTTGTTTGGAAGCAATGAACAAAGAACATGAAGTTATCGGAATATATACAAAGGTAGACAAAGTAAATAAAAGAGGGGGAAAAATAACTTATCTTCCGGTAAAACAATATGGTCTTGACCACAATATTCCAATATATCAGCCGACAACTTTAAAAGATGGAACAGTTGAAAAAGAAATAAAAGAGATGAATCCAGACCTTATAGTTGTTGTAGCATATGGAAAAATAATTCCACAGAGCATAATTGATATACCAAAATACGGAATTATAAATGTTCACTCATCTCTTCTTCCAAAATACAGAGGTGCAGCTCCAATAAATGCAGCTTTAATAAATGGAGATGATAAAACAGGAGTAACAATAATGTATATTGCAGAAGAACTTGATGCAGGAGACATTATTCTTACAAAAGAAACTGAAATTACGGAGGAAGAAACATTCCTTACTCTTCACGATAAATTAAAAGATATTGGAGCAGAAGCTCTTACTGAAGCAGTGAGAATGATTTTTGCAGGAACAAATTCAAGAATTCCTCAAAATCACAGTGAAGCAACTTTTGTAAAACCATTCAAAAAAGAAGATTTAAAAATTGACTGGAATAAAAGTGAAAAAGAAATTTATAATTTTGTAAGAGGAATAAATCCATTCCCTTGTGCATTTACAACTCATAATGGAAAAATGTTAAAAGTTTATGAAGTTAAGAAAAATGGAAAAGTATATGAAAATGGAGAAAATGGAGAAATTGTAGATAAGATAAAAGGAAAAGGGCCTGTTGTAAAAGTTGGTGACGGTTCTTTAATACTTACTCTTGCAAAACCTGAAAGCAAAAAAGTTTTATCTGGTGCAGACCTTTTAAATGGAAATGTTATAAAAATTGGAGAAAAATTATTATAAGAGATACTTGAGAGGAGAACAGAAAATATGATAATTGACGGAAAAAAATGTTCAGAAGAAATTCTTGAAAGTTTAAGAAAAGATATTTCAGAATATAAAGAGAAAATAGGAAAAGTACCGGGGCTTGCAGTAATTATTTTAGGAAATAATGCAGCTTCAAAAATTTATGTAAAATCAAAAATAAAAGCCTGTGAAAAAACAGGAATATTAAGCAGAGAAATAATTTTAGATGAAAATATTTCTGAAGAAGAACTTATAAATGAAATAGAGAAATTAAACAACGATAAAAATATAAATGGAATACTTGTACAGCTTCCTTTGCCGTCTCATATAAATGAGAAAAAAATATGTGAAGCTATAAATGTTAAAAAAGATGTTGATGGTTTTAAAGCTGAAAATTTAGGAAAAATTATGCTTGGAGATGATGATGGATTTATTTCATGTACACCTCAGGGAATAATTTATTTGATAGACCAGCTTAACATGGATTTAAACGGGAAAAATGTTGTAGTTGTAGGAAGAAGTAATATAGTTGGAAAACCTGTAGCTTCTCTTCTTATAAATAAAGGGGCAACAACAACTGTATGCAACAGCAAAACAAAAGATTTGGCTGGAATTTTAAGAAAAGCTGACATAATTGTTATTGCAATAGGAAAAGCCAAATTTTTGACAAAAGATATGGTAAAAGAGGGAGCTGTTGTTATTGATGTGGGAATAAACAGAGTTGACGGAAAAATTTATGGAGACGTAGATTTTGAAAATGTAAAAGATATTGTTTCTCACATAACTCCTGTTCCAGGGGGAGTGGGTCCTATGACGATAGCTATGTTGTTAAAAAATACTGTAAAATCTTTTTGTAAGGAGGAGTTAGTAAATGGCAACTAGAAAGAGAAAAAGAGCAGAAGCTGAAGAAAAAAGAGAATATTTTATAGTGGATAGAAGAATTTTACCTACTTCAATTCAAAATGTAATTAAGGTAAATGACCTTATCCAGCAGGAAAAAATTTCAAAATACGAAGCGATAAAAAGAGTGGGACTAAGCAGAAGTACATATTATAAATATAAAGATTATATAAAACCATTTTTTGAAAGCGGAAAAGAAAAAGTATTCAGTATACATCTGGCTCTGGTTGATGAACCTGGAATACTTGCAAGAATACTTGATGTAATAGCTTCACATGATATGAATATTCTTACAATAATTCAAAATATAGCAATAGATGGAATAGGAAGAGCAACAATTTCTGTTCAGACAACAGAAAATATTTTAAGAAAAATAGAAGGAATGCTTGAGATAATAAGTGAAATTGAGGGAGTAAAAGAGCTTAGAATTATTGGAAGCAACTAGAAATTAAAATGAATTTTGGCATATAAAACGGGAGATTAAAATGAAAAACATCGATTTAGAATTAATAGAAAAATTAGCAGAAAATATGAATGAACATTCTTTGAATGAAATATCTCTTGAAGTGGGAGAGCAGAAATTAGTTCTTAAAAAAGAAAAGAAAGCAGTTGAAACAGTTATAACTGCAGCTCCTCAAAAAACGGTTTCAGCAGCAAAACCTGTTGAAAAAACTGAAAAAAAAGAAAAATCATTGGAGGGAGTAAGCGGAAATATAATAACATCTCCTATGGTTGGAACATTTTATCGTTCACCAGCTCCGGGAGCGGAAGTTTTTGTTCAGGAAGGGCAGAATATAAGTGCAGGAGATCCTGTATGTATCATTGAAGCAATGAAAATGATGAATGAAGTAAGTTCTCAATTTTCAGGTAAAGTTGTAAGAATTTTAGTTGAAGATGGTGCAGTAGTTCAAAAAGGAGATAAATTATTCATAATAGAATAAACTAAAATAAAAAGAGCAGCAGATTTGGAGGTATGTTATGAAAAAAGTAAAAGACGTTGTTAACAGAAATTTAATAACAGTTAGTCCAAGCAGCAGTTTTGAGGAAGTAATTAATATTATGAAAAAAGGTGTGGGAAAAGTTCCTGTACTTGAAAATGAAAAGGTTGTAGGAATAATTACAAGAGATGATATTCTTGTAAAAGAAGGAAAATTTCCTCTTCCACCTGTTATTGCATTTTGGGAAGTTATGATAACTCTTCCTGGAAATAAAGAATATCAGGAAAAATTAAATAAATTTTCTTCTTATAAAGTGGAGGATATAATGTCAAAAGTAAAAATGTATTCTTCATTGGAAGATAATCTTGAAGATGTAGTAACAGAGATGTTAAATAAAAAAATAAGTTACACTCTGGTACTTGAAAATGAAAAACTTGTGGGAATAGTAACAAAGAGCGATTTAATAAAACATTTTTAATTTTTTAAATTTTTTAAGGAAGGTGCATTTGTCAATTGGACACGTATCATTATTTGTTTTTATTAGTTATATTAATTTTATTATCTGGTTTGTTTTCGGCATCTGAGACGGCTCTTACTTCGTTCAGAAGTATTCACCTTGAGGAAATAAGCGAAAAAAATCCAAAAAAGGGAGAGCTTTTAAAATACTGGCTTAAAAAACCAAATGAAATGCTTACAGCACTTCTTTTAGGAAACAATATAGTAAATATTCTGGCAACATCACTTGCTACAGCTTTTATTACAAGCTGGCTGAGTGACAGAGGAATGGGAAATTCTCAAAATATGTCTGTTTTTATTTCAACTATTGTGATGACTGTTGTGATTTTAATTTTTGGAGAGATTACTCCAAAGGTAATAGCAAAAAATAATTCTACAGAAATTTCAAAATCAGTGATAGTTCCAATATATTGTCTTACAAAACTTGCAACTCCTATAATCTGGATTCTTACTCTGATTTCAAAATTCATAGGAAGAATTATAGGTGTTGATATAAAAGATGAAGCTATAATGATAACAGAACAGGATATACTTTCTTATGTAAATGTAGGAGAAGCAGAGGGAGTTATCGAAGCTGAAGAAAAAGATATGATAGAATCTATGGTAACTTTTGGTGAAACTTGTGCAAGAGAGGTTATGACTCCAAGAACATCAGTTTTTGCCATAGAGGGAAACAAATCCATAAATGATGTGTGGAAAGATATAGTGGAGCAGGGATATTCGAGAATCCCTGTATATAAAGACGGAATGGACGAAATAATCGGAATTCTTTATATAAAAGATCTGTTGAATGCTGTAAAAGAGGGAAAATGTGATATGCCTGTAAAAGAATTTATGAGAAAGGCTTATTTCGTTCCTGAAACAAAATCAATAATAAAAATTCTTGAAGACTTTAAAACTCAGAAAGTTCATATGGCAATAGTTATAGACGAGTATGGGGGAACAGTGGGTGTTGTTACAATAGAAGATCTTATTGAAGAAATTTTTGGAGAGATAAGAGACGAGTACGACAAAGAGGAAGAAGAAGCAATAAAAGAAAAAGCTCCAAATACCTATGAAGTAGATGCAATGCTTGATATTGAAACTATAAACAAAGAACTTGATATAGAACTTCCTGAGTCTGAAGATTACGAAAGTCTAGGAGGACTTATAATGAATGAACTTGGGGAGATTGCAAAAGCAGGGGATATAGTAAAAATAAGCGGAGTTGAACTTAAAGTTTTAGAAATTCAGAAAATGAGAATATCAAAAGTACAAATAAAAAAGGAAAGTGAAGAAAAAGTATGCACAGAGGAATAAGAGGGCATTTTTATGCAGGTCTTATTGTTATCTTACCCTTATTTCTTACTGTATTTATTATTAACTGGATGGTGAATTTTATAGTTGTTGTTACAAGAGAATCTTTTTTTACTTCTCTTATTAACAGAACGATAGTGTTTTTTGGAATAGAAGACAACATACATTTGGTTACAATAACTTATGGGCTTTGTCTTTTGGGAATTTTGCTTTTTATAACCCTTATAGGATATGTGGCAAAAAATATTGTAGGAAAAAAGATAACAAGATTTATAAATAAAATAATAGGAAGACTTCCTATAGTAAAACATATTTACACAACTATAAGCCAGATTGTAAGCCTTGTATCATCAGAAAAAGGAAACACATATAAAAAAGCTATAGCCGTAGAATATCCAAGAAAAGGAATTTATAGTATAGGTTTTCTTACATCTGAAGAAAATGAGGCACTTTCAAAAATAACGGGAAAGGAGCTTTGCAATGTATTTATTCCAACATCTCCAAACCCTACATCAGGAATGTTTATCTGTGTTCCTAAAGAAGATATTATTTTCCTTGATATGAAAATCGATGATGCTGTTAAACTTATAATTTCGGGCGGAGTAATTGTTCCGGGAATGGAGAAGGAAGAAGACGGTGAAGAAAAATAGTATAACTTTTCTGATAATTATTTTAATATTAGCAGGCTGTTCATCTTCTCAGGTAAAAAAATCTGAAGAAGTTGAAACAAAAGAAGAATATTATATCCTTAAGGGAATAAATTATGTATGCTCGGCAAGGTACATCTCC
>OGXP01002175.1_pt1 | contig 13544 bp, 10 predicted proteins | sample 1576351 | NCBI WGS metagenome assembly OGXP01 (sample SAMEA3541517, study PRJEB24748) | human gut metagenome | biome: human gut; feature: human-associated habitat; material: faeces | place: China | collected 2012
AAGTAGCTATTCAACTCTATTCTGTCAGAGATATATTGAATAAGGTAGACAATAAGGACGGCAAATGTGACGCCGCTTATATTACTCTTCTGAAGAACTTGGCGAAAATGGGATATACCAGTGTGGAAGCCGCCAATTATAATAATGGAAAGTTTTACGACAGAACTCCCGACCAATTTAAAAAAGATGTTGAATCTGCCGGGCTGAAGGTTTTATCCTCACATTGCACAAGAGGATTGTCGAAAGAAGAATTAGCTTCCGGTGATTTTTCAAGTTCACTTCAATGGTGGGACCAGTGTATTGCTGATCATAAAGCTGCCGGTATGAGTTACATTGTAGCTCCTTGGATGGATGTGCCTAAAACACTTAAGGAGTTGGATACATATTGTGCTTATTACAATGAAATAGGCAAACGTTGTAAACAGCAGGGGATGTCGTTCGGATACCATAATCATGCTCATGAATTTCAGAAGGTAGAAGATAAAGTGATGTATGATTACATGATTGAGCATACCAATCCTGAATATGTTTTCTTCCAGATGGATGTTTATTGGGTAGTTCGCGGACAAAACAGTCCGGTCGATTATTTTAATAAATACCCCGGTCGTTTTAAAATGTTCCATATCAAAGATCACAGAGAAATCGGGCAGAGCGGAATGGTTGGTTTCGACGCTATTTTCAAGAATGCAAAGACAGCTGGTGTGAAGCATCTTGTTGCAGAGATAGAAAGCTACAGCATGCCCGTAGAGAAAAGTGTCGAGGTAAGTCTGGATTATTTGCTGGATGCTCCCTTTGTGAAAAGCTCATACGCTAAATAAGGCATAAAAAAAAGTCTGTGCATGCTTTTAGCATGTCAGACTTTCAATTCTCTCTAGGCTGTTCTGAATTATTCAGCTACAGCTTCAGTTGCAGTGCTATCTGCATTCAAAGAGTCAGCTGCTGCCTGAGCTGCTGCTTGTTCTGCTTCAGCTGCTGCTGCTTCTACAGCTGCGATTGAGTCAGCGATGCGGATAGAATCTTGTTGAGCTTTTGCTGCGTCAGCTGCTTTGTTACCACAAGATGCGAATGATACTGCTACGATAGCTACGGCCATCAAAACTAATTTTTTCATTTTCTTTGCTTTTTAAAAACGTAATACAATCAATTGCTTTATTAAAACGCTGCAAAGTTATGTACTTTTTCAATATGTTGTTCTCGAAAAGCCAACTATTTTTATAATTTTTTTTAGAAGCTTGTTATATTACGCCTTCAATCCATGTTTTAAAACATACTAATCGACAGCTATACTGTTATATAGATACCTTTTGATGCTTCTTTTCGGGGTTTTCTCAAATTCCGTAGGATAAAGCTGAATCTTGCTGACTTTTTCATACGCAGCTACATTATTATTTAAGTTCTTCAGATTTTCATCCATGATGGTTTTCAGGTTATCCGGATTGTTCAATCCGAGAGAATCAAGCGCTTCGTAATCCGCATAGACCAGTGCCACCAGTTTCTTGTTACGTTCGATGACGAGGCTTTCAAGAATGAATGGCAGGTTATTGAGTTTGGCTTCCAGCTCTTCGGGGAAGATGTTCTGTCCGCTCGAACTCAGAATCATGCTTTTGAGTCGTCCGCGGATGAAGATATTTCCGCTGGCGTCCATAGTACCAAGGTCGCCGGTGCGCAGCCAGCCGTCTTCGGTAAACACTTCCTGCGTGGCTTCCGGATTCTTATAATATCCCACCATCACGTTTTCGCCACGTACCTGAATCTCTCCGGTTTCCGCTTCCGGATTTTCTTTATAGATGCGTGCCTCCATGATATCCAGCACTTTGCCGGAAGAGCCTAAAATAAATTCATTCCAGGGAGCATAGCTGATCAGTGGTCCGCACTCGGTCATGCCATAACCGATGGTGAAAGGGAACTTTATTTTGTAGAAGAACTCTTCCACTTCCTGATTCATGGCAGCGCCTCCGATGATGATTTCCTTGAAACGTCCGCCCAAGGCGTCTATCAGCTTTTTCCGTATCTGATTGTAAATCTGGGTATCGAGCAAAGGAATGTTTAACGCCCATTTCATACCTTTCTTATTAATGAGCGGCTGGATGACATTTTTATATATTTTCTCGATGACCAGCGGAACAGTGATAATCAGGTTCGGTTTTACCTCCTCAAAAGCCTTCATGATAATTTTGGGAGAAGGCGTTTTACCGAGCAGGGTGACATGAGTTCCGACAGCAGTTGCAGTCAGAAAGTCGAAAGCGCAACCGTAGGCGTGTGCCAGTGGCAGGAAAGAAAGCACTTTATCTCCTTTTTTAAGTAACTCCGTGCGGATGCCGAAAGTGACATTGCCGGCAAGATTGTTGCCCGTCAACATTACCCCTTTGCTGAAGCCGGTAGTTCCCGATGTGTAGTTCAGCAGCATTACCTTATCATTGGATAACGTAGTGTATTGAATGTCCTCGCGCGTGAATCCTTTTGGATAGGCAGCGTACATTTCATCATTGAGGTGTACCAGAAACTTCTGAATAGTTTCTCCGTCCCGCTGATAGAGGCAGCGGAAGTCGGTGAGCGAAAAAACTCCGCGCAGTCCGGTCAGCTTTTCTTCTTCCAGGCTTTCCCAGATGCTGTCACTGGTAAAGAGGAAAACGGACTCGGAATGGTTGACGATATGATGCACATCGTTGGGCGTAAAGTCTTGCAGGATAGGGACGATGATGGCTCCGTAGGTGATGGTTGCCATGTAGGCGATGCACCAGTGGGCATTATTTTTGCCGATAACGGCTATTTTATCTCCTCTACGCAGGCTGCAGTGTTTGAAGAGCAGGTGCATACGGGCGATTTCTCCGGCTACCTGGCCATAAGTATAATGAACGGATTCACCATAATCGGTATAGCAAGGTAAATCCCAATTTTCCCGAAAACTATTTTCGTATAGTTTAATGAAATTCTCTTTAATCATTGCACGTTTTTTAGTGAATTGTGCAAAAATAGGAATAAACTTTCGTATCCTAAAGTGTTTTACTAATAATAATGTGTAACTTTGCAGGAAATATGCGTTATAACAGATTATGATAGATACCACTGTATTTCAAAATAAGACAGCCGTTTATTATACGTTAGGCTGCAAATTGAACTTTTCAGAGACTTCAACTATCGGCAAAATCCTGCGGGAGGCAGGAGTCCGGACTGCACGTAAAGGGGAAAAAGCAGACATCTGTGTAGTAAATACTTGTTCGGTGACGGAGATGGCAGACAAGAAATGTCGTCAGGCTATTCATCGGTTGGTCAAGCAGCATCCCGGAGCTTTTGTGGTAGTGACCGGATGTTACGCGCAGTTGAAACCCGGCGACGTGGCAAAGATAAAAGGAGTAGATGTAGTGCTGGGTGCCGAGCAGAAAGGAGACTTGTTGCAGTATCTCGGCGACCTCCATAAGCATGAAGAGGGAGAGGCATTTACTACCACCACCAAAGATATCCGTTCGTTTTCTCCTTCGTGTTCACGGGGCGACCGTACTCGTTTCTTCCTGAAAGTACAAGACGGATGCGATTATTTCTGTTCTTATTGTACCATTCCTTTTGCCCGTGGACGCAGCCGTAACGGTACTGTTGCCTCTATGGTGGAGCAGGCAAGGCAGGCTGCTGCCGAAGGCGGAAAAGAGATCGTACTGACAGGCGTGAATATCGGCGATTTTGGTAAGACTACCGGTGAGACTTTCTTTGATCTGGTGAAAGCGCTGGATCAGGTGGAAGGCATCGAACGTTACCGCATTTCTTCTATCGAGCCCAATCTGCTGACTGATGAAATCATCGAGTTCGTTTCCCGTTCCCGTAGATTTATGCCTCATTTTCATATCCCGTTGCAATCCGGTTGCGATGAAGTGCTGAAATTGATGCGCCGTCGTTATGATACGGCTCTTTTTGCCTCTAAAGTAAAGAAAATCAAGGAAGTGATGCCGGATGCCTTTATCGGAGTCGATGTGATTGTAGGTACTCGCGGAGAGACGGAAGAGTATTTTGAACAGGCTTATCAGTTTATTTCCGGACTGGATGTGACACAGTTGCATGTGTTCAGCTACTCCGAACGTCCGGGGACGCAGGCCTTGAAGATAGATTATGTGGTTTCGCCGGAAGAGAAACATCAGCGCAGCCAGCGCTTGCTGACACTTTCTGATGAAAAGACACGGGCTTTCTATACTCGTCATATCGGGCAGACCATGCAGGTATTGATGGAAAAATCAAAAGCAGGTACGCCGATGCACGGGTTTACCGCTAACTATATCCGCGTAGAAGTGGAGAATGACGAATCATTGGACAATCAGATGATTAACGTCCGACTGGGAGAATTTAATGAAGACATGACAGCGCTTAAAGGCACAATTCTGATGAATTATGAAGTCTAGATTTATCTATTGGCTGGTATATAGCGGGATGTGGCTGTTTTCGGCGCTTCCCTTCCGGATATTGTATTTACTTTCGGATTTCAATTACCTGTTGATGTACCGTATAGGGAGGTATCGCCGGAAAGTAGTACGGGAAAATCTGAAGAAATCATTTCCCGAAAAAGACAAGAAAGAAAGGCTGCAGATCGAACGCCGTTTCTATCGTTACCTTTCCGACTATATGCTTGAAGACTTGAAAATGCTTCATATGTCACCCGAAGACCTTTATAAGCGGATGACTTATAAGAATACGGAACAATATCTGGAACTGACCGAGAAATATGGCGGAATCATCGTAATGATTCCTCATTATGCCAATTATGAATGGCTGATCGGGATGGGATCTATTATGAAACCGGGTGATGTACCGATGCAAGTCTATAAACCTCTGAAAGATAAATACTTGAACGAATTGTTCCAGCGCATCCGTTCCCGCTTCGGAGGATATAACGTTCCGAAACATTCTACGGCACGCGAAATTATCAAGTTGAAGCGTGAAGGCAAAAAGATGGTTGTCGGTCTGATTACTGACCAGTGGCCCAGCGGAAACGAAAAATACTGGACTACTTTTTTGGGGCAGGAAACCGCCTTTCTGAATGGTGCGGAGCGCATTGCGAAAATGATGAACTTCCCTGTGTTCTATTGTGATCTGACAAAACCCGGCAGAGGGTATTGTGTAGCTGAGTTTAAGCTGATGACAGAGAAACCGAAGGAGACGGGTGAAGGAGAAATTACGGAAATGTTTGCTGATTATCTGGAACAGACGATTCGCAGGGAACCGGCTTATTGGCTGTGGTCTCATAAACGTTGGAAAGCTTCTAAGGCTGAATGTGAAAGGGGGTAAGGATGAAAGTGTCAGTGGTTATTTTGAATTGGAACGGGTGCGATATGCTTCGTACTTTTCTTCCGTCCGTGATCCGCTATTCGAAGAGCGAAGAAGTAGAAGTCTGTGTGGCCGACAATGGCTCTACGGATGCTTCTGTGGAAATGCTTCGGGAAGAATTTCCTTGTGTCCGGATCATTGTGCTGGATCAGAATCATGGATTCGCAGATGGATATAATCTGGCTTTGCAGCAGGTAGAAGCGGAGTATGTGGTACTTCTGAATTCTGATGTTGAGGTGACCGAACATTGGCTCGAACCGATGATCTCCTATCTTGATGCTCATCCGGAGGTAGCTGCCTGTCAGCCGAAAATCCGTAGCCAGCGGCAAAAAGAGTATTTTGAATATGCCGGAGCAGCCGGAGGATTTATAGATAAGTACGGCTATCCGTTCTGTCGTGGGCGTATAATGGGAGTGGTCGAAAAGGATGAGGGACAGTATGATACGATCCTGCCAGTTTTCTGGGCAACGGGAGCCGCCCTGTTTATCCGTCATGCGGATTATCGTGAGGCGGGCGGACTGGACGGACGTTTCTTTGCCCACATGGAAGAGATTGATTTATGCTGGCGACTACGTTCCCGTGGTCGGGAAATCGTTTGCATTCCTCAAAGTACGGTCTATCACGTCGGTGGTGCAACTCTGAAAAAGGAGAATCCCCGCAAGACTTTTTTGAATTTTCGTAATAATCTTGTCATGCTCTATAAGAATCTTTCGGACGAAGAGTTAAATAAAGTGATGCGTATCCGGACTTGTCTCGATTACGTGGCCGCATTCACATTTCTGCTGAAGGGACAGTTGGACAATGCCCGTGCGGTGATGTGTGCCCGGAAAGAATACAAACAGATTTGTCCTTCATTTTCTTCTTCCCGTAAAGAAAACTTAAGAAAAACTTCTTTGAATCCAATCCCTGAACGGATAAAAAGTAGTATCTTGTGGCAGTTTTATGTGGGAGGGTGCAAAAGATTCTCTCAATTGTCGGATTTAAAAGGATAACAAAATGGAACCAAAAGTAAGGAGAGGCATCGGGCTGGTAGCACATGATGCCATGAAAAAAGACCTCATCGAATGGGTGCTGTGGAACTCGGAACTGTTGATGGGAAATAAATTCTATTGTACAGGTACTACGGGTACTCTGATTCTGGAAGCACTGAAGGAGAAGCATCCTGAAGTGGAGTGGGACTTCACAATTCTGAAATCCGGTCCTTTGGGAGGTGACCAGCAGATGGGATCGCGTATTGTGGACGGTCAGATTGATTATCTATTCTTTTTCACTGACCCTATGACTTTGCAGCCACATGATACGGATGTTAAAGCATTAACCCGACTGGCCGGTGTTGAGAACATCGTTTTCTGCTGTAACCGTTCTACGGCGGATCATATTATTTCCAGTCCTCTGTTTATGGATCCCGATTACGAACGTACCCATCCGGACTATTCCAGTTATACGAAACGGTTCGAAAACAAATCCGTGGTAACGGAAGCTGTAGAATCGGTAAATAAAAGAAAAAGAAAGAAGAGATAGGTCGTTATAGACTGAAAATATGATAGTGTGAGGCTGCTTCAAGTAGAAATGAGGCAGCCTTACTTGTGCCATGCCTTTGGCACGACGATGCCACGCCTTTGGCACAACTGTGCCATGCCCTTGTCACAACTGTTTCCAAGCCTTTGTCACAACTGTGCCACACCCTTGTCACAACCGTGACACTCCTTTGGCATAACTGTGCCCATTACTTGGCACAAGCGGAATGATAGGGTGTTGTAAATAAGTTGACCGGATGTGGCAGTCCGGATGATAGGATGACAGACCAATGTGCTTCTTGATAATAACACAAACTGATAAAGCAAAGGTACTTATCTGCTGCAATGCAGTTCTATTCCGGCTGAGTCGATGTCTGCTCCCATAGGCGGATTCCGTTTGGAAAGACGAAGTTCTATTTCTTCAATGGCAGGAAATTCTGCCAGTAGTCTTTTAGCTATTCGTCCGCATACGTGTTCCAGCAACTTCGACGGGATGGACATTTCAGCTTTCACGGCTTCGTGTATTTCGGCATAGTTGACCGTATCCACCACGTCGTCTGTTTGAATAGCCTGACTGATATCTACCTTCAACTTCAAGTTGATAATATACTCATTTCCAATGATATTCTCTTGGGGGGCTACTCCATGATAAGCGAAGCAGCAGATGTCTTTCAGCAAAATATAGCTGTTGTTTATCTTCATATCTTTTGTTTTCTAAAAAAGTAAAGGTAAGGCTTTATTTCTTTTTATAAAGTGTTTTCGATCATTTTTGTTCGCTTATTAAATGAATGAAAGGCTTTATAAATGAGATTTTAGTCATCAGCTATGTAATTCAACTGCCATTTTTAGTCCCATGGAAGACGTCGTGCGATATCTATAATATGAGGGACTTCTTTATTCAAAGGTTCGCCGTTCAGTACAGTTTCATATTTCTTTAAATAGGCTTCTGCCATGACACTTGAATTGAATAGATCTCTGGCATATTCGTGGCAGACTTTCGGAGAATATTGTGCTGACTGTATATGTTCGGCCATTTCCTGTCCGTGAGCGGTCAGAAAACCGACTTCCGGTGAAACGAGTTCGGGAAGCGCACCGTAGGGAGTACCGAATACGGGAGCTCCGAAGTATAAGGATTCAGTGATTGCAAGTCCGAAAGGTTCGTGCCATGTAACGGGGAAAATAAGCCCTTTTGACTGCTCAATAATAACTTTTTTCTTTGAATCATCTACCATTCCATGAAAATGAATCCGTGGATTCCATGTGAATCGGAAGCCCATTTTGAGATTGAGGCGATAACCGCCTAAAACGTCCAGTTGTGCGTTCTTGATGCTTTGGACAACGGCGATAGCTCCTTTGATATTTTTGACCTTCCAGGCTGCTTTGCCTAGAAAATGGTAGTTTTTTCTGGAAAGGGTGAGGTTGGCGGGACCGTAGTCATCCCAGTCCAGTCCATTGTAAACGAATGATTCGCTTCCAAGTCTTTGTGCATGATTACGTGAGACAAAAACGATGTTCCGGTCTGCGTTGGCCGGGATTCCATTGCCGTGTATGGTCAGTAAGTGCGGCTTGGTGATTCCTTCGGGAACGGGAATGTTGAAATGTACGATGTCCGCGTCTGTGGGGATTTGGGTGTTCAGATTTACGCTAGGGTCCAGTTCTATCACTTTAGCGAAAGGGCAGGAGGAACCTTTTCCTGCGATGAAGGTGACTTTGTGTCCGCGCTTATTGAGTTCTTTACCCAGATACCACATTACTCTTTGAGTTCCGCCGTATTTTATAGATGGAATTTTATCTCCTAAGACAATCGTTATATTCATTTGTTCTCGGTCTATAGTTCTTTGGAACAAAAGTAGTAAATTATTTGATAATTAAACTTAGAGTTAAGAAAAGTTTGGCTTGCACAATGTTTTATTATTTGACTTTTAATAAATCCTTTTGTGCCACCAACTGTGGAATTATCTTAAGCAGGATAGGGGTAAAGAGAATGCAGATGGTCAATGTCAGCAGGAGCAGTGCGCTTGCTTCTGCCCAGTCGTTATGAATATAATGCGAAACGACCGGTCTTGCAAAGTGTATAATCGGTCCATGAATACTGAGTGTGATAATGGAATATCGCCCCAGATAAGAAACGATGCTTATTCTTTTTATTTTCTTACAGATCAGCATAATCATAAAGATTCCGGCAAATGCGGCAATGTATACCTGGAATATGTTGCCGGGATAATTGTTGGTCCGCATACCCGGCGTGGTGGCGGTGAAGTACATTACGACCAGTGCCAGCAGGACAAATGAGGGAATAATCTTGTCGAACCGATGACTGGGGAACAGGAAGAAATTATATCGGCGAACCCAGAAACCTGCCACATAGAAGGGAAGGGCAGTCATGGCAACGTCTATATACAAAGGAAGTTCGATGTGAAATTTGCCCAGGAAGAATCCTGTGCATCCGATCAGTAACGTTGCTGCAAACATCAGAGATAAATGCTTGTCACGCAGATAATGAATCAGATAGAACAGGATATTGCAGTTGAACAGAGCAAGCAGAAACCAGATGGGAGGATTGAACTTGATGAGGTCGTGCCCGTGAAAGACAAACAGTAATTCTCTCCATGACACAGGGAGATGGAAAGTTCCCGGCGCAATCTTCCATACAATGTATTTTAGTAGAAAAGCGCTGACGTAAAAGAAGATAAAGGGAATGATTAACTTATTGATCTTCCGGATAATGAAACCGGATAATCCTTCATAAGGCTTGAAGAAAATTCCTGAGATAAAGAAATAGAGAGGCATGCGAAAGCAAGATAGCATGGAATGCTTGTCAAGCTGGTCGAAAGCGCCTCCGATATGCGCCATCACTACCAGAATAATGCAGACTCCCTTGGTTAAGTCCACAAAATCAATACGCCGATGCTGATTGTCTCCCATTTATTTTGCGTTGCGTTTTTGCGTTGCAAAGATACTTGATTAATTGGAAAAAACGGAATGAAGGAAGATAAAGAATTGCCGCATGGGAGAGAAACGGAGGTGTCAAAACTATCAGTTGATTTTATTCAGGCACAGATGACACGGATTTACAGTTTTAAGAGATTATAGGTCTAAAAAACGTGTTAATCCGTGTCACCCGTGCCTAAAGATATTTATTTCTTGGGAGCTCTGCCGGTGTATTTTATTAACTCACGTATTTTGTCATTGAGCTCTTCTGCTTTCATCAACTGTTCCAGAGTGAGGTGCATCCGGTAACGCCAATAATTGCGCGGATTGGCTGGTACATTAATCCGTTCTTCCTGTACATTCGGATTTCTCCATTTGCCATCAATGCTCAGCCAGTCTTGCAGGGACAGAATACAAAGTATGGAATTGCTTTTCAGATGATTGCGCACCACTTCTTCGCACAATTCGGGAGTGGCGACTGTCGGTGCGGTTCCGTAATGCCCCAGCATCGTGTTGTAGTAACGCTGTGTCTGCAGGTAATCTTCTTCCCACCACCCTCGCAAAGTAGACATATCATGAGTGGAGATGGTACAAACCGACCGGTATGGGTATTCATTTAAATATCCGAACTCGTGCATCGGATTCTTTGGCATCCGCTGAATCTCCAGACTGAGGATACGAAGATCATTCATGACGGACGAAACACAATCCGGAATCATACCCAGGTCTTCTCCGCAAACCAGCATACGTGTCGATTGTGTCAGTTGCGGTAGTTTCTTCATAGCCTGTTGGCGCCAGAACTCGTTGTGGCGGTGATAATAATACTGATCATACAGTCTGTTAAACGCATTCTGCTCCTGTTCATTGAGTGAACGGAAGATGAAATCGCGTTGTATTCCGATGCGCGGATGATATTTATCTTTTTCTTTCGTGTCCGGTACAAAAAGAACATCACTGATCAAAGTGTATAGTCCATCCCGAATCCAAAGACTGTTTTCATCATTCTTTCCTGCAAAGAAACTCTCCACTTCCCGTTGGGTGGTGAACTCCGGTTTCATGTGATAAACACCGGGTGTTTCGGCAGGAAGCAGAAAAGTCTGTTTCACATAATCGGTATGCGGACCGAATACTTGCCCGAGGAAGGATTCATGAATATATGGAATCAAATATTCTTCCCGAAAGGGGAGTCCGTAACTTTCGATTTCCTCCCGACTCATAGGGATGGAGGGAATGAACTGTCCGAGTAATCCGTGTACGGCATGCATCGGGATTTCCCAGATACGGAAGAAACCAAGGATGTGGTCAATCCGGTAAGCGTCGAAGTACTCTGACATTTTTTGGAAACGCTTCATCCACCAGCGGTAGCCATCCTTTTCCATGACGTCCCAGTTGTACGTGGGGAATCCCCAGTTTTGTCCGTTCACCGAGAAATCATCGGGAGGGGCGCCCGCCTGCCCGTTGAGATTGAAGTAATAAGGTTCGGTCCATGCTTCCACACTGTTGCGGCTGATGCCGATAGGGATATCTCCTTTGAGTACGACACCGTGTTCGCGGGCGTATTTCGTATCGGCTACCAATTGCAGGTGCAGGTGAAACTGGATATAATAATAAAGTGCGATGTGCGGGTAATCTACAGATTCCGGCCGGCACATCTTCTCTATATCTTGTGCATTATAAACGGAATGTCTGGGCCATTCACGGAAATTAGGTGTCTGAAAGGCATCGCGCAGATAGCTGAAAACAGCGTAAGGTTGCAGCCATTCCTTATTGGCATTAAAGAATTCGCCGAACTCTCCGGAGGCTAATACTTTTTCTCCTTCCTGCTTGAAGATCAGTCGGAAGTATTCCCATTTCGTTTGGTTGACAGCTTCATAATCCATCGCCGGCAGGCCGTTGAGTTCTTTCTGTTTTTTGTTGAACTTCGCTGCGGCTGACTTGTCTTTCAGTGTTCCCATCTGCTTTATATCCGCATACATCGGGTGGAAAGCATAAATGGAGATACTATTATATGGATAAGAATCGGTCCACTCATGAGTCATGGTCGTATCATTGATCGGTAATATCTGTATAACCTTTTGTTGGGTACTTACAGCCCAGTCAATCATGCGTTTCAAATCTCCGAAATCTCCTACTCCGAAACTGTTCTCTGATTTCAGTGAAAAGACAGGGATGGCTATACCGGCCCCTTTCCATACCGGAATATCGAAATAGGCATATCGGTCGGAGATGACCAGCGTCTCATTTGTTTTCAGTTCCGGGTCGGCAAGATAGCGGTTGGGGTTATTTTCCCAGCAGTCCGCTTTCTTTTCTTCTTTATGGTAAAGGATGAATTTGTATTCCAGCGGGAATTTCAGCTTACTTGCATCCAGCTCGATCTGCCATTCCGGAAAGTTGGCATCGCTCATGGGAATCGCTTTGTCCGGGTCCCAGTTTCCCAATGCTTTCTGATTTCCGCAAATTGCCAGGCAATAGTCTTTGTTGATGCGTGGGGCGTATGCCTTGATGACCAGCCCTTTTCTGTGACAAGGCGGAATTTCAGCTCTGTCGGGATGGGCTAACAAGGCTTCCGTGAAGGCCGAACTGTAGTAATACAATTGTTCGGGGATATTTTTCCAGCAGTCTTTAATCTGATACTTCTTTTTAGAGTTACCGGATAAAAAGAGACGTCTCGGAAAGCTGTCCCATTCTTTGCGGATGATAATTTGGTTTTGTTCTATCTGATAGCTGTAATTGATAGTCATTCCTTCTTTGGGAACTTCCAGTTCCACGTCTGCCGTCCAGTATATGCCGTCTGTGGTATGCATGGGGATCGACTCCGGCAGCAGCCCGGCAATCCTGACTTCTTCTCCCCAACTGGTGCGATATTCGATGTTAAATGATACAGTCATATATATTAGATTTTGATTAGACACTAATGACTATGCAAGTATAAGACATTTTTTTGAATAAAAAATAAAAGGAGCCGTATTAGGACTCCTTTTAATCTTTTGTTTATATATTAATTAACATACGTCACATGTTAACCGCATCTGGAAGCACCGCAAGTGGTACAGATCAGACAGCCTTCCTGATAGACCAAAGTTTCATTACCGCAATTCGGGCATTTCTTTCCTTTGGCTTCCGTTCCGTCCTGAATATATTTCTTCAATGCACGTTCTACACCGTTCTTCCAAGTGTTGATGCTCTCGCTGTTCAGTTGCAGAGAACCTACCAGCTTGATAACCTGCTCGATCGGCATCCGGTAACGGAGTACACCGGAGATCAGTTTTGCATAGTTCCAGTATTCCTTGTTGAACTTCTCTGACAATCCTTCGATAGTCGTCTTGTATCCACGTTTATTTTCGAACTGGAAGTCGTAACGCTTGGTTCCATCCTCGTCTATATTCTTGATAATACGTCCGCTGGTTACGCTTTTCGGCAACAGGATACCTTCGTCGTCATCTTGCAAACCTGTGAATATCTCGTAAGGATGTCCATCCAGCAGTCCTACAAAAGCCACCCATTTCTCTTTGTTATTCTGGAAACGAACCACGTCGGCTTCCAGTATTCTTGGGCGTGTTTCTACTACCGTAGGCGGTTTGCAAGGAGGAAGAGTTTCTTTCTTATCCGATTTGGTTGAAATCAATACTCCGGAACGTGAGCCGTCGCGGTATACCGTACATCCTTTGCAACCGGATTTCCATGCTTCTACATACAGGCGGTTGACAAGATCCTCGTCTACATCGTTCGGCAGGTTGATGGTTACGCTGATAGAGTGGTCTACCCATTTCTGGATTCTTCCCTGCATCT
>OGXP01002177.1_pt1 | contig 13522 bp, 7 predicted proteins | sample 1576351 | NCBI WGS metagenome assembly OGXP01 (sample SAMEA3541517, study PRJEB24748) | human gut metagenome | biome: human gut; feature: human-associated habitat; material: faeces | place: China | collected 2012
ACCGCACGGCGGAGGATGTGGGCGTTGACCGTCCTGCCAAGAACGAGATACTGCATAAGCTGGAAAGAAGTTTAGACATTCCAACTATATCTTTTACAGCCATATCACAAGCTTCAAAAGTTTCATCTTCTGTCTTTCCTTTATCACCTATTCCATCAATATTGTCATGGTAAATATAAATAACTTTTTTTCCTTTTATAAATTCATCCTGCTCTGTTCTCCCCATGTTTTTAAAAACTTTAAAAGATATAGCAGATGATTCTTCACAAGATAATTTTAAAATTCTTTCTCTATTTTCTGTAGTTTTACTATTTATTCCTGAGACTGTATATATATCTTTTAAAGGACTTATTTCTCTATTTTCATTTGGAAGCAGATTTGTCATTCCAACATCAGTAATACTTGGAAGACTTGTAAGCATTCCTTTTAAAGTAATCTCTTTGGCACTTGCTTCTTTCTTTAATTTTTCAAAAATTTCACTTCCAATTTCATATCTAAGCCCGTCAGAAATAATAACAGCTACCCTTGTATCACTGCTTTTTATATGTTTATCATAGAAATCTTTCTGATAAGGAAGTCCTGTTCCTGTTGTAAAATTATCTGACCATAAAGAAAGAAGATTTTCCAAATAATCTTTTTCGTAAAATTGAGATACTTTTCTTTCTAAGCTGTCAAATATTTCATTGGAATTTTTACCTTTAATTTCATCATAGGAGAAAAAGAACTCTCTATACAATCTGTCTATTTTATAATAAATATTTGTATAATCTTCAAATAGCCCGTTTATACTTTTATCTTTTATAACCAAATCCTGTTTTATTTTTAAAATATTTATAACAGTGATAAGCATTTTATAGTAAATAAAATATTTTTCTTTCCATAATGTGCTGTCAAGTCTTATATTAATATATCTCAAGTATTTGTCATAATCCACTGCTTCTGAACTTATATTTTCTGCTATATATTTAACTGCAATTTTATCAAAATATTCAAAGGCTGTCCCTTGTACTAAAATATCAAAGTCCAGTTCGTTTATTCTGCTTTTTATATCAAGCTCTTCTCCTAAATCAAAAAATATTTTTTTAACTTTATCTGCTGTCTGTTTATTCTGTAAAAGAGAACTTACAAAAATATAAATTTCATTTGTCTTACCTTTGTAATATTTCTCTAAATTTGTATGAGGTTTTTCTTGAAGTTCTCTATAAAAATTAACAACTAATAAAGTTTTTAAAAATTTATCAAAATCATCTGTTTCAAAAGAAAATTTATTTTTAATCTCTTCAAATAAAAATTTTGTTCCAATCCATTTTTCAACAGCTTCAAGTCTGCTTCTGTCTAAAATAATATTTTTAAGTATTTCTTGTATGTCAATACTTTTTGAATTAACAGCTACAGCTAAAATAGATAACTTTAGATCTCTTTCTGTCATGCTTTCAGGATTTTCCATAAGTTTTTCCAGTTTCTCTCTTCTGTCTTTACTTCCAAAGAAATCTAAATGTTCTTTTATAACTTGGCTCAAATTATAATTTGTTCTGTCCAGTTTAAATTCCTCTATTATCATTGCAGACTTATCAGCCATAAAATACTCCGAATATTTCTCTATATCAACTAAGAAATTTTCTCTGTCATCAGGTTTTTCGTATTCACTATATATAAGATAATTTGATTCTGGATCTTTATATTCCAAAGTATATTTTGTATCAAATATATTTTTGCTTACAAGTTCCCCTTTTCTATTTTTTTCTTTAGTAAGAGTAATAATTTTGACATTATCTAATTCTAATTCTGGTATCATATCTTTAAATGCTTTATCTGAATCATACCAAAATATAATATGTCTTTTCTTAGGAAATTCAGGAACTAAATTAAATCTATATTCCAGAATCTCTTTTATCTTATTATTTTCCATTGGTGAATATCCCCTTTATATTTTCTTTAATATTTTTCCAAATTTTTCGTAATTTACTTTTACTCCATCATCAAGATCCAGAGATATTTTAAGCTCTGATATATGTTTTACTTCATTTCCATATTCTTGAAGTTCTTTTAAAACAGCATATAATTCTTTTAGTTTTTTCTCTGCTGCTTTTTTATCTTTTGGAGCTGTATCCTTGTCTTCTGTTATTTTTTCATAATAATTTCTTAGATTTTCCATTTTTTCCTGATATGGAATCAAGTATTCTGTTCTTATTCTTGCAACAGTCATATCTTCATATCTATGAAGATAAATAAGAGCAGAAAATCCATTTTTCTTTCCACTGTTCATAAGCCAATAGATAGGTCTCTTCTGGTATCTTTGAAGATGATCTGCATAAAAATCTTTTATAAAATAATTTCTTAAGACATCATCATAAGAGTCACTTTCTTTTTTTCCAAGAGCTTCACATATAAATCTTATATTTTCTTCAAAATTTTCTTCTCCATAAAGAACTTTTATAAATTCAAACACCTTTGTTACTATATCATTTTCAAATACATTTTCAGAAGTTATTGGAATAATTCCAAATTCTTCAAGGAAAAATCTTGGATTTTTAATTTCATGTCTTATATTTCCATCTCTGTCTTTTACTAATATTTCAGAATTTTTATTTTCTAAAACATCATCAGAGTTTGCCATAATAAGTCCTGCTTTATCAATAGAATATCTTCCCATGATACAACCCACTGCATAAGAAAGAAATTGTTTTATTATTTCTTCTTTGATAAATATAAGTTTTTTATTTTCAATTTTTGTTTCTTTTTTTAGAAGTGTTATATCTTCTAAAGGAACTTTTTCGTCCATTTCATCATTAAGTTCATAAATATCTATAAAGATTTTATTAAGTTCCTCTTCATTTTGGTGCATCTGCATAAATTTTTCTGTCCAATAACTACAGTAATCATTATAGGCTGTTTCTATTTTATTTCCTTTTGCAATAAATAATTTTTCAAAATCCCAAGAAGTTTCATGAGAATCCCATTCTTCTTTATAATATTTATATAAAATTTCCACCAATAAATCTATTTTTTTATTTTCTACATCTATATATGGAATATTTCTTATCGTTCCACATCCATAATTTATGGTCGGATTTAATAATTCCAGATACATATTAACTATTTTAGAATTTAAATAACCTAACATTATATTTTCATGTAACTTTTTATTTACAAATAAACCATTAGCACCTGAATCAAAAATAAAACCTTTTCCATAAGCTCTACAATTAAATTTTCCAGTTGTAACACCTGTCCATGTTACACCAGAATTAAAATAATATTTTTCATTTGAAATTTTCCAACCAAGATTATCACCTAAATTTGGATAATTTAAACGCGTATTTTCTTTTATTTCATCACCATTATTTTCCCAATTAACTACATAATTATTATTTCCATACCATCTTCTAAATTCTCCACCTTTATTGTATGGAAACCATTTTTTTCTACTTTCAACAGCTTCTTTTGAATTTGTTATTCCTAAACCTATTTTATTATAATTTACTTCATTCCATAATCTTAAAAACCTTTCATTATCTCCTGTTCTCATTCCAATTCCAGCAAAAGCATAATCTTCTATTTTGGAAAGACTAAAGAGTTCCCTTACTTTATCACTTACCCAATATGCAATAGGGCTTCCTGGAATTTTTTCAAACTCTTTTTGGTCTGCTTTATAATAGTTTTTATTGTTTAAAAACTCCTGTTCTTTCCATTGTGCATTATTATAATCAACAAGTCTTATATAAACTCCCTTTTTCTCAGAAATTTTATTTTTACTTATCCAAGAAACAGTTTGAACAACTTCTCCTCCAAGCTCTTCAAATGCTCTTGTTCCTAAATGATTTAAACTTTGTATTTCTGTTTTTTCTATAATCATTTTTCTTAAATTTTCAAAACTTGATAAAAACATCCATGACTGCATTGTTATCATTGCTGTATATCTATCTTTTTTTGTAAACTCATTACATTTTTCAATAAACACAGCAAACAAATCACTCTTTGTATCTTTATAATTTTTTTCTACATATTTTTTTAATTTATCCGAGAAACCTTTTCCTCCCATATAAGGCGGATTTGTAATAATAACATCATATCTGTCTGTCATTATTTTCTGCTGAATAATAAGTCTTTCTAATATTTCACAGTCTTTTTCAAAATCTTCTTCACTTATATTATCATATATTAAAGACATCTGCCCCTGTTTAAAATATGCTTCTCTTAAAACTTTTAATTCTCTGTAAAGATGCTCTATATCCATATATTCTATTTTTAAAATACTTCCATATTCTTTTGCATCATAAAATTCATCTAAAAGTTTTTCAAAATTTATTAAAAGATTTTCTTTTATTAATTTTCTTGTTCCTGGTGAAATTTCATTGCTCTCTTCTATACACAGAGTATTTAAAGAGATTTTTTCTTCCTCTTCCATTCTTTCTACAACTTTAAAAAGCCTTGAAAATTTTTCTCTTGCTTTCATAAAAACAGCAAAAGAGGCAAGCTGGCTTGCCCTTTTATCTATTTCTAGTCCATAAAGATTATTTTTTAATATAGAAAATACTGCTTCTTTTTTGCTCCAGCCAAGATCCTCATAAATTTCACTTAACATATCAAAGCAATATGTAAGAATATGTCCACTTCCCATTGCAGGATCTATAATTTTTATATCTTCTATTTTAAGTCTTTCAGAATTTTCTGAAATCTCATTTTCAATAAAATATTTCCAACTGTTTTTTAAACTTTCACTCACTCCACAGCTTTCTAAAGCAATTTTTCCCAAAGAATTTTCTGCCATATATTTTACTATCCAGTGTGGTGTAAAAAGCTGAGTGGCAGGAGCTATTTTTTCTTTTGTTATTTTTTTATTCTTTTTTAAATCTGCAAATACTTCATCTTTTAATTCTGAATTATAATACTGATAAAGCCATCCTATTATTTCTATTGGAATTATTATTTCTTCATCTTTTCCTTTTGCTTTTCTAAATTCTTCTCTTAATTTTTCAAGAAAAGAATCTTTCATTAAAAGCCCCTCTGGAAAAAGAATATCTGAATATCCCCCTCTTTTTTCAAACATGAAAGGCATAATTTCAGAAAGAGCATGACATTTTTCTTCAACTAAAATTGAATATAATGTTTCTAGGCTGTCAGGTGTATTTTTTTCTTTTAAATTATTTATCTCTTCTTGTTTTTCTTCACTTAAATTTTGAAAAAAATCAAAATCATAATAGTTATCTATAATTTCAGGCTCTATTTTATCTCCGCTGTTAAAAACAATTCTTTCATCTATATAATTATTAGCTTCCATATATGCAAAGGCAGCAAGTCTATTAAACCATGTATAAGCACTTTCTTCTAAAAGCTGCTCATATCCAAGTTCTTTATATTTTCTGCAAAGAATATTATAGCTTGTTTTAGGATATAAAATTCCATTAATTTCTACATCTTTTCCCGTATCTTTTATTTTATCTTTTTCTATCCCGTCAGCTGTTATTCCCAGATTTTTAAGTTTATTTGATATTTTTTCAAGAAGATCTCTTCTTGATTCTGCTGCAAAAACTTTTAGACTCCCTTTGTCCATATACTTCACTCCCCGAATATTAATCAATATCTACAATTTTATTATTTTTTAATGACTTAAATATCTCCTCTTTAAGTTCTGCAAGTTTTTCTTCAAGATTTTTAATATAATCTTCTGCTTCTTTTTCTGTTTCAATATTAAATTTTGAAGAAACTTTTATTCTTTTCAAACTTACTCTTTCTTTTCTTTTTGTTTTGCCGTCAGCAGACAGAATAAACTGTTCTTTTTCTCCCTCTGCCACTTCTATAATTTTTTCAAGATTTTCAATTTCATTTGAATCTGTTTTATCCATAAAAGAAGAATATTTTTCTCTTACTTCAAATTTTAATTCCTCAGCATCTTCTTTATCTTCCAATTTTGCAAATATATCTTTTTCCATACAAGCAAGTTTTGATTTTATATGCTTTTTATATGAAATTTCTAATTTTCTGATAATATTTTCTAATTCTTTATTATCAGACATAATTTTCTTTATAGTATTTGCTTTTTCTATTTCAATAATAAATTTTTCAAATTCTTTTTGAATTTCATCAAAAGAAAATTCTTTATTATTTAAAATCTTTTCAAACCTTTCTCTTTCTTTTTCTGCCTTATCTTTTAAAATATTTTTTTCATGTTCTATTATTTTCTTTTCTTCAGCTTCTATCTTATTTAAAAGATCATCAATTTCTCTTATTCTTGAATATGGTTTTTTGTCCTCTGTTATTTTTAAAAGCTCTTTATATGGATCTGTTTCTTGTATTGCTCCCATATATCCAAGATTTTCTCTAATCTCTCTTATCTTATCTCTAGCACTGTCAAATTTTATTTTTTTGTTACTTTTTAAGAAATCTTCAACCTCATACTGTCTATAATACAAATCATAAAATTCATCCTGCTCTTTTAAAAATTCTTGTAAAAACTTCTCTGTTTTTTTATTCTTTTGTAAAATAATATCTTCTAAAAATTCGCTCCACTCTTTAAACTCTTTTTTACCCGGATATTCTCCACTTGTGCATTCTCTTAAATGTGAATCTGATATATTTTTTTTGTTTCTCAAAATTTCAATCAGACTTTCTTTTGGAGAATCTGTATTAATCTCAAAACTAGATCCAAAAAGTTCTTTTAAAGTATTATTTACTTTTTTAATAAGCTCTGTGTCAACTTCTTCTTTAAGATTAACTACAATTCTTTCCAGATTTCTTGTTTGTGATTTTGTTAAGTATTCTTTTAATCTTACAGAATCTCCTATTATCTCTTTTGATTCTGAAAGTTCTATAATTTTATATACCCATAATTCTGCAACAAGTCCATTTACAGAAAAAACATTCCATCCATATGGAGCTTTCATAAAATGGTCTGCCAAATCTTTTAAAGTTATAGTTTTTCCCATTTTTTCTAAAAGCTCTATTCTCTTTTGTACTTCTTTTATAGCTTCTCTGTTTTGGTTATTTTCAAGATCTCTATTTATACTGAAAAGTATATTTCCACCCTCAAAGCTGTTTGATAAAACATTTTTTATTCTGCTTTCATCATAAGGATTTTTTAAAAGTTTTGCTTTACTGAATCTAAAATCTGCTCCTAGCTTAAGAGAATTTTCAATAACTTTACCAGCATCTGAAATAGAGCCTATCTCTCTTTTTTGTCCATAAACAAAAATATCTGCTCCTAAAATAGCTCTTTCTATTCCTGCTTTTATTCTTTTCCTTCTGTGATTATTTTCACTTTGTTTTCCTGATAATATTGAAGTAATACTTTCTCTCGTATTTTCTATATTTCTTCTTTTTACATAATTTTCAACTTTTAAATATAATTTTATTTCATCAATATAAGAAATATCATCTGCCGGAAGCCTCATTATTAAATCATATCCCTCTCTTGTTCCTAAAAGTGGAATTTGATTATATCCGTCTGCACGTGGAGTTAAAATATTTATATCAAGCTGCTCTCCTCTTTTACTTATATTTATTTCATCTATTCTTTTGCTGAAAGTATATTTCATTTTTGTTTCATCAGAATAAACTGAATTTTTTGTAAATATTTCTCCAAAAATATATGAATCCAGCTGTTTATATATATCTTCTTCATTAATTTCTTCTTGTTTTATTTCTTTGTTTATGTCTTGTTCTTCATTAGTTAAAAATTCATATTCATCTCCAGCTTTTTGAATAAGAACTTGCTGTTCTAATTTTAACAGAGCTTTTTTTATATTATTTTCAAGGTCAAGTCTGTCACAGTCAATAGAATCTATCATAAAACTTACAATATTATCTATGTTTGATTTTACATCTTTTATTCCTTTTAATAAAAATAAAAGTTTTAAAACTTCAAGTTCAAACTCATCTATTCCTCTTTCATTTTTAGCAATAAAAAATGGTCTTTTTGCTATATCTTCCAAAAATTGTTCTATTGATTCAAAGAAATAGTTAAACGGCACAAGAGATCCTACTTCTTTTTCTTTTATTCTTATTCCTGCTTCTTGGAAAGAGCTTAAAAGAGATCTTTCTCCCCTTGACATATGCTGTCCTGAATATCCCATGTCTCTTACTTTTTCAAATACTTTTTGTAAAAGGCTGAATTGATATCCTACAAAAGGATAAGTTTCTGCAAAATCAAATTTTCCATTATATACTGGAAGATTTGCATTGTTTTTACCAAAATTAATTGTATTATTAATGCTTACATAGTTTTTCTCGTATAGTTTTTCTATATTTTCCTTATCAATACTTTTTTTCTCTAATAATCTTTTCTTTATAACTTCATCAATATTGCTGCTTGATAAAGAAAGCATAGTCTTAAATCTATCTTGTATTTTAGAAAAGTCGTTCTTTCTATGTTCCCCTTCACCTAAAATATTTCCTAAATCTTGCTGAGAAGTAACTATTACCCATACTCTTCCTTGAAATCTCACCCCAAGAATTTCTACCAAAGTTTGTAAATTAAGCATAAGCTGAGAATTATTTCCTATATATTGCCCTATTTCATCAACTAGGAAAACTATTCTGTGCTTAGGGTCTTTTGTTTTCAAATAAGCCTCTAATAAATCTGCAAAACTTTCTGGACTCACAGGAATTTTATCATCTTTTTCCAGCCATCTTTCAGTGCTTTCTCCACTCATTATCCCCATTTCTTCATTAACTTCTATAAATTCATCTTGATAAAAATCCAAGTTTCTTAATATATCTTTCCAGTCTTTTCCAAGAAATTTTTCTATTTTTTCTTTAAATTCTTCTAGTATTCCTTTTTCCCACAACATTCTTTCAAATGAAGCAATTTTTAAATTATCTTTAGAAAAACCAAAATATCCATTAAAATTTTTCAAAAAAGCAACAGCTATACTATCTTTATTTTGATATGTATCTTGATCACTTACGTTATCCACATTAAAAAGAATAACGTCTGTTGAAACTTCAGAAGATTTTTCTACGTTTCCCTGTAAAATTCCATCTTTTATTTTATCTTGAAAATACTCCGTAACTTTTCTCCCATCATATATTTTATTTTCTAAAATACGTCCAATCATTTTTAAAAAGTGAGATTTTCCTGATCCATAAAATCCAGAAATCCAGACTCCCATATCTTCAGTAGGAGAACTAAGAGATTTTACATATCTATCAAAAAATTTATCAAAATGCTTTCTTAGCTCTTCTGTAACTACATATTCACTAAGTTCTGTCACAATGATATCATTTGTATTTTGATCAGCTTTTACAACACCATTTATTTTTCTTGTAATATCTTTTTGAAAAATATCTTTAATTTTTACATCTCCCATATTCTTCTCCCTTTTTTATTTAATTTTTTTAGTTGATAAATGCGAACCTATATAGCAAATATAAATTTTCTCATCTTGCTCTATATAATAAATTCTATTTCCAAATGGTAAGTTTTTTATATGATCAAAAACATGTTTACTAGTTCCATCATCAAATTTAAATAGTCTTTCTTGCAGTAAACTTGGAGTGCTATATACACTTTCTGATTCTGGAGAATGAGTATAATCTTTTATTTCTTTATTTTCTGTTTCCAAATCATATAAAATAGTAAGAGCTTTATTCAAAACTCTTTTATCCAATTTGGCTAATGATTTCTCAACTTCTGAATTAACAACAATTTTATTAATTAAATATGTATTTTTATACTTTGAAAAATCTTTTGTCAAATTTTCAATTATTTCATACCTTTTATTATTTAATATATTTTTATGAAAATCTAAATGACTTTCTTCGCTGATATTATTTATTTTAACTTTTGATTCTTCTATTTCTTCTCCGTTTAGAACATATTTTTTCAACTCTATTTCAGGAGCTTTCCATTCATCTGAATTTTGAAAACTCACTAAAAAAGTTCCAAACATATGAACATATCCCATCTCATCATTTTTCTCATTATTATATTTGTATTCAATAAGACCTAAATTTATTTCTTCATCGTTATCTATTATAGGAATTTCTATTTTAATAGTTTTGTTACTTAAAAAAGATAACATCAAACTTTTTAAGTCCCTGTCAACTTTACTGATTATCTGTCTAAAAGTAAAATTATCAACTACAGTTAAATTTTCAAAAGAAACATTACTTTTTAACTGACTATAGTAATGTTCTTTAGATGATAATATTTTCAATATTTTAAGAAATTTTTTAAATTCTTTTTCAAATTCATCTATTCTTTTAAAAGGCAATGATCTACTATTAAAAATTAAGAAATCTTCTACCATAATAATTTCTCCAACTGAATATCCCATTCATCAAAAAATCCTTTTGGCCACTTGTCTACTTTGCCATCAGGATCTAATGAAATATCTTCAGCTCTTGATTTTTGATTTTCTTTGATAAAAAAATATATTTTGGTATCTGTATTTTCTATTATTTTCTTTTTTACAGCCACTCTTATTGCATTTAAAAAGTGATCACTATGTGTTTCTATTATTAATTGAACTCCCTGAGCTGCTGCTTTACAACATAAATTAGCAATTTCTGCCTGAGCTGCAGGATGAAGATGAGATTCTGGATTTTCTATAATAACCAAATCTCCTTTTTCAGCTTTCAACAGTGATATTATTATAGGTAATACATAAGTAATACCAAATCCTACATTTTGAGGAAAATATTCCTTTCCACCATTATAAGAATATTTTAAAAAGGCATATTGTAAATCATCATTTACTCCTGAAGTTATATCTATTCCTGCACTTATTTTTTCCAGCCATCTTGATACATTTTCTCTAAATGATAAACTATTAGCATTTGGATTTTTTAATTCAGCGAGTTTTAAACTTTCATTTGCATTAACTGCCAAATAATGAATAGAAAATTCTCCCTTATTTCCTAATTTTCCTTTAAAAACATTTTCCTTAGAATAGCCATACTGTAATTTGGGAGTAATTCTTTCAGCTGATAAATACGAAAATTTTTCTTCTTCTACCAATGTTTTTAACGATTCTGTAATTAAATTAGAAGAGTCTATTAATAAATATTCAGGATTATTTTTATCAACTTCGGTCTTTAAATATAATTTTCCCTCATCTTCCAAAGTTAAATAAAAAGATATAAAATCTTCTTTTGCATTTTCATACAATATATTATTACTTTTATCTAAATTCGCATATTTCCCATTTACACTTATCTTTCCAATAGAAAAATCTGTATAATTTTTTAATTTTAACATTTCTGAAGTATCGGGAAATTGATTTAAAGTCTCAAAATTTTGTTTTAGACATAAAATACTTTGAATTATACTTGATTTTCCTCCACTATTTACACCAGTTAATAGGGTTAAATTTTTAAAATTCAATTCTATTTCATCAAAACATTTAAAATTTTTTAATTTTAAATTTTTTATCATAAAACTATCTCCTTTATAAGTTTTTGAACCAAGCTAAATCTTGTAATTACATTTTTTCTATCATTAGTTCCTCTTGTAATAGAATCATTAAATTCGTTTGTCCTCAGCAGATCACAATATTTTTTTTCTAAGATATTTTTTCGCAATAAAAGAACTTCTTTCTCATTTTCCGATAATTCACTTATTAAAACTGTCCAAACTTCAAATAAAGATCTATTCAATGTACGAGTTTTGCTCTCATCAATTAATTTTTTATTAAACAAAGTATTTTCATCAAAAATTTTAGTTAAAAATACTAAAGTTTCTAATAAAGATGTTTTTAACTTAGGAAATTCTTTTTCTTCAAATTCTATTGAATCTATTTCTTCCATGGTTTCATCTAAAAACTTAGGTAATGTTATTCCTTTTTCAGAAAATTTAGCATAATTACATTTTTTAAAAGCTATAAATCTTAAAACCAATTCTCTGTCCAGCATTCTTTTGGAGGCTATTTTGACTACATCTATAAAAATTTTTTCTTCTGTTATTTCTTGTAATAATTTCACTCCTCTACATTTTTGATTTAAAGCTTGTCTTATTTCCTGAGGATTTAATATTAATCCCCCTGTATTAATTCTACTAAAAATAGAATATCTTACCTCTTTGGGTGTCTGAGGTTCCATTTGGTATGTTGTTAGTTGCGTTTCCTCTATAATTCTCTGGATATTTCTTCCTAATTCATCAAATTTTTTGCCTTCCAGTTCACTTAAAAATTCAAGATTTTTTAATCTTAATTTTTTATCGACAATAAAATCTTTTATAGTTGATAATCTTTGTAAACCATCTATAACTATCCATCTGTTATTATCTGAAACATCAAAATAAAAAACAGGTAATGGTAATTTTAAAATAATTGACTCTATTAAACGACTCATCTTTGTATGATTCCATAGATTACTGTTTCTTTGAAAATCAGGACTTAAATCTATTTCATCATGCAATAATCTTTTAACTATATTATCTAAAGTCACAACTGAACTGCTTATTTTTATATTTCTTGTATCAAATGGTTTAATTATAGGTTTTTCTTGTAGATTTTCATCAATTTCTTCTTCTCTTTCAAATTCTCTAAACTCCATTTTTTCCTCCCAAAATTATTGTATGATGAAGAAAATATATTTATAAAGTCTCCTGAATATTATATCATTTATTTGCTTTTTTATGAATTCAATTTAATCTATTCTTTTTTATAAATTCCTTTCAATTCCTCTCTCAGAATGTTATTATATACTTATATAAAATTTTTCAACAGGAGAATTGTTAAAATGGAACTTATTATAATCACTGCAGGAATTTTTTTATTTTTTCTTATTTTTAAAATTTTTACTTCTCTATTAGGATTTTTATTTAAAATAATTTTTAGTATAACTATATTTATACTTTTTCTGACATTTATTAATTATTTTTTAGGCTATAATTTATTTTAAAAAAGGCTGTTGCTTTTTCTAATTTACAAAAATAAAAATTGCAACAGTCCTTTATCTTTATTCTGCACTGTATAAATTTACCTCTGTGCCGTCAATAAGAGTTACTATAAACCACACATACCCTTTTTTAAGCCCGCTTGCACCACAGTTTTGAAAATTCATAACTTCTTCGCTTTCAAATATTTCTTGAAATATTTCTTTTTCAACAATTTTTCCTTCAAGCTCTAAGATATTTTCTCTTTTCATTTTTCCCACTCTCCGTAAAATAATTTTACATATTATACCATTTTTATATATCTCTTTACAAATCTTGGAAAACAGATTATACTTTTATTGTGGAGTTTAAATTTAACAATAAATATTTTGAGGGAGGTTAGGCATGATTAGTTTTAAAAATGATTACAGCGAAGGAGCACACCCACGTGTACTTGAAGCATTAATAAGAACAAATCTTGAGCAGACAGATGGATATGGAGAAGATCCATATACTCTTGAGGCTTATGAAAGAATAAAAGAAAAAATTCAATGCAAAGACTGCAATATTCGTTTTATAGTTGGAGGGACACAAACAAATCTTCTTGTTATATCTCAAATTCTTCGTCCTCACCAATCTGTTATATCAGCTGAAACATCCTTTCCTGCCCTCCGGCAAATAACTTCTATTTATAAACTACTGATT
>OGXP01002189.1_pt1 | contig 13454 bp, 14 predicted proteins | sample 1576351 | NCBI WGS metagenome assembly OGXP01 (sample SAMEA3541517, study PRJEB24748) | human gut metagenome | biome: human gut; feature: human-associated habitat; material: faeces | place: China | collected 2012
TTCGATATGACGTTTCTTTTTGTACGACAGCCTACACCTCTTCCTATGTGGAAAGGGCCTGAATCATTTGTCACCATAAGTTTTGCTATAGAAAGCAAGGCCCCGCTTTCTTTAAGTGAAAGTTTCCCTGCAAGATTTATGCAGACACCTCCGCTTATTTTATTTATATGGTCACATCTTTCAATGTCCTCTCTTCCTCCGATAAGAACAGTTTTAATATTATATTTTTCATATAATTTTTTAGCAAGATTTCCAAAACCTTTTTTAGTCCATTTTTTAGTTTCTTTAGAAGCTCCCGGTGCCATTACAAAAAGCCCTTCATACTCTTTTACCTTTTCCAAATCTTTTGGTGAAAAAGTAAAAAGAAGTTCTTCTCCCCTGTATTTAAGCCCAAGTTTTTTAAAAGGCTTAAAATAATTTTTTACAATGGTGTCATCAACATGATATTTTATAAGTTTCATCTTTACAAGAAGAGATTTCCACCATTTTCTTTTTGGATAAACCAAAACTTTTGCACCTGAAAGTTTTATCTGTTTTGATATTATTTTTGATCTTATTTTGCTGTGCAGGTCAAAAACATAATCATATTTATTCTCAGCAAGTTTTTTCCCAAAAGCTACCATATTTTGATAACCGTCATTTTCTTTTTTATCGAAAAAAATAAGGTTGTCTATATAGGGAACTCCCTCTATGGAATCTTTAAAATTTTTCATCACAAGGAAATCAACAGCTGCATCGGGATATTTCTCTTTAAGCTGTTTCAAAACAGGAGTGGTAAGAATTACATCTCCTATGGAACTAAGTCTTATAACAAGTATTTTCACTATTACATCACTAACCTTTATTTCTTATTTTCTTTCTGAAATTTCCCCACCAATGCAGGTAACTGTTTAAAAGTTTTGCTCCTTTAAAATAAAAACTTTTCACATTAATATATTTTTCTAAATCTATGTTACAGCTTTCTTTTAAATATATATATTCGTACATCTCTCCAAATTTTCCATATATATTTTTTAAAAGTTTGCAGTCAATAAGATAAATTCTCTCATCTGTCACAAGAAAATTTTCTATCTGAGAATCTCCGTGAAGAAAACCTTTCCCGTGAATTTCTCTTAAAGAACTGCAGACTATATCAAAATCTTTTTCTGTACTTGGTCTGCTTTCAATATATTCGCTTACAGAAAGTGAGTCAAAAACCATTCCGTATTTTCTTTTTTCAAGAGCTAAGAAAGGTCTTGGAGCATTAAAGCCGTTAAGCATAAGTTTTTCAAGCTGTCTGCACTCTCTTGTACTTTCTCCCCCTCTGAAAACAGAAAGAAATCTCTGCCACTTTCTTCTATTTTTTTCTCTCGGCACTTTAAGTACATATCTTTTTCCGTTTATTCTTATAAGCTGAACAAGGCTTCTTCTGTCATCTTTTAATGTACGAAGAACTGTGTAGTCATTTGCCTTTATCCTCGTATAAAAATCAACTGTATCTTTTTGATTGTAAAAGATATAATTTTTCCCGTCTCTTCTTCTATCCATTTTTATCTTTTCCCAAATATTTTTTTATTTTTTCTATAACTTTTTGTGGAACAATATCTCTCATACATTTAAAATGCCCCTCTGGACACTTATCTCCCCCGTGAATACCACAAGGTCTGCACGGAAGATTTTCTGTTTCTAAAACTTCGCTGTTTTTACTCCATGGGAAAAATCCAAACTCTTTTACAGTAGGACCGAAAAGGGCTATAACCCTTGCTTTTTCTGAAGCAGAAGCAATATGAATTGGAGATGAGTCATTTGTTAAAACCACATCTGCCCTTTTTAAAATTTCAGCTAAATCCAAAAGAGAAGTTTTTCCCCTTAAGTCTGTAATTTTTTCTGTGTGAAGAGGGATTGAAATTTCATCTTTTCCTCCCACTGCTGCAATTTTTATATTTTCATCTTTTGAAAGCTCATCTATAACTTCATTAAAATATTCCACAGGCCACTGTTTTGTAAACCATTTGCTTCCCGGAGCAATCACCACTGTTTTTTTATTTTCAAATCCATTTGCTTTCCATATATTATCTATTTTTTCTGCTGAAGATTTGTCTGGAAAAAGCTCTATCTCATATCTTTTCCTGTCTGTTTCAGGAGAACTTACAAAAGATAAAAGTTTTTCAACTTCATGTTTTGATTTATCATAATGGATTTTTTCCGTGAAGAAAAATTTTCCCGCAGCAATATCATATCCCTTTCTTACAGGGGATCTTGAAAGCCATGAAAGAAAAGAACTTCTTAAATATCTGTGAGGGGTTATGACCATATTAAAATTTTCGTATCTCAATCTTTTTCCAAGCTCATAAATTCCTCTTATCCCTTTATGAGCCCCTCTTTTATCATATTCTATTATCTCATTTATATTGGGATTGTTTTTTAAAATACCTGCCCCTGCAGGAGTTGTAACATAAGCAAGGAAACTATCCGGATAAACCTCTTTTATTTTTCTCACAAGAGGTGTTGAAAGAACAATATCCCCTATAAAAGCTGTATGTATTATTAATATTCTCAAATTTTTCACCTCGTAAGTTTTAAAGTTTTTCTTCCAAAAGGTCTAAAATTTCTTTTTCTACAGATTCATCATATGAATCAAAATATTTATGAGAATAATCCTCTTTCACCTTTCTTTCAGGTCTGTCTGGAACTACATAACTTACATTTGGATTGTTATACACTCCCCATCTTGTAGGACTCTGAGTTTTTTTATTAGGATATATCGCCACAATATTTTTTTGAAGAGAACCGGCAATATGTGTAGGCCCTGTTGAACCTCCGAAGTACACCTTTCCTCTTTCTATAACTGCTGCAAGATTTAAAAGAGAACCGCCGTTTGCAAAAAGATAAACTCTCTCTCTTCCGATTTTATTTATTATATTCTGTCCTCTCTCTTCTTCTGAAATATGACAGGTAATAATTATATTTAAATTTTCGACTCTGTCATAAATTTTTTGAAGAAGTGAGACATACTGGTCATCTGTAATATTTTTTGCAGACCCTCCCATAAAAGGATTTACCACAAGAGATTTTTCTCCAATATTATTATCTTTGAAAAATCTTTCAGCAACTTCTCTGTGATTTTTCTCAAGATAAATTTTTGTCTCTTTTTCAAAAAGTTTATCAAATTTTTCCGGGTCAATCTTTCTTATTAAATCCAGATTATAGTCAGCTTCATTTTTTATTGATTTTGACCTCTTCTGATAAACTCCGTGGTTAAAAGCAAAGAAAGATGAAAGTTTTGAAATCGGCCCTATTCTTTTTTCAGCTCCGCTTGCTTTTGCAAGTTTTGCTATGAAGCTGTCGTTATATAATGCAACAAATATATCTGCATTAAAATATTTTATTTTTTCAAGAAGTTCTTCCTGTCTGAAATCATCTATCTTATAAACCCTGTCAACATAAGGAAGATTTTTTACAATCTCATAATTATAATTTCTCACAAGAAGAATTATTTCAGCTTCAGGATACATTTTTTTTGCCATAAAAAAGCTGGGAATTGAAAGTATTAAATCCCCTATTTTATCTGTTCTTGATATTATTATTTTCATAATATGCTCCGTTTTTATAAATTTCTCTAAGTTTAAAATATTTTACCATTGAATACATAGAGCTTGCACAAGCTATCATAAGCCCCTCTATACCATCTAAAAATCCAAGTCTTATTATATACATTTTTATAAATTTATAGATTGGATTAAAAATAATCTGAAGTGCAGAAGGCTTTTTCCCTTTTTTATAATATTCAATAGCTCCCTCTGTTGTGTATCTGTTAAATTTTACAAAATAATCTTGAAGAGTCAGGTAGCTGTGATGAAGAATATCTTCTTTTAATGTATAAACTTTTTTATCAGTCTGAAATTCTTCATGGACCATATTGTCATTAAATCTTCCTGCTGACTTTTTAAAAAGTCTTATGTGGTATGAATTGCTCCAGCCCCCGTGTTTTAATTTTTTTCCAAAACATACAGAAGAAAAATTTATTGTAAATACTTCCCCCTCAATCTCTCCATTTTTAATTTTTACTATTTTTTCTTTAAGAGCAGGAGAAATTTCTTCATCTGCATCAATATTTAAAACCCATTCATGAGAAGCACTGTCTATAGCTTTATTTCTCTGCATTCCATATCCAAGCCATTTCTGATATATAAATTTTGCTCCAAATTTTTCTGCTATCTCTTTTGTTCTGTCAGTTGAACCGCTGTCAACAATAACTATTTCATCAGCAAATTCCTTTACAGAATTTAAAGTTTTTTCAAGTATTCTTTCTTCATTAAGTGTTATCATTGCAACTGATAATCCCATAATCATATCCCCTTTAAAATTTTATGATACCCAGCCGTAAATTTTTCCAAGCAAAAGATTTCTTCCAACCATAAGATTTATTTTAAATTTTTCAGGTGTAAATTTTCTAAGCTCTATTCTTCTTATCATATCCCAGTTTGGAGAATATGAGTTTGTTCCTTTTTTAGTTGTGATAAATCCTTTCACTCCTAAAGTTTTTAAAAGAGAAACTGTCTCTCTGCTTCTGTGTCCCCACGGCCAGCAGAAATATTCAACTTTATTTCCAAGTTTTTCTTCTATTATATTTTTATTTAACAAAAATTCTTCACTGATACGTTTTTCAGCATCTTCCCAAGATTCAACCATCACATAAGGCTCTATATGTTCATCAACATATTTCTGCCCCAGTGTTAAAATCTCTTTTTCGCTTTTTCCTTTTAATTCTTTAAAATAATATTCCTGAAATTTTTTAAAAAATTCTCTGTTAATTACAAAACCTTTTCCGGAATATTCACCGCGTTTTGGAAATTTAGGAAATCCCTCAAGAACATCTCCGTAAAGAAAAACATCTGTACAATCTGTACTTTCTTTTTCAAACACTCCCTGAAATTCAAGCCCTTTAAATATTGCCATATGTTTATGAGAATGTGCCTGAAAATCCACAAGCCCGCTGTCATACATCTCTTTTATTTCAGACCAAGTCATATACTGTTCTGTCGTTCCGTCTCCTAAAGCATTATATTTTTTTATTGCATTGTAGTTTGCTGTCCCGTTTATTTCTATCTTTGTTTCTCCCCATCTTTTTTCGCCGATATATAAAGTATTTAAAAATACTGTGGCTTTCATATTATATTTTTTTAAAAGAGGAAAAACAATTTTATAGTTATCATAATATCCATCATCAAAAGTTATAAGGACACTGTTTTTCGGTGTTTCTTTTTTCCCGTATTCTGAAAGTGTAATTGTATTCATATTTTTTTCTTTTAAAATTTTTAAATGTTCTTCAAAAACTTCAGGCTTAACATTTGAAAGATTATTTACCTGATGATAAAGAAAAACAGGAATACCTTTCCCCATAAAAAAAATCAAAGCCAGTAAAACAATTATTGCTGCATATATCATAAAATTCCTCCAAAATTGAAAAAATCATATTAGAATATTTATATAGATTATAAGAAAATATATTTAACTTTATTTTTATTTATCTATAAATAATTATATCAGATTATAAATTAAAAATAAACTTATTCGGAAAAAATCAAAAAGTTTATTTATATATCTCCGTCATTTTTAATGAACGTTCCCTGAACCAATTTCTAAGCTCCAAAGGTTCAAGAATTTCAGCTTCATTCCAGAAAATAGAAAAATATCTTTTTCCTTGAAGTTCAGAACACTGAAACACACAGATATTTCCCTCCTGTTTTAAAAGTTTCGGTCTGTAAGTTTTTATTTTTTTTAAAATCTCAAGCCCCTCATCTGTAAATTTCACTTTCACTCTTCTGCTGTAAGAAAGGAAGGGGTCAAAATTTTCTATCACTTCACGGACAAAATCATTTTCTCCCTCATAAACTTTTTTTTCAGTCACATATACAGCCTTTATATTTCTAAGTGTAAAATTTTTAAATTTCTTTTCCTCTTCATCATAAGAAAAAAGATAATTTTTAAGCTCCAGCTCTGATGATGCCATATAATAAGGAGATATTGTTTTTCTTGTTCCATCTGCAAAAGTCACTATTATTTTCTTTTTATTTTCTACACCGCACATTATTTTTTCAGTTATGTTTTTAAAAATAAAAAGCTCTCTGCTCTTTTTAGACTGCTGTGCATAATAGAAAAATATATTTCTGAAATATTCAGCTTCAACCTCTATTTTCTTTTCAGCCAGAAAAGAATAATAATTTTCAAGATTTTTTTTATTAAGATTAAACTGAATTATTTTTTTTGAACCGTTGTATTTATAGTTGTATATCTGTTTAAATCCCTTTGAATTTTCAAAAATATAGTTGCATAAAAAGTTTTTTGTAATTCTGAAATCTTCCAAGTCGCTTTCTATTATTTTATATATTTCATTGGGAACAGTAATTCTTAATTTTTTCTCCATAATTTCTCCTGCAAATTTTCTCTACATATTTAGAATAACATTTTTTTAAGAATAATACAAATTCATATTTTATGAACAAAAAATATTTTTTCATTATTGCAGTACAATATTTTTTTTATATATCCTTGAACAAAATTATTAACTTATTGAAGTATGGATATATTGCAATATAAATTATAAAATATTTTCAACGATGTATGTTTTCAATTTTTATTTTTACATACAAATTTAGGAGGCTTCATATGACTAAAAAGAAAAAAACATTTTGGGAAAATTACCGTTTCTCAATTATACTTCTTGGTTCGATAATTCTTGGAAGTATATTAGGGGGCGTTATGAAAGATAAGGCTTCTCTGTTTAAGCCTTTGGGAGATTTATTCATCAATGCAATGTTCACAATCGTTGTGCCTTTAGTTTTTGTAACAATAAGCAGTTCTGTTGCAGGTATGAGCAACATGAAAAGACTTGGAAATATTTTAAAAAGTCTTCTTCTTGTTTTCTTCTCAACAGGATTTATTGCATCAATTATTATCATAGTTATTGTTTTAATTTATCCCCCTGCTCAGGGAATAAGCCTTAATCTTCCACCTGCAGAAGCATTAAAACCATTCCAGACAGGTGACCAGATTGTAGCTGCTCTTACAGTTACAGATTTCCCTCAGCTTATTTCAAGAAGTAACATGCTTCCTCTTATAATTTTTTCTATTGTATTTGGACTTTGTGTAAATATGATAGGAGAAAAAGGGAAAGTTATTGCAAATGGTTTAGATGCCCTTGCAGCTGTATTTTTAAAAATGATTAATCTTTTAATGTACTATGCACCAATAGGTCTTGGAGCTTATTTTGCAGCTTTAGTCGGACAGTACGGACAAGAACTTCTTGGTTCTTATGCCAGAGCAATGCTTATATATTATCCCCTATGCTTTGCTTATCTGTTTATTGCCTTTCCTGCTTATGCTTACATATCTGCCGGAATGGACGGACTAAAGGCATTAAAATATGTCGTTTCCCCTGCAATTACAGCTGTGGCAACTCAAAGCTCTATTGCAACACTTCCTGTAAACTTGGAAGCATGTGAAAATATAGGTGTCCCTAAAGACATCAGAGAAATCGTTCTTCCTATAGGAGCTACTGCTCATATGGACGGAACTTGTTTCAGTACAATTTTAAAAATTTCTTTCCTTTTTGGAATTTTTGATATTCCATTCACAGGAATCGGAACTTTTGTAAGTGCTGTTCTTATAGCTCTTGTTGGAGGAGTTGTAATGTCAGGTGTTCCCGGAGGAGGACTTATCGGAGAAATGTTTATCGTTTCAATATACGGTTTCCCTCCTGAAGCATTCCCAATAATTGCAACAATAGGTTACCTTGTTGACCCTCCTGCAACAATGATAAATGCCAGTGGAGATACAATCGCTTCTATGCTTGTTGCAAGACTTGTTGAAGGAAAAGACTGGATTTTAAAAGGAAAAAATAATACTGAAACTGTATAAGTCAAAGTATTTTTGACAATTTTTTCTCCCCAAAGTATAATATTAATGTAATTCTGGGGAGAATTAAATAAAAGGTCTTAAGAAAAATTAAAATTTTTCTTAAGACCTTTTTGTTTTAACGGGATATTATTTAATATCTGAAAATTTCTTTGTCGTCTTTTATTCCAGAAGTATCAATCTCTATTTTTGTAAGAACAAAATTTCCGTTCATCTCTTTCAGCATATCATTTACAGAAGATGCTATCTTATCTGCATAAATTTTATAATTTTTCGTATCTACCTGAGAATTTCTTGCAAATTCTATATCTATTTCAACTCTTCCGTTTTTTTCTATATCAACTTCTATTTCTTTTACCTCTATATTTTTTCCCTCTTCTAAAACAGGAAAGTTGTTATAAAGTTTATTTTCAATCATATGTTCCTCTTTGTCGTAATGCCCTGCAAAAGATGCTGCAGTCATAAGAAAAAACAGTGCCGCTGCTAATTTTTTCATTATTTTGTCCTCCTAATTTTTTTCTTCCAGTTTTTAGACGAAAAAAAATACAAAAAAGATATAAAATTTAAAGGAAATCAAAAACTTTTTCCGTAAAAGAAAAATAGGAGGGATTTTTATGAAAAATATAATTTTAAAGCCAAAATTTACATTAATATCACTTATTTTGGGAGCAGTAATTTTTCTGCTTTCTCCATATGATTTTAAACTTACGGGAGCTATTGTCCTTTCTGTTGAAGCCCTTGTTCTGTGGGGAGGTTCTGCTGTTGACAATGCAGCTGTTTCTCTTATTTTTCTTTTAGGAGCTTTAGTATTTTCTATTGCACCTTTTAAAACTCTTTTTTATTTTCCCACAACAGAAAATTTTTACCTTATTATACTTTCATATATAATTACAAAAGGAGTTACTGACACAGGAACTGCTTCTGTATTTTCAAAAAATATTATGGAAAAGATTGTAAAAAATCCTGTACTTCTTATTGTGTTTTCATATGCAGCAGGATTTCTTCTTATATTTTTTATCCCTCAGCCTTTCCCAAGGGTAATATTACTGGCAGCTTTTTACAGGGAGTTTTTTAAAAGCCAGAACATAAATGAAAAGAGCAGAGAGATTTTATATTTTAGCATTTTTACTGCTTCAACTTTCACTTCTATGTTCTTTATGAGTGGGGATATGCTTTTAAATTACGTTGTGGTGGCTATTTCAAAAGCTGATATAAACTGGACACAGTGGGCATTATATATGAGTGTCCCTGCATTCTGCACCTGTATTTTAACATTTATATTATTTCTTTTAGTTTTTAAAAAAGAGATTAAAAGCTGTTCTTTTAAAAATATAAGCTCTAAAAAGGAAAAAATTTCTTTAACTGATGAACAGAAGAAAATGTTTTTTGTATGCTCTGTTATATTTTTAGGATTTGCCACACAAAATATCCACCATCTTGGAGCAGCCTATATTATGCTTATAGGGGTTATCTTAAGTTTTATTTTTAAAATTATAAATTTTTCTGTTTATAAAAGCATAAACTGGAAGCTTTTAATATTTTTCACAGGGGCATTTTCTGTAGGAGGAGTTTTAAATGATTCGGGAGCAGCTGATATTATTGTAGATAAACTTATGAAACTCACTCCCTCTGGAGACTTTAATGAAAAAATAATATTTTTAATAATTGTTACACTTATTCTTAACTTTTTCTTAGGAAGCGCTGTTACAACTTCATCTGTTGTAATTCCTACAATAGCCCAGCTTGGAATATTTCCTCCAAACTCTGCTGTGCTTACTCTTTTTGTCTACACAGTTGTAAGTGTGCAGTACATTCTCCCTTTCCATCATGCCACTGTCATGGTTGGATTTGGTGAAGGGCTTTACGGAAATAAAGTAATTATAAAATATGGTCTTCTCCTTACAGTTCTCACATTTTTTATTGTTCTTTATATCTGTATTCCATGGTGGAGATTTTTAAATATTCTATAAAAAAAGCTGAGTAACATTTTAAAAAAATGTTCACTCAGCTCTCTTTTTTTATTATTTTTCTTAATCTTATTTTTTATTTTCTTTAATTTATTACTAACTTTCTATTAAAAATAAATTTATAATTTTCTTACATATAATATCTTAAATTTTAGATTATCATTTCGATAACTTTTCTTTTACATCTCTTTCTAAAAGTTTTAAAAATTTTGAAATAATTTCCTTTTCATCATTGGAAAAATTCTGAAATATTTTGCTATCTCTTTCTTCCGCTTCTTTATGTAAAATTTTATGTTTCTCAAATATCTCTTTTCCTTTTTCTGTAAGAGTAAAATATTTTTCTTTTTTATTATTAACACTCTGGAACTGCTCTATATATCCTTTTTTTAGAAGCTTTTTTATTATCTTTAAAACTCCACTTTTGGTAAAGTTCATATATTTGCTTAAACTTGTAATATTAGGATTTTGAGTTTTTCCAATAAAATCTATACTATGGACATCACTCATATTTAATTCTGAATAATTTTCAGAAAAATCTTTTTTATTAAATTCTTCTATTAATTGAAATACTGATATTAATTTATTTAATAATTTTTTATTTTCCATTTTATTTTTCCTTTTTAAATATTCTAACTGGTAATCCAGTCATTAAAGGGGTTCTATACCAAATTATTAAAGTTTCTTCTACAATGTTCATATCTTTTAAAGCATTGGAATCTAAATTTTCTATAACATAAGTTTGATTATCTTCACATTTTTTATCAGTGATAATATGTTCTTCCCCTCTTCTGATTCCAGCACAATCTATCCCTATAAAGCTAACTTTTCTTTTTAAAAGCTCGTTTATAAGTTCCCAACTTAGTTGATAATGATTTTTAATATATATTTCACTTCCATATCCATTCTCTTTTTGAATATCAGTAAAAAATATTACAAAATCTCCTTCTATTATTTTATAATCTTCTAATATTTCTATACCTATTTCTCTATTTAAGTCATAATTTCTACAATCTATAGTTATTGTTCTTCTTTCTATGTAGTTTTCAGGTATAAGAGTTTTATTGTAAACATCAATATGAGTTCCAATATGTCCACTCATCATCAAAGGATTTTCATTTTTTCTTACAAAATCCCAAACTTTATCATTGTCTAAAATTCTCATACTTAATTCTTTCATAAAAAATTATCACCTCTTTTTAGTTAACTAGTTAACTAAAATATAATATTTTTTTTATTTTTTGTCAAGAATTATTTTTATAAAAAAATTTTATTCAGCTCTCTTTTTTCAATCAATTTATTTTTCATTATTAATATTCTAATTTTTTAAACTTTTTATTTACTAGCTTTTTACAAAAATCAATTTATAATTTCCTTAGTTATAAATACAAAGAGAGACGGCACAAAATTTGTACCGTCTCCCTTAATATGAGTTAAAATTTATCTATAATGGGGTCTTTTGATTATTTGTTATTTATCATGATGTCTAAGATTACTTCGTCAGTAACTTTCATTCCCTCTTGTCCTAAAATTCCTGCATTTTTAATTGTAGCTTCAACATCTCTTCCTACAATTCCTTCTCCGAATAAGAATTTTCTGTTTTTCTTAGCTGCATAGTAAGAGTCAAATGCACAAGTAATTCCGCTTGCTATTTTTGTAGCACATGAGCTTTTTGCTCCATCGCAGATTACACCTGAAAGAGTTCCAAGAGTTGTTTCTATTGCCCAAGTAACTTGTTCTAAACTTAATTCATCTAAGAAAGAGATTGCTCCTGCTGCTCCGGCACTTGCACAGATAGCTCCACAATATGCAGAAAGTCTTCCAATATTGCTCTTAATATGAATTGTTGTCATATGAGAGAAGAATAATCCTCTTATTAATTCTTCGTGAGAAATTCCTTTCATTTCACAGAATTTTATAACTCCAAGAGAAGCTGTCATTCCTTGGTTTCCGCTTCCGCTTGTTGTCATAACAGGCATTGAACATCCGTTCATTCTTGCGTCACTTCCAGCTGATGCAAAACTTGCCATGTTATTTCTTATATCGTTTCCGTAAACTCCCTCTTCAATTCCTTCTTTTATTGTTTTTCCAATTGCAATTCCCCAGTCATTAGTTAATCCTTCTTTTGCTATTGCTGTATTGTAGTCGATAACTTTTTGGAAAATTGGTTCTATTAAAGAAAGGTCTATTGTTTTTGCAAGTTCATATATAAGTTTTACAGAAAGGAAACTTCTGTCTGTCATAACGTCTCCGCCGCATTTGTCATCACAAGAACATCCTTTGATTTCTTCTCCGTTTTTCATAATTTTTGTGATGTTTGTATGGTAGTTTTGAATTTCTACCATTGCAGTATCATTTCCACAAGTTCCTTCAACTCTTATATATAATTTTACGTCTCCTTTATTTAAGAATACGTTTATTTTTCCGGAATTTACATAATCTCTTACTTCTGAAAGACGGTTTGTGTCAACATGAGAAATTACCATAAGTTCTCTTTCACAGTTTCCAAGGATAGCTCCCATTGCAACTGATGCTTCTATTCCAACCATTCCTTCTGAATTAGGTATTTTTACACTTTTAACATTTTTTATCATATTTCCTGAAAGGTAAATATCTATTTTTTCAGGAACATTTCCTAATATACTTGTAAGCTTGCTTGCTGCATAAGCAATAGCTATTGGCTCTGTACATCCTTCTGCAGGTATTATTTCTTCATTTAATATACTTAAAATTTTATCAATCATTTTCGGCCTCCTAAAATTTATTTTTTATTTTTACCTTTATATTAAGCAACATTTGTGCCAAAATATAAAAAATAAAAACATCTTAATTTTTCAACTATTACAATTTTTTCTCTAAAATTTTCTTTTTTCATTTTGAAAAATTTTTTCATTTTGAAAAATTATATTAATATTAATTTTCATTTTGAAAAAAGCTAAGTATATTTTTTATATTTTTCTCATTTAATACAAAAAACAAATTTTTTTATCACTTTTTATACATTTATTTTTTTATATATGTTAAAATATATAAAAATTTTAAAGGAGATTATGTATATATGATAAGAAAAATGAATCAGGAAGAACTTAACAGAGTAATGGATATCTGGCTTGAGACAAATATAAAAGCCCATAACTTCATTCCAGCTGAATATTGGAAAGATAATTTTGAACTTGTAAAAGGTCTTATTTCACAGGCAGAAATATATATTTATGAAAAGAATAAAAATATTTCAGGTTTTATAGGAATGAGCGGTAATTATATAGCCGGGATATTTGTAAAAGAAGAGGAGCAGTCAAAAGGAATAGGAAAAGAGCTTTTAAATTTTGTAAAAAATATAAAGAAAGAACTGAGCTTAAATGTCTATAAAAAAAATATCAAGGCTGTGAATTTTTATAAAAGAGAAAATTTTCATGTTATTAATGAAGGAATTGATGAAGCAGCAGGAGAAAAAGAATTTTTTATGGAATGGAAAAAATAAAAAAACGTCTCATGCACAGGCGAAAAAAAAAGACACATTTCTGTGTCTTGAATTTTTTTAAATGGCGGGAGTGACGAGATTCGAACTCGCGACCTCCTACGTGACAGGCAGGC
>OGXP01002210.1_pt1 | contig 13308 bp, 10 predicted proteins | sample 1576351 | NCBI WGS metagenome assembly OGXP01 (sample SAMEA3541517, study PRJEB24748) | human gut metagenome | biome: human gut; feature: human-associated habitat; material: faeces | place: China | collected 2012
TGGACAGATTTATCGAAGAGATTGGAAAGACATATAAAGAAAAAGTCGGACATGAAGCAGAATTCTATGTAGTAGAGATTGGTGACGGAGCAAAGATTGTATAGATTCACAGGATAGAAAAAGGAACGGAAGGATCATAATATGTTGTATGAAAATATTAAGAAACTGGTAGAATATGGCATTCAGACCGGACTGACACCGGAATGTGAGAGAATTTACACAACGAATTTATTGTTGGAATTATTTCAGGAAGATTCATACGAAGATGTAGAAATCGACAGAAGCTCTATCGAACTGGAAACAGTTCTGGAAGGATTACTGGATGAGGCAGTAAAAAGAGGAATCATCGAAGACAGTATCGGATTCCGTGATCTTTTTGATACAAAGATCATGAATTGCCTGGTGCCAAGGCCGGCCCAGGTACAGAAGACATTTGCAGAAAAATACGAAGAATCGCCGGAAACTGCAACAGAATATTTCTACAAATTAAGTCAGGATAGTAATTATATCCGCAGATACCGTGTGAAGAAAGATATGAAGTGGAAAGTGGATTCCCCATACGGTGAGATTGACATCACAATCAATCTTTCTAAGCCGGAAAAGGATCCAAAGGCGATCGCAGCGGCAAGAAATGCAAAGAATACAGCATATCCGAAATGTCAGCTTTGTATGGAAAATGAAGGATATGCAGGACGGCTGGATCATCCGGCAAGAGAAAACCACAGAATCATTCCGATTGAGATTGCGGGAGGAAAATGGGGATTCCAGTATTCACCCTATGTGTACTATAACGAGCATTGTATTGTATTTAACGGACAGCATATTCCGATGAAGATTGATAAGAAAGCGTTTGAGAAATTATTTGATTTCGTAAAGTTATTCCCACACTATTTTCTGGGATCCAATGCAGATCTTCCGATCGTTGGAGGCTCTATCTTAAGTCATGATCACTTCCAGGGGGGACATTATACATTTGCAATGGCAAAAGCACCGATTGAGATCGGATTCAAGATTCCGGGATATGAAGATGTTGAGGCCGGAATTGTAAAATGGCCGTTATCTGTCATCCGTATCCGTCATAAAGATGAAAAACGTCTGATCGAACTGGCAGATCACATTCTCGGATGCTGGAGAGGCTATACCGATGAAGAGGCCTTCATCTATGCAAATACAGACGGGGAACCACACAATACCATTACACCGATTGCAAGAAAACGTGATGGATTGTTTGAACTGGATCTGACTCTTCGGAATAATATTACAACCGAAGAACATCCACTTGGCGTTTATCATCCACATGCAGAGTATCATCATATTAAAAAGGAAAATATCGGACTGATCGAAGTTATGGGACTTGCGGTGCTTCCATCCAGATTAAAAGAAGAGCTGGAGATTCTTGCGGATTATCTGGTTCAGAAAAAAGATATCAGAAGTAATGAAAAGATTGCAAAGCATGCGGACTGGGCAGATATATTTTGTAAAAAATATGATGGGATTACAGAAGAAAATGTAATGGATATATTGAAAAAAGAAGTCGGTGAAGTATTTGTACATGTACTTGAGGATGCCGGAGTGTATAAATGTACAGAAAAGGGAAGAGAAGCATTTTTAAGATTTGTAAAAACATTATAAGATGTTAGAAAAACGTCAAAAATCAGAAGGGATGAAAAGCCTGGAAGATTTTTGGCGTTTTGTCATGTTTGAGTTGTTATGGTGAAAATGTAATAAAATTTTACGTAAATATAAAGTGCTGATTGTGAATAGAGATAGTAGATGCTATAATGTAAATATAGTTTTTCGGGAAAAAGTATATTAAAAGAAAAATAAAATTTCAGGAGGAAATTTATATGAGATATGAAATCAAAGGAGACACATTACCGGTAGTTATCTGCTATCTGGAGGGCGGAGAGAAGATGATCACAGAAGGAGGCGGAATGTCTTGGATGTCACCGAATATGAAGATGGAGACGACCACGAATGGAGGAATCGGCAAGGCATTTGGAAGAATGTTTTCCGGTGAGCATATATTCCAGAATATTTATACCGCACAAGCTGGCAAGGGGATGATTGCATTTGCATCGTGCTTTCCTGGATCCATCAAAGCATTTGAAATCGGACCGGGGCGCGAGATGGTATTCCAGAAAAGTGCATTCCTTGCAAGCGAAGCAGGGGTAGAATTGTCTGTGTTCTTTAATAAGAAGTTCAGCTCTGGATTATTTGGCGGAGAGGGATTTATCATGCAGAAGGTATCTGGTCAGGGAACTGTATTTGCTGAGTTTGACGGACATGTAGTGGAGTATGAATTGAACGCCGGACAGGAAATTGTCGTAGATACTGGACATCTGGCTGCAATGGATGCTTCATGCCAGATAGAGATAAAGAGTGTTCCTGGAGTAAAAAATATGCTGTTTGGAGGAGAGGGAATCTTTAATACCGTGGTTCGTGGACCAGGAAGGGTATGGCTTCAGACAATGCCGATTTCAAATGTAGCAGGAGCACTCGGACCATATATTACAACATCCGGTAAATAATGCCTGAAAGGACAGGAAGTATGAGAACAAGAAGTATTCATAAAGCTGCACTGACGGATGCGGTTACATCACTGGAAGAGTCTGGAAAGAAACTGGCATATAAAGCGGCAGTCGAGGGAATCGTTCTTTTAGAAAATGACGGAAGTCTGCCATTGAAGGCAGGAAAGATAGCTTTGTACGGCGCTGGTGCGAAGAAGACGATTAAGGGTGGAACAGGATCAGGAGAAGTAAATGAGCGCCATGCAGTCTCTGCTTTTGAAGGACTGGAACAATCAGGATTTACAGTTACTACTATGCGGTGGATCGAAGATTATGACCAGGCATTCGAAGAGGGTGAACAGGAATATGCAGAAGAATTCAGGAAAAAACTAAGTCCAAAGAACTTGTCAGATTTTATGAACCTGATGAGCAGTCCATATAGATATCCTTATGGCCGTGCCATACAGGAGAAGGATATAGAAGAGTCGGATACAGACAGTTGTATTTATGTGGTATCCAGACAGGCTGGTGAAGGGGCAGACAGAAAACTGGATAAAAATGAATATGGGCTATCAGAGATAGAGCGGATCAATATTGCATTCTGCGCAGAAAGATATAAGAAACTGATCGTAGTGATCAATGTAGGTGGAGTATTTGATCTGAATTTCTTAAATGAAATATCCGGAATTAATACAGTTATTTTTATGGGAGAGCTAGGTACAATGGGAGGTCTGGCACTAGCAGATGTTATTTCAGGAAAACAGACGCCATCAGGGAAACTTACAGATACCTGGGCAAAACATTACCGGGATCTTCCGTTTGCAGATGAGTACAGTTATTTGAATGGTAATCTGGATGAGGAATATTATAGAGAAGGTATCTATGTAGGATACCGCTATTTTGATACATTTCATGTGACACCAAGATATCCGTTTGGCTATGGAATGTCGTATACTAATTTTGCAATACGGTTTGAACAGATGCAGATGGAAGGCACGAAGATTCATGTGTATACAGAAGTGGAAAATACCGGAAGAATTTATGATGGTAAAGAAGTTGTGCAGATCTATGTAAGCTGTCCGAACGGAGAGCTTAAAAAGGAAGCACAGCGGCTGACTGCATTTCATAAGACGAAGTTATTAAAGCCGGGAGAAAAGGAAAAACTTATACTTAGTTTTGATCTCCGGGATATGACCAGCTACAGGGAAAAAGATGCAGCAACGGTCCTTGAAAAAGGAGAATATGTAATCCGTCTCGGTAATTCCAGCAGGAATACCAGAGTATGCGGAATCTTGAGATTATCCAGTGAAATCATAACAGAAAAACACTCGCATATCTGCAAAATCCCAATGCATGTGACAGAACTGGAACAAAAGGAAGAAGATATCCTTCATGCAACCTGTGACTGCAGACAAAACTGGGGAAGAGGATGCGAGATTATTATTGAAAATATGGAAAAAATTCGAAGCATTCCGGTAGAAGAGGATAAGATAACAGAAGTTGTGCATGAATATGGTCCGGTTAAAATATATTCTTCAGAAGAGACAGATGCCGTGATGGAGCGTTTAACACTCAGAGACATGGCAGAACTGTCTGTGGGCGGAGGTATGACTGGATCAAGATTCTTTGAAGCGCCAGGTGCAGCCGGGGTTACGTGCACAACACTGGAACAAAAAGGAATTCCAAATGTAGTAATGGCAGATGGACCGGCAGGGCTTCGGCTGAACAAGGTTTCATCGGTGTCATTCACCGGAAAGGTAAAAGGGATAGAGCCGAATATTTCATGTATGAAATATCTTCCGGAGCCGGTTAAAAAAATCATGCTTGGAAATCCGGATAGCCCGAATCTGCTCTATCAGTTTACTACGGCATTTCCAAGCGGGATTTCACTGGCATCGAGCTGGAATCTGGAACTGGCGGAAGAAGTGGGAAATGCAGTTGGAAAAGAGATGGAATGTTATGGTGTAACCTATTGGCTGGCACCAGGACTTAATATTCACAGAAATCCACTTTGTGGACGCAATTTTGAATACTATTCGGAGGATCCACTGGTTTCAGGAAAATTTGCAGCTGCCATTACAAAAGGTGTGCAGAAGAATCGTGGGTGTTATGTGACGTTGAAGCATTTCTGCTGCAATAATCAGGAGGATAATCGCAATAAGACCAATGTGAATGTCAATGAACGAGCGCTTAGAGAAATCTATCTGAAGGGTTTCGAGATTGCGGTAAAGGAAGCGGGTCCGGGAGCCATTATGAGCAGTTATAACAAAGTAAATGGTAAATATGTCAATAACAGTTACCGACTTCTGACACAGGTGCTTCGAAATGAATGGGGATTTGATGGTTTTGTAATGACGGACTGGTTTGCAACCGGGCGTAAATATGGAAATTCGGCACATGCGATTGCATCCGGGAATGATCTGATTATGCCGGGAAGTGCAGGTGCGGTGGATGAGATTGTGAAAGCGGTGTCCAAGGGAGTGATACTGGAAGAGGATGTAAAAAGAAGTGCAGCGAATGTATTGCGTGGAGTGTTATCCAGCAGGATATATCAGGGATTTACAAGAATGTATATGAAAAAGTAAAAAGGTGAGAAGTAAGCGTGAGACTAGATAAGAAAAAAATGATTGCTGCCGCAATTGTGGCATGCACAACACTTTTCATAGCAATAGGAATACATGAAAAAAAAGATACACGAAAACAATTAAAATTTGGGGCTACTTATATGACAATGAATAATCCATATTTTGTTAATATGGATGAAAATATTGAAGAGTCAGTGCAGGCAAAGGGGGATATCTTAATTACAAGAGATCCCCTGCAGGATCAGAAAAAACAAAATGAACAGATAAAAGATATGATAAATGAAGGGATTGATGTACTTTTTCTGCAACCTGTAGATCGAAATAAAGTTCGGCCTGCACTTGAACTATGTAAAAAAAAGCATATACCTGTAGTTGTTATTGATTCTGAAGTGTCGGATACAGAAGCGGTTGTATCCACGATTGTTTCGGATAACTATGATGCGGGGGTTCAATGTGCAAAAGATATGATGAAGAAAAAAACAAGTGCAAATATAATAATTGTAAATCAGAAAGCATTGAATTCAATTAATGAGAGAGTGAAAGGTTTTAGGGATACTATTAAAGGGCATCCACAATATAAGATAGTAGAAGAAAAAGAGAGTGCCGCAGAGTTTGAAATTGCAATGAAAGTTATGGAGAAAATTATTTATGAAAAGAAAAATTATGATGTTGTAATGGGCGGAAATGATCCAATTGCTTTAGGGTGCATAGCAGCGATGCAAATGACTGATAAGACGGATCAGGTTATGGTTTATGGTGTGGATGGTTCGCCAGATGGAAAAGCAATGATAAAGGCAGGATTTTTAGAAGGAACAGCGGCACAATCACCAATTAAAATAGGTGAAAAGGCAGTTCAGACAGCATACAGCTATTTGGCAGGGGAAACTGTAAAAAAACATGTTACAATACCGGTCGAATTAATTACAGCAGATAACTTAAAGTTTTACGACATGACAGGATGGCAATAATGAAAAAAAATTATAGTTTAATTTTGAGAAAGATAATATTTGCTTTTAATAGTATATCAGTGATTGGAATTGCAATATTTATTTTGTATACAACAAGAAAAATATGTGATGCATATGTTGCAAGTGATTTCTTAGAAAAAGTCAATGCGATTCCGGCAAATCCTTCTGCATTAGTAGGAGAAATTTTGGTATTAGTAGCTATAATGGGAATTTCTTTTATATGCAGAGAAAAATTTGTTAGGGAAAATACAGGAGTATATTATTTGACTTTACTTATAGATTTTTGTGCAAGTTTTTTTATTGTTTATAGATTAGATTTTAATTATAATGGGATATTTTTGTGGGTTTTTGCGAATCTCATTGCACATATTAAAGACATGGAAGGAAAATATGCATTAGCAGTGATATCATTACTAAGCTATATAGGAACCAATCACGGTATTATCTCGGTAAGTACGAAAATATTTTCTGTTAGTGATTATATAAATGTATATGATATTGGAATCCAAAAAGTATTATATTGGCTATATAATTTGCTTACATCATTAAATATTATTTTATTTTTTGTTTTTTGTGTATTCATTATTATTGAACAGAGTGGAACGATAGATGAGGTAAAAAAATTATATTTTAAATTATCGCAAACAAATGAAGAGCTACAACAGGCAAATGAAAAATTACAGGAATATGCTGTAATGAAAGAAAAAATGGGAGAAACAAAGGAGCGCAACCGGTTGGCTAGAGAAATTCATGATACATTAGGGCATACGCTAACGGGTATATCAGCGGGGGTAGATGCTTGTATAGCGATGATTGATAGTTCACCTGAGGTGACGAAAGGACAATTGGAGCTTATTTCAAAAGTTACAAGGGATGGAATAAAAGAAGTAAGAAGGTCAGTAAGTGAATTAAGACCCGATTCTCTGGAACGTTTAAACTTGGAACCGGCAATTCGTAAGATGGTAAATGAAACAAATTCAATAACAAATACAAAAATACATTTTGAATGTGATGTCGAAAAATTGAAATTTGATGAAGATGAAGAAAATGCGATATATCGTGTTGTTCAGGAAAGTATGACGAATTCTGTACGACATAGTCATGCAAAAAATGTTTATATTACTATAAAAAAGAAATATTCCGATATTTATATTTCAATCAAAGATGATGGAATTGGATGTACTGATATGAAGAAAGGATTTGGTACAAGACATATTGTTGAGCGGATAAAGTTATTAAATGGGACAGTAGAGTTTGATGGAAGTGATGGATTTACAACAAATGTTGTAATTCCTATAAGATGGGGTGAAGAATATGATTAAAGTACTGATTGCAGATGATCAGGAATTGATTAGGCAAAGTTTGTCAATTGTATTAAATACAAAGGAAGGAATAGAAGTAACAGATACAGTTGCAAATGGACAAGAAGTAATTGCAAGTGTACGAAAAAATAGACCGGATGTTATTTTAATGGATATTCGAATGCCTAAAATGGATGGCGTACAGTGTACGAAAATAATAAAAGGTAATTATTCAGAAATAAAAATTATTATACTCACAACTTTCGATGATGATGAGTATGTATATAATGCATTAAAATGGGGAGCAAGTGGATATCTTTTAAAAGGAGTATCGATGGACGGATTGACTAATGCAATACGTACTGTATATAGTGGACAGGCAATGATAAATCCAGATATTGCTACAAAAGTTGTAAGATTGTTTTCACAGATGGCAAAGGCTGATTATGTAGTTGATGTAGATCAAAAGAGAACAGAAAATCTGACTAAAACAGAATGGAAAATTATTAATGAAGTTGGACGGGGAAGTTCGAACAAAGAAATAGCGGAAAATTTGAATCTTTCAGAAGGTACTGTACGGAATTATTTGAGTGGGATATTAAACAAATTAGAGTTCAGAGACAGAACGCAATTGGCAATCTGGGCAGTACAGAATAAAGTAGCAACAAAAATAACGGGGCAATAGTAAATGAAAAAGAAAAGTATATACGGATTAGTTGTTTGCTTTTTGAGCATAATATTAATAATACTTGCATGGAACTATAGACAAAAAAATAAACCAATTGTATTGGAATTTGGCATGTTTGCTGAGAGTAATTGGGATGTTAAGAATGCGAATGCATATGTAATAATAGATGATGCAATAAAAAAATTTGAAAAAGAACATCCAGGTGTTAAAGTTCATTATGAGACAGGGATTAGAAAGGAAGATTATTCAGAATGGTTAGATAGAAAAATATTAGAAGGAGAAACACCAGATGTATTTATGGTGTTGTCTGATGATTTTTATAAATATGTGTCATTAAATGTTATATCTGATTTAGATAATCAGATTGCTAATGATAGGAATTTTAAAAAGGAGTATTTTTTTGATACAGTATTAGATATTGGAAAATATCATGAAAGTCAGTATGCGTTACCATATGAGGTAGTACCGACTTTGATGTTCGTAAATAAAACATTGTTGGAACAAGAAGGAATAGAAGTCCCAAATGAAAATTGGACATGGAGTACAATGGAGCAAATTGTTGATCAGATTACAAAGGATAAAAACGGTGATGGTGTGATCGATCAATTTGGGACATATAATTATACTTGGAAAGAAGCTGTATATTCAAATGGTGCAGAGCTTTTTGATAAAGATGGGAAAAAAGCTTTTTTTTCGGGAACAAAAGTGAATGAAGCAGTTAAATTTGTGAAAAAGTTAAATGAAATGAATGGAGGCCGTGAAGTAACACAAAATGATTTTGATTCGGGAAATGTGGCATTTATGCCGTTAGCGTTTTCTGAGTACAGGACATATAAAACTTATCCGTATAAAATAAAAAAATATACAAGTTTTCAATGGGATTGCACAAGCATGCCGGCAGGCCCAGGAGGTCATAATACTTCAGAAGTAGATGCACTTTTGATGACTATTGGAAATAAAAGTAAACATAAGGAATTAGCATGGGAATTTCTGAAAATGTTAACTTCGGATTCTTCAATTCAAAGAGAAATATTTGAATATTCGCAAGGTGCATCAGTATTGAAATATGTAACTGGATCAAGATATGCAGAAAGCATGATTCGGAAGGATATGGATGTAGATGAGAGGGTTATTGATAATCGTTTGTTAAGTGATGCGATAGAGAATGGACGGATAAATCCAAAATTCTCGAAATATTCAGAGGCTATGGCATTAGCAGAGAATGAAATAGATGATATTTACAAAAATGAAAAGAATATTGATAGTTCGCTTAAGGTATTTCAGAGAAGTATTACTAAATTTTTAAATCAATAAGAAAAGCATTACATTTGTCACATTTTTTTGTGAGAAATGTAATGCTTTTTTAGTTACAAAATACAGGTGTACAGGAAAAGGAAAATTAGTAATATTAAGACAACAAATAACAAGCAAGGAGGAAAAGAAATGAAAAGAAAATTAGTGAGCGTGTTATTGAGTGTTTCATTAGTTGCAGCAATGGCAATGGGGTGCAGCAACGGTGACGGGGACAAGAAATCTAGTTCGACGAAAACTGAATCGACATCAAACAAAAAGGGAGGTCACAAGTTTGGGTATACTTGTATGGACGGAACGAACCCATTCTTTGTAACATTGGAAGATGAAATCAGAAAGAAAGTCGAAGCAAATGGGGACGAGCTTGTATCTGTAGATCCGGCAAATGATGTAAGCCTTCAGGTACAGCAGGTAGAGGATTTGATTTCACAGGGAATTGATGCAATGTTCCTGAATCCAGCAGAAGCTGAAGGAATTCTTCCAGCTTTGGATGCTTTAAAAGAAGCAAACATTCCAATCGTTAACTTTGATACAGAAGTTGCCGATATGTCGTATGTAACAAGTTATGTTGGATCTGATAACTACAATGCAGGTAAAGTTTGTGGAGAAGATTTAGTTAAGAAATGCCCGAAGGGTGGAGATATTATTGTTCTTGATTCACCGACTATGAATTCAATTGTAGATCGTACAAAAGGATTTACAGATGCAATCAAAGGAAAAGGATTTAACATTGTTGCACAGCAGGATGCAAAAGGAAATCTTGAAACGTCAATGGGAATTGCAGAAGATTTATTACAGGCACATGGAGATGTAGTTGCAATCTTTGGTGGAAATGATCCTACAGCGCTTGGTGCATTAGCAGCAGCAAACGCAGCAGGAATTAAGGATTGCAAAATTTACGGAGTAGATGGTTCACCGGATGTTAAATCAGAGCTTGCAAAAGGTGATTCTTTAATGGAAGGAACAGGAGCACAGTCTCCAGTAGGTATTGCTGATAAGTCTGTAGAGGTTATGTATAAAATCTTAGATGGCAAGAAAGTGAAAGACAAATATCCAGTAGAAACATTCCTGATTACAGCAGATAATGTTAACGATTATGGTACAGATGGTTGGCAGTAAACGATAGTCATTAACAAAAATATGAAAAGGTGCTTTATTCAAATGAACTGGATAAAGCACCTTTTTGCATAAAAGAAAGATATAAGAGGGTGATATTTTGAGTGGTACAGCATTGCTAGAAATGAAACATATACACAAAAAATTCCCAGGTGTATATGCATTAAAAGATATTAATTTCGAACTTCGGACGGGGGAAGTTCATGCATTACTAGGTGAAAATGGAGCCGGAAAGTCTACGCTTATCAAAGTGTTAGGCGGAATTTATACAGCAGATGAAGGCGAGATAATTATAAACGGTAAAAAAGTAAATATAGATGGTGTAAAGGCTGCACAGGCTAATGGAGTAGCGATTATTCATCAAGAATTGGTTTTGGTTCCGTATATGACTGTAGCTGAAAACATTTTTTTGGGACGAGAACCGATGAGTTCCGGATTTGTTGATAAAAAGAAAATGAATCATGATGCGCAAAAATTGTTAGATGACTATCAAATGGGAATACAAGCTAATCAGTTAATTAAAGAATTAACGATAGCACAGCAGCAGATGGTTGAAATTGTAAAAGCAATTTCGTATAATTCAAAAATTTTAGTTATGGATGAACCAACTTCTTCGATTTCAGATAAAGAGGTAGCATTTTTGTTTAAGACAATGAGGAGTCTTACTTCCAAGGGAGTAGGTATTATATATATTTCTCATAAGATGAGTGAATTGGAAGAAATTTGCGATAGAGTAACTGTTATGCGAGATGGAGAATATGTAGGTACTGAAGTTGTAAAAAACACTACAAAAGATGCATTAATTGCAATGATGGTTGGAAGAGAGTTGACTAATTACTATACAAGAGATTTTGAAGAACATGAAGAAGTTATTATGCGATGCGAAGGAATCTCAGATGGTGAGCTGGCAGAAAACGTAAGTTTTGAACTTAGAAAAGGTGAAATATTAGGCTTTGCCGGATTGGTTGGAGCTGGAAGAAGTGAAGTAATGAAAAGTATATTTGGGCTTATGCCAAAAAGTACAGGAGATATATATCTGGAGGGTAAAAAAGTTACTATTAATTCACCAATTGATGCTATGAAAAATGGCATTGCACTTGTTCCGGAAAATCGTAAACTCGAAGGTTTATATTTGGTACAAAGTGTCAGGTTTAATTCAACGATAGAAGTTTTAAACGAGTTCATTAAAGGTATTTTTGTAGACAATTCTAAAGAAAGAGAAATTACACAAGAATATATTGATAAAATGGCAACCAAAACACCTTCACAGGAACAAGCTATAGGTAATCTGTCAGGAGGAAATCAACAAAAGGTATTAATTGGTCGTTGGCTTGCAACACATCCGAAAATTTTAATTCTTGATGAGCCTACAAGAGGTGTAGATGTAGGTGCAAAATCAGAAATATATGCAATTATGAATAAATTAGCAAAACAGGGAATGTCAATTATTATGATATCTTCTGAGTTGCCAGAAATTTTAGGAATGAGTGATCGAATCTATATAATGGCACATGGAAAGATGAGAGGCTGTATTAGTCATAAAGAAGCAACGCAGGAAAGCGTTATGATGCTGGCAGCTGAATAGGATGGGCATAATAAAGGAGGAAAAAAACAAATGGAAGAAAAAACAAAAAAAACAACAGCGACAGCTGGAGTTGGAAATGCTGTTAAAATATATTTTAAAGAAAATCTTGGTATAATCGTAGCCTTCTTGGTATTATGTGTATTTTTATCAGTTTTTCCAAAAACAAGTGGATCATTTTTTACAAGACAGAATATATTTAATGTATTAAGACAGATTTCTACGAACCTGTTCCTGGCATGTGGTATGACAATGGTAATTATTCTTGGTGGAATCGATTTGTCTGTTGGATCAATCATTGCATTATCAGGTTGTATTTCGGCAGGATGTGTAGCAAGATATAATCTCCCATTACCGATAGCATTACTTATGGGACTTTTAGTTGGACTTTTAGTTGGTATGTTTAATGGTGCTGTAATCAGTAAAACTACAATTCCAGCATTTATCGTAACACTGGCTACAATGAATATAGCAAAAGGACTTGCATATGTATATACTGGCGGTTCGCCTGTACGAGTAGTAACAAAAGAATGGCAATTTTTAGGAGCTGGTTATGTTGGAATTTTTCCTACACCAGTTGTAATTTTAGTAATTGTTCTTATTATTACAGCAATCATTATGAATAAGACGAAAATGGGACGTCATATGTATGCTGTCGGAGGAAATCAACAGGCGGCCGAGTTTTCAGGAATTAAAGTGGAAAAAGTAAAATTCTTTGTACATGCATTTTCTGGATTGATGGCAGGTCTTGCTGGAATTGTTTTGGCTTCACGTATGTATTCCGGACAGCCTACAGCCGGTGATGGAGCTGAAATGGATGCTATCGCAGCAGTTGTTGTTGGTGGAACTTCAATGGCTGGTGGTAGTGGTAAAATTGGTGGAACTATTATAGGTGGTTTGATTATAGGTGTTTTAAATAACGGATTAAATCTTTTGAATGTAAACTCATTCTGGCAGTATGTAGTAAAAGGAGTTGTGATTTTACTGGCTGTATTCCTTGATTACTTTAGAAATAAAGGAAAGAAATAAGATAAAAGGAGAAAGATTATGTTAGTTTCATTAAAGCCGTTGATGGAAGATGCAATGAAAAAAGGATATGCAGTTGGAGCATTTAATTGTCCGAATATGGAATCAGTAATGGCTATCATACAGGCTGCAGAGGAAACAAATTCACCAGTTATATTAAACTATGCAGAGGTACATGGAAATTTGATATCCATGGAAGATATCGCACCAGTTATGCTTCA
>OGXP01002222.1_pt1 | contig 13257 bp, 13 predicted proteins | sample 1576351 | NCBI WGS metagenome assembly OGXP01 (sample SAMEA3541517, study PRJEB24748) | human gut metagenome | biome: human gut; feature: human-associated habitat; material: faeces | place: China | collected 2012
TGCTTGAAGTATTTCTCGTTTCTATCGGACACAATCTTTATAAATATCACAACAAACAGAAAAAAGTTGCAGCTGCCGCATAGGAGTTCATAATAGCATTCTTATGGGGTAAGGGGAATTATACCCTTTTTTATGCAATATAACTATTATCATAACCATAAGCAAAAGGACGCATGAAAAAACTCTCGTTTTTTCACACGCCCTCTCTTCCAGTTATGTATTAGATAGAAAAATATTGATTCATTAAGTTTTATATGCTTAAAAATTATTTTGACATTATCAAAAAATATGTTTATAATATAAAAATAGATAGTAAGTAGGAGGATTGGTGCATGACAATATCAGAACAAATAAAAGTATTGTGTGTGAGATGTGGTGTAAGTGAAGCAGAACTGGCAAGGCGGCTGGGAAAATCGCCACAAAGCTTTAATTCGAAAATGAAAAGAGAAAGTTTTACAGTAGAAGATTTAGAGAAAATTGCAGATGTATTGGGTGTCGAATTTAACAGAGAATTTATATTAGCAAATGGAGATAAAGTTTGATGAAGAATATTGTAAAAGAATTTAAACTTGGAGAATTATTTTGTGGTCCTGGCGGATTGGCACTGGGAGCAACGACAGCGAAGATTGAAGATTCAGATTATAAGATTATTCATAAATGGGCAAATGATTATGATAAAGACACATGTAATACATATACGAGAAATATCTGCCCAGATGATGGCGATAGTGTTATTTGTGGTGATGTAAGAAAACTTGATATTGACAGTCTTGGAGATATAGATGCATTGGCTTTTGGATTCCCATGCAATGATTTTTCTGTTGTAGGTGAGCAAAAGGGATTTGATGGTGTATATGGTCCGTTATATACATATGGGGTAAAAGTATTAAAGAAATATGAGCCTTTGTGGTTTTTAGCAGAAAATGTTGGCGGATTAAAGAGTGCTAATGATGGAAAGGCATTTCAGAAGATACAGGAAGACTTGAAGAATGCTGGATATAGAATATATCCTAATTTATATAAATTTGAGGAATATGGGGTACCGCAGGCAAGACATAGGGTGATAATTGTTGGTATCAGGGAGGATCTGCCATATGAATTTAAAATACCTAGTCCAAAACCATATAAAAGTGTTGATGTTACTTGTAAGAATGCAATAGAGAATCCTCCAATCGGAAAAGAAGCTTATAATAACGAGTTAACAAAGCAATCCGAAATAGTTGTAAAACGATTGAAATATATTAAACCGGGAGAAAATGCGTTTACTGCGGATTTGCCAGAAGAATTGCAGCTTAAAGTGAAAGGGGCAAAGATAAGTCAGATTTATAAGAGGTTAGATCCAGATAAACCTGCATATACAGTAACTGGTTCTGGTGGTGGTGGAACGCATATGTATCATTATTCGGAGCCAAGAGCATTGACTAATAGAGAGAGGGCAAGATTACAGACATTTCCTGATAATTATATTTTTGAGGGGTCTAAAGAGTCAGTTAGAAAACAAATCGGTATGGCGGTACCTGCAAAAGGAGCTAAAATTATCTTTGAAGCTATTTTAAGAACATTTGCGGGAATTAACTACGAAAGTGTAGAACCAAGTATAAAGGAGTAAGGTATGTATACTGATAATTTTGAAGAAGAAATATTATTTATACCAGCGAGAAAAGATGGCGAAGCATGTAATCATTTGAAAATTGTCACAGCATTTACTGATGTTGAGAGAATATCAAGTCATTTGATAAAACTATTTGATGGCAGGAATAAAGAATATGTGTCTGGAATAAAAGTGGACATTATACTTGGGATGACAAAGGGCACGGGTCTGACACAAAAGAAACATGACAAGATATGCTCATTGATAAAAAGATTGAATAGTGTATCTGGAATGCCTCAGATATCATGCAATTATATTGTGGAAGGTAAACAGGTACATTCCAAGGTGTATGTATGGTGCAGGGGGCGAAAGGCAATAGAAGCTTTTAATGGTTCAGCTAATTATACCATGAATGCATTTTTTGCAAGAAGAGAATGCATGGATGCATGTAATCCTAAAGAGGCAAACCATTATTTCAACAGTTTATTGCCTGATACAATAAATTGCTTTGATGGTCAGATAAAAGATAAAGTTTCATTTTCTAGCAAGAAAAATGTAGAAGATGATGTTGCAGATACTAATTTGGAAAATTTATCTTGGGAGAATTATCGGGCTATTGAGCCGGTAGATACATTAGAAGTTTCTTTACTGAAAGCTGATGGCAGCGATACTGGATATGGTTCTGGCGTAAATTGGGGAATACGTAAAAATGGCTATAAGAGAAATAGAAACCAGGCGTATATTCCATATAATGTGGCAGATCATAAAGATGGATTTTTCCCAGATGTAAATGCTGATGGAAAGTATCCAGTGTTTAAGGTTGTAACAAAGGAATATGATGCTTTTTATATGAGACAGGCACAAGCAAAGGGAAAGGCATTAGAAACTCCAGAAAGTAATGCGATAATAGGAGAATGGATAAGGCATAAACTTGGAGTGCTGGATGGTACATATATTACGAAACAAATGTTAGATCAATATGGAAAAACAAAGGTTTTGTTTAAAAAGTATGAAGATGGCATATATACTTTGGAGTACTAATTCTGGCATTAAGGAGAGAATAATATGGAGCAGAAGATCAATATCGATAATTTAGACGATTTGCAAAAACAGGCGTTAGTCTGCATGTATTATGCTATGCTTCCTAAAACAGACGCAAGATATAAACAGAGAATGCATGATTGGGAAGTGTTAGAAAAGAGATTTGGAACAAAGAAAACAACATATAAACATGCAAAGGATGCTTTTGATTTTTATTTTCCTAACAATGGAAGAAAAGGCTGGAGTAATGATAGAGATTTAAAAAGACGAGGACATGCATATCAGGAAGTGTTTGAGCTGTATAAGGATTATTCTGCAGACCAATTGGAAAAAGCTGTAGCGGAGATTATTCATGGATATGAGAATGAAGAACCAACATTTGTATCTATGAAATGTGGTTTTCCAGATACAGTACATAACATTCTCAATGGCAACAAAGATATAACAGTTGATGGCGTTTATACTCTGAAAGAGGAATTGAATATTGGAAAGCATGTATTTGTTACATTGGGAGGAGACACAGGAAAATCAGAGGTTGATTGGGTTCCAGGGTTTATAGGAGTAGCACATGTAATTAGAGAACCTTATGATTTTGGATATAATGGTAAGGAAAAATACTTTAAGTTTGATATAGAAGTTGACTGTGTTTTTGAAAAGCCATTTAAAAGGGAAGATTTTTTAAGCTATAGAGAAGCATACGATGCTCCATATATAGGACCGGAGTTATCAAGAGATCCGTCACAGGCATTAAGTACTTTGGATAAGATAAAGGCTGTTGCTGTTATACGTGCAGTACTTGATGAATTTCCAGAAATGCTTGAAAAATTCAAAGAAATTTTTGACAGAGAGTTTATGGATAGGGTGCTTGGAGCAGTTACTGTAATGATACCAACATCTGTAAAATTTGGAGAAAGCAAAGAGGATGCAGTAAATTCTATTCAGGAAGAAATGAGCATAGAGAATGAAGGCTCTGAGGAGGAAGAAATGGAATCTAAGCCATATATTGAACCTGATTATTATACAGGGTGTTCACGCAAAAATAAGGATACGGGGACTGTATATGCACACAATAGAATTGTATTTGGAGCACCAGGAACAGGAAAAAGTTTCAAGCTGAATGATGAGCAGAAGGATCTCATTTCAGAAGGTGGAGAGTACGAAAGAGTTACATTCCATCCAGATTATTCATATGCTAATTTTGTTGGAACATATAAGCCAGTACCTACAAAAAATGGAATATCATATGAGTATGTTCCTGGACCATTTATGCGGACATATGTAAAGGCAATAGAAAATGGACAGTCGGAGAATAAGGAAGATGTAAAACCATTTCTGCTTCTTATAGAGGAAATTAATAGAGCAAATGTTGCCGCTGTATTTGGAGAGGTATTTCAGCTTTTAGATCGCGACGATAGAAATGCAAGCCAATATCCAGTTAAACCTTCTGAAGATATAAAGGCATATTTGGCAAAAGAACTTGGTGGAAGGCCAGAGCAGTATGATGAAATAAAGATACCAGATAATATGTATATCTGGTCAACTATGAATAGTGCTGATCAGGGCGTATTTCCAATGGATACAGCATTTAAAAGAAGATGGAACTTTGAATATATAGGTATTAACCATAAGGAAGAAAAGATTAAAGATACATATTTAGTGTGTGATAAAGCACAGGTGCCATACAGAGTTGACTGGAATGAGCTTAGGAAGGCTATAAATACAACACTTGCTTCTAAAGATTATAAGATAAATGAAGACAAGCTTATGGGACCATTTTTTGTAGCTAAAAGCATTTTAGAGAATGAAGATGCGTTTAGAGAAACTTTTAAGAGTAAAATTATTATGTACTTATTTGAAGATGCAGCAAAGCAGAGAAGGCATATGTTGTTTGGAGGCTGTGATGAGGATATAAGAAACCAATATTCAACGATTTGCGAGGAATTTGATAAAAGAGGCATAGATATTTTCTGTAAAGAAATCCGAGACAAAATCAAGAAAGAATATTTGAGTGAATTAGAATGAGAAGGGAATATTACTGGATGATTTCTAAATATGTCAAAGAGCAGAAGCGGTATACTCAAGATGAACTTAGAAAAATATTTGAATGCACTGCTGATGAAACAGTGCAGATTATAAGAAAGTTAAAAGAGTATGGAATTGTTAAAAATGTAAAAAAAAGTGATAGGCAAAGTATGCTCTCTGACTTAGTTGAGGAAGATATCAGAGTAACAGATATCGAAAGTGGGGAGCGGGAATTATATTATGTGTTTTCATTTGTTGGAGTAATTGTTGTATATGGACGGGTATTAAAGTGTTATCCTAAATATATTAATTCTTGTGGTAGTCCAATAGCACAGATGAAGCAGATTATGCGTGTTTTGGAAAAATATAATTCAAAAGAGCAGGTAATAAAACTGTATAATGAAAGTGATGATGGAGGATCGTTTAACTTATTGGCAGTAATGCTGTATTTGCTGCAGGATTATTATGATAATGGAATATATGCTAATGACGTTGAGATTGTTGAGACTAATGGCACAGGAGAAATACTGTGGGACAGAACAATCAATGAAACATTTTCATATATATCAAATAACAGGCCATATTATACTGAATTACAGACAAAAAAGCGAACTTCAGATGAATATGATTTTATCAGACGCTTACATGCATGTATATTGACTAAATTTTCAAAGGAACTTGAAGAATCTGATTTGCCGGAGTTGTTTAATATTGTGACAGTAGAGCTGTCGGAAGAACAACTGGAAGATTTGGGCGATGAAGATTATATTTTATATAGGATACAAAATGAACTTAATGTGCAGTATAACACAAGAAAACAACTGGTGTTGAAGGCAATGTATGCGTATATTGCACAAAAAGCAAGCTTTAATAACATTGATAGTTTTAGCATATATGGTACCAACAGCTTTAACTTAGTATGGGAAAAAGTATGTGCACAGAATTTTGGAAATGTTTTAAATGTAAAATTATCAGAGCTGCCACTTGGAGTTTGTGATGATTATAAAGAAAGTAAAGATAGTACTTTAATAGAAATAATTGATAGACCAGTATGGCATAAGACTTCAGATAATATTAGTGATGAAAAGTCAGATACACTAAGACCAGATTTGATTAGTATTTATGAGTGTGGTGAAAGTGGAGAATATTGTTTTGGCATATATGATGCAAAGTATTATAACATTAATTTTCATAAGCATGCGTCAGAATACAAAGTTATAGGACAGCCTGGAGTGGCAGATGTTACAAAGCAGTATTTATATCAGCTTGCGTACGATGATTTTATAGCAAAGCAAGGATACAAATATGTGCAGAATATGTTTTTTTGTCCTGATGAATCTGGGGATAAAGAATATGGATGGGTGCAGATGGATATGCTTCATCAAATTGGAGATAAAAAACTAGAGAATGTAGCAGTTGTAAAGCTTTGTGCATCAGAAATGTATTCTTTATATTTAGCAGATCATATAGTTAGTGAAAATGAGATGGACAAATATATTCCAGTAATTGGACGACATGAAGTAGATAATCAAAACTTTGCAAATAGGATGATGGCATATCTTACGAGAATCACAACTGCCAGTAAATTGGCTGAAAAGAAACTTGAAATGAAATCGGATAGAGGCAGGCTTATATATCCAAAACAGATAAAAAGAGAATTAGGTGCAAAAATTATATATGATGCTATATGCCCCGTTGCAAGTAATGCTTTTTATGGATTTAATCCATATGAAAAAGAAGGCCATGAAAGTATGGTGGCAGAGGATATGGGCGATTCTTATAATCGTTGCAGCCAGATTGCGGATGCTTCTATTGAGATAGAGAAAATTATAAAGGATTTGTCAGAAGCAGAACTTAAAGACGAAAAAGTGCTTAAAGTGGTATTAAAAAAGTGTATTGAAAGTAAATCAGATATTAAATCTATGGCAGATGGAAAATCGCTTGATATGTTAACGGATAAAATAATGGAGCTTGTTAAAGATGTGTATTTATAGCGAGCAGTTATAAGTATAAATGCTAGACAAGAAGCAAAGGAGAAAAGAACTGGAAAAGTTGATGAAAAACAGATTGTTGAGGTGATTTTGTGGCAGATGATTTAACAAAAGAACAGCGGCATAAAAACATGAAAAATATTCATGGGAAGGATACCAAAATAGAAGTTATATTAAGAAAGGCTTTATGGAACAAAGGGTATCGGTATCGCAAGAATTATAAAATACTTCCGGGAAGTCCAGATATCGTGCTGACAAAGTATAAGATAGCTATTTTTTGTGATGGAGAATTCTTTCATGGAAAAGATTGGGATACTTTAAAACAGAGACTTGAAAAGAGTAACAATAGTGAGTACTGGATTAGCAAGATATCCCGTAACAAAGAGCGGGATGATGAGATAAATAAGAAATTGAACTTTGAGGGCTGGACTGTAATCCGGTTCTGGGGTGAAGATATAAAGAAACATACGGATGAGTGTGTGAAGGTTGTGGAAGAGACAATCTTTGATAGTATAGAATTTGAAGAGTAGAAGAAAAATATAGATGGAGTGGATTTATATGTAAGCATGACAAAATGGGTAATCATGATGGGAAAAGATATCGCTTTTGGCAGAATTACATATGAGCAATATGAGGAGGCATAGAATGTTTATTAGAAAAGTCAAAATTCATAATTTTAAATGCTATAGAGATTTTGAAATTACTCTTGAAGAAGGTTTAAATATTGTCGTAGGAGATAATGAAGCGGGAAAATCTACAATACTAGAAGCTATAAATCTGGCACTAACCGGAATTATTAGCGGGAAGAGTATTTGGAATGAAATTTCACAGTATATTTTTAATAAAGAGGCAGTAGATGAGTATATTGTTTCGTTAGGCACTGCACCTATAGCACTTCCATACATAACAATAGAAATCTTTTTTGGTGGGGATGAAAATCCTTTGATGAATGGGGATGCAAATTCAGATAGAGATAACAGTGCGGAAGGATTTTGCTTCAAAATTGCATTTAATGACAAATATGCAGATGAATATGAGGCATTAGTGCAACAGAGAAATGTTAAAAGCTTACCAATTGAATATTATGATATTACATGGACAACCTTTGCCAGAGATGCAATCACAACACGTAGTATACCTTATAAATCAAGTTTGATTGATTCATCTGAATATAGATATCAAAGTGGAAATGATCTGTATTTGTCAAGAATTATAAAGGGGTCATTGGAACCGGAAGATATAACATCTATTGCACAGGCACATAGAAAAATGAGGGATACATTTATTAATGATCCTTCAATAGAAGCCATTAACAATAAAATAAATCAGGATGCAAGTTTGACAGATAAAAAAATAGCATTATCAGTAGAACTGGTTACTAAGAATGCATGGGAGAATAGCCTTGTTACACAATTGGATGAAATACCATTTCATTATGTGGGAAAGGGAGAGCAATGTGTTGTTAAGACGGAACTGGCATTAGCAAAACGTACCTCACAAAATGCAAGTATCATTTTGTTAGAAGAACCAGAAAATCATCTGTCACATACAAGATTGAATCAATTGATTAAGTGTATTTCGGAGCAATATGCAGAAAAGCAGATACTTATTTCAACACATAGTAGTTTTGTTGCAAATAAGTTAGGATTGAGGAAAGTGATGCTGCTTGAGAATTTAAAGATAATAAAATTTTCTGAACTATCGGGAGATACATATAATTTCTTTAAGAAGGTGGCTGGGTATGATACGTTGCGAATGATTTTATGTAAGAAAGCTATTTTGTGTGAAGGAGATTCGGACGAGCTGGTGATTCAAAAAGCATATATGCAACTTAATGATGGGAGGTTGCCGATAGAGGATGGTATAGAAGTTATTTCCGTCGGGGTATCATTTTTACGCTTTCTTGAGCTTGCAGATTGTATTCGGACAAAAATTGCGGTTGTTACAGATAACGATGGAGATATGACAACTATCAACAAAAAGTATGAAAATTATATGAGTGCAAATCAGAAAGATTATATAAAGATATGTGTTGATGATGTTGTGGACACAGGAACGCTTAAGATTGGCAATAATGATTATAATTATAACACTTTAGAACCCAAACTTTTGAAAGCTAATGGTTTAGATAAGTTAAATCGTATTTTTGGAACTGACTATACGGATGAGGATGATTTGAGAAAGTTTATGAAGCATAATAAAACGGAATGTGGATTGAAAATCTTTGAGTCTACTGAACAGATAGAAATACCAGAATATATTTTGGAGGCTATCAGATGGTAAATAGATTGATAATTGCGGCAGCAGGATCTGGTAAAACTACATATTTGGTTAGACAGGCGATGCAACAATCGGACAGTGTGTTAATAACAACATATACTATTGCTAATGAACTGGAAATTCGTAAAAAATTTGTAGAACTTAATGGGTGTGTTCCGCATAATGTTACCATACAAACATGGTACTCATTTCTTTTGCAGCATGGTGTTAGACCATTTCAAGGAGTGATCTTAGATGATAAGATTAATGGTATGATATTAGTCAATGAAAAGTCTGGGAAAAAATATGATGGGAAATATGGTCCGGTGTATTATGCGGAAACAGATTATAGAAAATTCTATTTCACCGATGGGATGAAAATGTATTCTGATAAGATTGCGAAATTTGTATGTCGTTGTGAAAAGGAGACAAAAGGAAAGGTTTCGCAAAGAATTAGCAAGAGTTATCCTAGGATATATGTAGATGAGATTCAAGACTTGGCGGGATATGATTTAGACATAATAAAAGGCCTATTGCAAGCGGAATGTGATGTGACAATGGTAGGGGATCCTAGACAGGTAACATATCATACGCATAACGAAGCAAAGTATAAGAAGTATGCAGATGGTAAGATGGAAGAATTTATTAGAAGTGAATGTAAAAAAATAGATTGCATTATTGATAAAGAGACTTTGAATGATTCTTACAGAAATAACCAAAGTATATGTTCATATTCATCGCAGTTGTATGAAGAATATGGCGAAACTGGAACAAAGCAATTTGATATTACCGGACATGACGGAGTTTTTTTGGTGAGACCAGATGATGTTGATGCATATTTAGAAAAATTTAAACCAATGCAACTAAGAGAGAAGAGAACAATAAAAGTGAATGACGGATATGCAGTAATAAATATGGGTGAAGCTAAGGGATTGACATATGATAGAGTCCTTATTTATCCAACCAGTACAATGAGAAAGTGGATGATGGATCATTCAAAAAAATTACAACCGAAAACAAGATCTCAATTCTATGTTGCAATAACAAGAGCAAGATATAGTGTAGGAATTGTTTTTGATTATGATGAGAAAACAAATATTGAAGGTGTAGAAAAGTTTCTATAAGTTGGCAAAAGTGTTGTATATTAAGTGGATAATAACAAAAAAACTATGTATTTTTGAATTAAGATATATGTGAAGTGATGTAAATACATTTGGGGTTTTAATCAGTACATTGAGTTTATTTCCATAATGATATTATGAAGTGTTTTCTGTAATACAGTAAGCTTTGTTAACAGATTAGGGAAGTGAGATGTATATATTTACTAACCTGAGTGTTTGGATAGAAATTTAGAAGATTGTTGAAAGTATAAACGATAACGCAATAGTGGCATAGATATTTGCCATGTAACAATATGATAAAGACGAGAGGTATACAGTATGGGACTAAGTTCTTTGACAAGATATAATCTTTTTATGGAAAGCGGAGATTTAATAGAAAGTGGTGAGGGAATAGTACGCTTTAGGGATTATCTATCGGTTAAGAATATGTATTATGATTCTGCACGACTTTTACGTGGCTTTGAAGACATAATTAACAATGGGGAGAGAATGCCACAAATGGAAGAATACCAAGCAATGTTTGATCGCAATGTAAAAGAAGTCCAAAATTTAGTTTTCGTGCATAGAGTAACAAATCAAATACAACAGCAAATGAGTAAAAAAATGGAAAAAGAACAGTCTTTTTCCAACTTATTTAAAACATATTTTAAATACTTATTAAAGGCTATTGCAGATTATCAAGAAGAAGTTATAGAAACTAATTTTATTGAAATTTCGGATGATGAAAGCATTCGTACCGCGAGAAAGAAAACCTTTTTATCATACGCATATTACGACAAGGGATTAACTCAAGCTTTGTTTTACTATTTTTGGCGTCGCTCTGGATTATTATATGTTAATTGGATGTGGGATGGAGTAAATAATCACAGTTCCGTCACCAAAGAGAAATTGGAAGAAGCTTTAAAAGATAGCAATCAGTTTTTGTTTCTGAGAACGACAAATAGTGAGTTGCGGATTCGTGGTAATAATAGCATTCGCCAATGGTGTGCTTGGGAAATTGGGAATTTTTACACAAAGCATAAAGAAGAAAAATATTACACAAGCTTTTATGATAAAATAGAGCCAAGAAATGACATCTTAGATACATTTAGACCGATGAAAGAAGTAGTTCTAGGAGAGATACGATGAAAGTATTATTTTGTACGATGAGATATAACTGGCATTACATATTTATTACAAGCAACAAAATTACTGCATCCCTCTTTTCTGTTTGGGGATTCGTTACATTAGTTACACCAACAGACATTATGTTAAATTGTATTGATAATGTAGTTATGCGAATGATTGTAGCTGTGTTTATTTTGATGGTAATCTATTTTGCCATAGTGATAGGTGTCACAATATATACTAAGCAAAGAAAACAAGTGAAAATTTTTGATCTTCACTCAAATCATTCGCTGTTTGTAGAATATGGGGATTTATTTAATAATGGAAATCCAAATGAAAAGAAGAACATTGTTTTTGCTGGGAATAGATGCTTCGACACGATAGTAGATGATGACTTAGTAGGATCAAAAAAAATTCATGGTTTGGCATTAGAACGAATATATAAGCAAAATAACAGAGATTCTGATACAGTCTCAAATGAAATACAAAACAATTTGTTATTGCATGGATATAAGTATACGAATATTAAACAAAAAGAAAAGCGAAGTGGAAACTTGCATCGATATGATATCGGATCGGTTGCTGAAATAAAGGGCCTCAACAATGAACAGTATTTTATCTTAGGACTGACATATTTTGACAATGAATTAAGAGCCCATGTCGAAAAAGAAGACTATATAAAAGCGATAGCTTCTTTAGTAAAATATATTTCAGAACGTTCTCAAGGCTTTCCTACATATATGCCTGTAATTGGAACGGGAGGGGCTGATGTGGGCAGTGCAAATGACTTAGCTGTCTATATTGTTAAAACAATTGAACTTTTTAAGGATAAAATAGATTGTGATATACATATTGTTGTAAGGGATAAAGAAGAAAAAATAGGTTTGATGAACCTAAAAATGTTATAGGGAGGGACCACACATGAACAGAACAGGTACATATGTTGCTTTTGATGGGCAAGGAACTACAGATCCTACAGAAAGCGATATTCATTATTTTAACTTGCTGAAGGCATGGAATAGATTAGGAAGTATAGATTTCAAGTTTACTAATTCACATGAAAAAACTTATCAAGTGCGGGATAGCTCATCAAAGGCAACGCTTTTTAACAGATTGGAAACTAGATTATCAGCAAGTAAGAATTTTCTTTTGATTATAACGGATAAGACAAATTATGATAGAGGAATTCTTAATTGGGAAATTGAAAAAGCCGTTGATTATTATGAGTTACCAATCATAATAGCGTATCCAGGGTATTCTAAGATTGGGGCACCTTCAGAATTGAATACCATGTGGCCAAAATCCTTAGCGGAACGAATACAAAATGGAAATGCCCATTGTATACATATACCTTTTAAAAAGGAACCGATTTTTGACGCGATTAATCAGTTTTCTGTTGTTAATTCAAAGTATCCTAAGGGGGGTGCTTTGGGGTGTTACTCAGACGAAGCGTATAAAAGTTGGGGGATTGTTTAGTAACGTGAAAATGCCCTTCAGCTTACATTCTGTTTTGGATACAATAGTTTTGTAATATCAAGATTAAAAATCGCATCAAGATGATACAATTTTGTGATTGAATAACACCATATTTATTAAAAAACAAACAGGAAAAAGAGTTTGCATGAGACTGGTACTAACGATTAGTACCACAAAACTTTTTCTTGCAGAAATATCGCTTGGAGATTATAATTTCCATAGGTGGACAAGCAAGCCAGCAGAAAATTATTCTGTGAATAGTAAAAGAAACCTGCAAGCCACTGGAACTACACACAATAATGAAAGAATGTAATGGTACTGGATTGGTACTAAAAATATGTGAAACGAAAAATAACGTGTGGAAAAAGTATGGGTTATCAATACAAAACAGTATAGATAACTATATTAAAATAACCAAAATCAAACTAGATTCTGCGAGTTTGAATAATCCACACAATCATAAGAGCCCAGTATTCATGCGGGTTACAAACAAATTTGTTTAGTGACTGACAACAAAATGGCAACATTTTGTGATTATTCAAGAGATAAAAATTTTATTTCATAACGTATATAAAGAAACCTTACTGATTTTCAGTGAACTGCTTCCCGTCAAGTAGACAATTAAAAAAATAAAATTTATTTCTGCCAC
>OGXP01002225.1_pt1 | contig 13236 bp, 11 predicted proteins | sample 1576351 | NCBI WGS metagenome assembly OGXP01 (sample SAMEA3541517, study PRJEB24748) | human gut metagenome | biome: human gut; feature: human-associated habitat; material: faeces | place: China | collected 2012
ATGCACAAGCCTATAATTATCGAGCCTAAGCCTGAAAAAATACCTTTAAGTAAAACGATTTGAAGCGGGTCTTTTGAAGATAGTTTTCTTGTACAGTTGTTTTCAAATCCCCAACAGACGGCGGCAAGAAGTACGAACAGCGAGCCGTACGTAAATTGCAGACTTGATAAATCTTCAAATGACAAAATTCCGCATGAAACCGTTATAAACAATATACCGAACCACAATCGCGGACTGATTTTTTCTTTGAATATCATAAGTGCGATAATTGCCGTTGCGACAATTTCAAAATTGTTGAGCAGTGACGCATTGGCGGCGGTTGTTGCGTTCAATCCGAACATCAAGCAAATTGGTGCGGCTATGTCCAAAAGTATCATTGCCACAGTGTACGGCAATTCCGATTTTGTCAGTTTTAATTCGTTTGTTTCTGTTTTTCTGATTTTGCGGACGAGTGCAATTATAATCATTCCTATTCCTGCACCGACATAAAGAAAACCCGCCATTAAAGTCGGCGGAATGCAGTCGAGCAATATTTTTGAAAACGGAGCGTTGACGGCGTATAATGCCGCCGCAAGTATTGCAAATGCTATGCCCTTTTTCATATTTAAGCCTCCAAAAACCATAGTACGGATATTGTATCACAAATTTTTGTGAAAATAAAGGTATTAAACCATTATTTTGGTCATAAAAAATTAACAATTTGTTTATAGACAATTACGGTTACATTTGATATAATGTAAACTGTAAATTAATCTGTTAAAAAGGAGTTGAGGTGTTTGAAGGTCAGGAAGAAGGCAGTATTATGTGCTATATTAGCCGGAATAATGTTGTCAACAGCTACACCCAGCTTAAAATTAACCGTTTTTGCCGATTCGGCAATAACAGAAACAGAGGCTTTGGATAAGGCAGTTGCTTTATATGAACATCTTACGGATAAAGAAGTCGAAATCCCGCAGGGACTTGACGAAACGGGACTTGATACAAATTTAATAAAACCTATTGTGTTGGGATATATTAATTTTGAAGATACCGAAGAGGCAAAACAAGAGAAAAGTATAACAAAACAGGATTTTATGACAATCCTATACAAAACAATAATTACATACAACGACAGTTACACGATTTATGAAGATGAGGCAAACTCAATTCTGAATGAATGTTACGACAACGCATATATTGATGATGAAAACAGAATTGCATATGCGTTTATGATGAAACAAGGCATAATTACAGCAAAATTCGGTACAGAGCCGAACAAAGAGCTTACAAAAGAAGAATGTGAAACTCTTATCGACACTGTATATGATTATTTTGCACAGAATGTAATGGTGACAGTCGGCGGAAAAGAAATAAGAGTCGGTGCGAATGTCGGCACAATTCTTGATACGTTCGGCGAGCCTAACAGAATTGACCAGACAGAATACGGATTTGAATGGTATGTTTATGATTCAAACTATTCGGAATTTTGTATGGTAGGTGTTGAGGCAGACAGAGTTTGTGCCTTGTACACAAACAGTTCAAGCTTTGATTTTAACGGAATGAAGTCGGGTGATGACTATTCAAAGACAGCGGATTATCTTGATAATCGTTGTTACAGATTTTATGCCGACTCGGAAGGACATCTTGATTCGATATTGTACAATCCGCGTTATCGCGGTGTTGATGACAGCACATCTGTAAAACGTTCAAAGTCGATGATTCTTCTTGATATGATAAACTCATACAGAAGTAAGCATAACAAGACTGTATACGTTGAAGATTCTGATATGAATGCGGCGGCATGGCTTTCGTCACTTGATTTTATGAATGAAAAGGAATATGAAAGTGATGTGGTTACACAGTCGGGTTATGATGTGTTCTCTGTATATCGTCAGTTGCTAGAAAGCGATAACGATATTCTTGTACAGGACACACAATACACATCTCCTATCGGTTTGAATACAACAACAGATTTATCGGGCGGTATTCAGGCAAAAATAGTTGCGGATACAACATCAATAGCCGTACCGGAAGAAAAGACTACTGTTGAAATACCTCAAAAGGATTACAGCATAACACCTGTTGAGGAGGTTACAACGCCTATACTCAATTCGCCGGTAACGGAAGATAATTATGAAGAAGGCGATGACGTTGTGATTGAGCTTGCTATGCAGGCGGCAACGGAATATCATATAGAAATGTTTGACGTTGAAAACGATGAATATGCGGTAAATGAGTATATCACTACCGATTCAACGGAAATTACATTGCCGTCTGAATTATTCAAAACGGGCAGAGATTACAGACTTATCGTAAGCTCAATCACAGATGACGGCGAAGCTTTGAGTGCCGATGAAGTGCTTATAAGCTACGGTACTGCATACGATACAGGAGTTAATATCGTTACTCCTTACAATAACGGTGTTACCGATGACGACTATGTGTCAATCGCATGGGAATCCGACAAGTATCACGATTTTTACGTCGATTTGTATGACTCGGACGGAAATCTTGTTGTGAGCAAGATTGTCGAAGACGAATATGAGGCACTTATTCAGGGCGTTGATCCGGGTAAGTATTTCTTATATATAACAGCACTAAGACGTGGAAGTAAAGTTGAAAAGGCACAGGATTGCGTGACGTTTGAAGTAACTCAGGCAGAGCCTGTTATAAATGAAATTATTCTTGATAAGGATGATACATATTACTTTGTTTATGAGGACGAGGCTTTGGGACTTTTGTACTTCTATGACGAAGAATTGGTTGACGTTGACGAAGAGGACGAAAACGGCAACGTGCAGACAGTCACAAAGAAGAAAATCATTCAGAAACAAGTTAAGGCGACAAAGGGTTACAGACAACTTGCCAAGTACAGAAATAAAATGGAATACACAACAGGTGATCCTGTTATAAGAACGCATATGCTTACAGGCGATAATGAAAAGGGTAACGCGATAGTGAGCGAGGCTGAGAAGTATTTGGGTGTGCCGTATGTATGGGGCGGAACAACCCCGAACGGCTTTGACTGCAGCGGACTTGTTCAGTATGTATGTAATTCGCTTGGCATAAACGTAAATCGTGTTGCGGAAGACCAGTTTAAGAACGGTACTGCGGTGAATAAAGATGAACTTCAACCTGGTGATCTTGTATTCTTTGAACAAAACGGATACATTCACCACGTCGGTATTTATGCCGGTGACGGAATGATGATTCACGCACCGAGAACTGGTGATGTGGTAAAATATCAGTCGATGGAAACTGATTATTACCGCAGTCAGTACGCAGGAGCAAGAAGAGTTTACTAATGATACAGGGGGGATTGAAATGGCATCATCTGTAAAAGCTTGTACAAATTCGCGTTACAGAAAAACCAATATAGTGATTATTACAATATTGAGTTTGCTTTCGTGTTTTGCACTTGTAATGGTGATATATAATCTTATAAAGGGCAGTTATTTGTTTTCGATTGCGTGGTTTATCGCTACGATATTGGCGTCAACATATGTTCTTATAAGAATTAATACCGTCTTTGCAACGTATATTTCAACCGACAGAATGAATTTGTTTATGAAAAATTGGAATAATGATTTTTTGCCGTATGATTACGATAATAAAGTTAAGATTTTGAGTGAATTTATACCGGCGAAAACAAAAATTGTTGAGATACCTCTTAATGAAATAAGTACGGTGCTTATCGGTACAAAGAATTTTATAAAGAGAAATGTTGCACCTGATTCTGATTTTGTGAAGAATATACGCGTGCTTGAAAAGTCGAAAGATTTTTATAAGAAGAAAACCGTTTCGAGTATGGATATATTATATGTAGAAACTTTTGAAAAAGAGTGCTATTATATGCCGATTGTAAAGTTTGATACGAGAAATGTGACTAAAATTGTGCAAATAATTCAAAGGATTAATCCTGAATTGCTTATAAGAGTAAGCAGTAGGGAATACAGAACGCTTAGAATGGCGTCAAAATAATTAAGAGCGAACCGTAAGGTTCGCTTTTTTGATGCTTAGTTGTTGAAAATGCACAAAATATAAATGCTGATTTAATTCATAATCACGAAAAATAACATAAAACTAAAAAAGAATTGAAATTTTTGTCCTTATAGTTTATAATGTAAATATATGAATGTAACTTGTATGCGTGTCCGGATTTTATAGACACTCAAACAAAAAAACAAAAAATCTATTTTAGAAAAGGGGTAAAACAAAATGAAGAAATTCTCAAAACTATTTCTATCATGCGCAGCAGTAGCAGCAGTTACAGCTGCAGTCGCAACATCAGCTATGGCAGCTGGAGGAATTTCAGCTACATATACAGCAGCTGGAGAGAACGAAACAACAGCTAAGTTGACAATCGATGCTAGTGGTTACACAGCAGATCAAAAAACATTGCTTATCGTTCCTTCAAGTGTAAGTCTTGATAAGGTTACAGCTGGCGATGTTGTACAAATCGACCAAAATGCAGAAATTGTAGACGTTGTACTTCCGGCAGATCTTAAAGACGGTACATACACAGTTTACATGGGTGGCGACGGTCAGGTTTACAGCGATACATTTAGAGTTGGCGCAGGTAAAGTCCTTATCGGTGATGCAGACCAAGACGGATTTGTTGATGGTGGTGACGCAACAACAATTTTGAAGTATAATGTTGGTAGTGTTGAACTTGTAGGCGATGGTCAAGCTGCAGCAGACGCAGACCAAGACGGATTTGTTGATGGTGGTGACGCAACAGCAATCTTGAAGTATAATGTTGGTGTTGTAGATTCAAGTACAGAAAAAATCGGTACTTACAAATAATATTATAATCTCGTAATATGAAATAGCCATAAATTTTAAATTTATAGGATATTGAAAGGGGTAAAAATTAAAATGAACAAAAACAAAAAAATTGTAGCACTAATATGTGCTATGGCGATGATTTTCTCTATGTTTGCAAGCTTTACAGTAGTAAACGCAGAGGAAATAACAAAAGGTATTGTGCTTGAATATGAATCAAGCAGCCGTACAGCTGATACAGCTGTAGTAGTAGCGAAAGCTGTAGGCTTTGAAAAGGTAGATTCATACACAGTAAATATCAATGTTCCTGATGGTGTAACAAAAGTAACAGCTTCAGGTTTGTTGATTAGCGGTGGTGTAGAAAACCTTGCAAACGGTGTTTACGGATACTCAGTTGCAACAGCAACAGCAGTAGATGTACCATCAGATGGCGTACTTGGTAAGTTTGAAATTTCTCTACCAAGTTCAGTAACAGATTCATTTGATGTATCATTACAAGAAAAATCAGGTATTTCATATGGTAGTGAAAAGCTTTCAACAGTAAGAAATAACCTTACAATATCAACTACAACAGTTGAAAAGTATGTTGATCCAAGCATTACTCCAGCTCCAACACCTGTTACAACTCGTGTTCCTAAGCCAACAAAGGCTCCTGTTCCTACAGTAGATCCTGATGCAACAGTAGTTCCAACAAAAGCTCCTGTTGAGGTAACAAAGGGTATTTCTCTTGAAGCAGAAACAGCTGCAAATGGTAAAGTTGCAGTAGTAGCAAAAGCCGTAGGCTTTGAAAAGGTAGATTCATACACAGTAAATATTAATGTTCCTGATGGTGTAACAGAAGTAACAGCTTCAGGTCTATTAATCAGCGGTGGTGTAGAAAACCTTGCAAACGGTGTTTACGGATATTCAGTTGCAACAGCAACAGCAGTAGATGTACCGGCAGATGGCGTACTTGGTAGATTTGAATTTACTTTGCCAAGCACAGTTACAGATTCATTTGATGTAACTCTACAAGAAAAGTCAGGTATTTCATATGGTAGTGAAAAGCTTTCAACAGTAAGAAATAACCTTCCAATTGCATGGACAACAGTTAAAATTTCTTCAGCTGAACCAACTCCAACAGCTGCTCCAAGCGTTGTAGGTTCAGTAGCTTTGAATAAACTTGTATCATCAGATAAGGTAACAGGTGAAAATGTTGCAAATAATGAATCAGATTATCGTATCGGTATCGTTGTAACAAAGAACGGTGCTGAAGCTGAATATGGTACAGACTTTATTGCTTTCTATGGCGATAAGGAACTTACAGAAGATGAATATGTGGGTCTTGTAAATGGTTACCTTGATTCTATTGATGGCGTTACAAGTCTAAAGGATGTTATTGATAACATTACATTCAAGACATATAATTCTGGCGTTAAGATTTATGCTGAATTGGTAAATGCTAATAATGAAGTTGTTGACAACAGTACAGTAAATGCTGATCCAACACCAACAGCTAAGCCAACAGAACCATCAATCTCAGTTAAGGCTTCATCAACAACTGTTGAATTTGATAAGAAGTTCACTGTAACAGCTACAGTTAAGAACGCAAAAGACGGTGCTAAGGTTGCATTCACAACAAATGATGATGAAAAATATGCAGTAATCTTCGGTACACCTACAGAAATCAATTCTAAGGGTGAAACAAAGGCTACTTACGTTGCAAATGATAAGGCTGGTACAGTTACAATCACAGCAACATACAAAGATACTGAAGGTAACGAAAAGTCAGCATCTGTAAAGGTTACAGTTAAGAAGGCTTCTACAACAACTGGTGGTAATGACGGTACAACTTCAGGTGGTGGCCCTGGCATAATCGCTCCTGGTAACACAGGTGCTGTAACAACACCTAACACAAATACTAACTACAAGCCAGACTTCCAGGATCTTGACTCAGTTGAATGGGCAAGAACAGCAATCAACGGACTTGCTATGAGAGGTATGATTAACGGTAGAGATCAATATACATTCGATCCTAATGCAAACATCACAAGAGCAGAATACTGCCAGATCCTAATGGGTGCTATCAACGCTCTTAACGCCAAAGGTGAATCAACATTCGCAGACGTTCCTTCAACAGCTTGGTACTACAATGCAGTATCAGTTGCAAGTCAACTTGGTATCGTTTCAGGCTACGGTGACGGTAACTTCGGTCCTAATGACCTAATCACAAGACAAGATATGGCTCTTATGACATATAAGACAGCTAAAATCATGAACAAGTCACTTGAACCTGTAAATGCTGAAATCACATTTGAGGATTCACATGAAATCTCAGATTACGCATTTGAAGCAGTTATGACTCTTCAAAAGGCCGGTATTATCAACGGTATGACTGATACAACATTTGAACCACATTCAAATGCTACAAGAGCTCAGTCAGCTAAGGTAATCTTCGATACATTCGTTGATGCTCAATAATTGATATTAAAGTATCTTAAAAGAACAGTCCATACGGACTGTTCTTTTTTGTATTTCAAATCAAATCTATTTTACAAATATAAATATTTGTTTATAATTTTATAATCTAATTGCAATTTAAACGATTTTTTGGTATAATATATATAAGATAATTATTTAGGAGTGAATTGAGTGGTTAATATAGGAAATGATTGGGACGAAATTCTTAAAGATGAATTTAGTAAAGAATATTATCTGAAACTTCGTGCTTTTTTGAAATCTGAATATAAATTGCATTGTATTCATCCTGATATGTATGATATTTTTAATGCTTTGAAATGGACATCTTATGCAAATACGAAGATTGTCATTCTTGGTCAAGACCCGTATCATGAAGTAGGTCAAGCACACGGGTTGGCTTTCTCGGTTCAAAAAGGTGTTAAAATTCCTCCGTCATTATTGAATATGTATAAGGAACTTCATAATGAATTGGGATTGTACATTCCAAATAACGGTTATCTTGAAAAATGGGCAAGGCAAGGTGTGTTGTTGCTTAACTCAGCATTGACTGTCCGTGACGGTCAGGCAAATTCACACAGAAACAAAGGTTGGGAGATATTTACCAACAGAGTTGTCGAGTGTTTGAATGAACGCAAAGACCCGGTAATATTTATGCTTTGGGGTAACAATGCGAAAGAGAAAATAAAGGTTATTACTAATCATTATCATAAAATTTTAACTGCCGCACATCCGAGTCCGTTGTCGGCAAACAGAGGATTTTTCGGCTGCGGTCATTTTGAAACGGCAAACAGAATGTTGACGGAAATGGGTAAAACACCGATAGATTGGCAAATTGAGAACATTTAAGAGGGGATAGAAATGGTTGTTTTCGGTATAACAGGTGGAAGCGGAAGCGGAAAAACATCTGTTTCAAAAATGCTTGAAAAACTGGGTGTGCATATTATTGACACAGATGTAATTGCACACGAAATCGTAGAACCAAACAGTGATTGTCTTAATGAATTGGTCGATTATTTCGGTGATAGCATACTAAATGACGATAAGACATTGAATAGAAAGAAATTAGCATCAATCGCTTTTTCTGACAAACAAAAAACAGAGGCATTAAGCAACATAACGCATAAATATATAAAGGCGGAAGTGGTAAAAGACATAAACACGACTGATGCCGAATTGGTTGGTATAGACGGAGCAGTGATAATCGGAAGTAATGTTGAACCGCTTTGTGAATTTATAGTGTCGGTTATTGCTGATAAACAAAGCAGAATCACACGAATTAAGACGCGTGACAATATTACCGATGAACAGGCGATACAAAGAATTAATGCTCAAAATGATGATGAGTTCTATAAGGAAAATTCAATGTATATCATATATAATAACGGTGATATTGCACAGCTTGAAAGTGATGTTGTCGGGTTATTTAATAAAATAAAGGGGAATAGTTTTGAGTAAAATTTTTAAAGCATTCCTTGTACTTCTTGCAATATTTGTTGCGGTACTGGGTATATTAGGCGGTTATCAAACAAGTCAAAAATTCAAATATCCTGTTGCGTATGCAGATTATATTGTAAAATATTCAAAAGCCAACGACCTTGATCCGTTCTTGGTTATGGCGGTTATAAAGGTTGAAAGTAATTTTGTGCCTGAGGCACATTCGGGTGTTGCCGGCGGACTTATGCAGCTTACTGAGGAAACTGCTGAATGGAACGCTAAAGAATTAGGGATAACGACTGAATATGATTATATGGATCCCGAAACAAATATACGTTTTGGCTGTCATTATTTACGTCACTTGATTGATGTTTACGGAAATATTGACACCGCCTTGGCGGCTTACAACGGTGGTATGGGAAATGTTTATAGTTGGCTTAATGACTCGCGATACAGTGATGACGGAGTGACACTCAAGTATATTCCGTTTTCTGAAACTCGTAATTATGTTGTAAAGGTAAATTCGAGTTGGGAACACTATAAAGAAATGTATCAGTAATGTATATCATTAACATAAAATTAAAACAGAGAGGAGAATGAATTATGTCATTGATAATTACAATAGGAAGACAGTTCGGAAGTGGCGGACGTGATGTAGGTGAAAAGGTTGCGGAGTATTTTAACATACCTTTTTATGACAAGGAGCTTGTTGAACTTGCGGCACAAAAGAGCAATATCAGCAAAGAGGCGTTGAAAGAGGTTGATGAACACGCAACAAACAGTTTTCTTTACTCGCTTGCAAGTGGCAACTACTCAATGAGAGGTATAAATGCACCGATTTATTACGAAATGCCTATAAACGATAAATTATTTATCGCACAGGCTGACGTTATTAAAGAGGTTGCAAAGAGAGGCTCTTGCGTTATCGTCGGACGTTGTGCGGATTATGTTCTTGAAAATGAGAATGTGGACGTTTTAAGTGTATTTGTATACGGCTCGGTTGATTATCGTGCAAAGAGAGTTATGTCGGCACTTGATATTACTCAAGCCAAAGCAAAAGACAAGGTTTTGAAAACCGACAAACAACGTCGTACATATTATGATTACTACACAAGCAAAAATTGGGGCGTTATGTCTAATTATGACTTGTGCATTGATGCTGAAAAATTCGGCATTGAAGAAACTGCAAATATGATAATAAATGCAGCAAAGAAGAAAATTAAATAAGGAGTTGTTATATTTTGTTTCTCGAAATGATTAAATCGATTGTTCTGGGCATTGTTGAAGGTATATCCGAATGGTTGCCTATAAGTTCGACAGGACATATGATACTTGTAAACGAACTTATAAACAATACAGAGGGATTTACCGCATCTGATTTGTATTTGTATGTAATACAGCTTGGAGCAATTTTGGCGGTAGTAACGCTATATTTTCACAAGTTAAATCCGTTTTCACCGAAAAAGACAAATGTTGAAAAAGAGAATACTTGGAAAATGTGGTTCAAGGTTATTATTGCCTGTGTACCGGCTGCGGTTATCGGTCTTGTACTTGATAACTTTATGTCGGCTTGGGAAAATTGGCAGGTCGTTTCGGCGATGCTTATTTTGTACGGTGTAGCGTTCATAGTTGTTGAATCGTTGCATAAGGAAACAAAAATTGAAAGCATGGACGATATGAAATACAAAACAGCACTTTTAATCGGACTGTTTCAAGTGTTGTCAATCGTTCCGGGTACATCGCGTTCAGGTGCAACAATACTTGGTGCAATGCTTATAGGTTGTTCACGTTCGGTTGCGGCTGAATTTTCATTCTTTTTGGCTATACCGGTTATGTTCGGTGTAAGCCTACTGAAAGTGCTTAAATACGGCTTGGCTATGCCTATGCAGGATGTGATTGTGCTTTTGACAGGTATGGTTGTTGCGTATATTGTGTCAATGCTTGCAATTAAGTTCTTGATGAACTATGTAAGAAAACACAATTTTAAATCATTCGGTTATTACAGAATTATACTTGGTATATTGGTAATTTTATATTTTAGTTTTATACACTAAAAACAACAACAAAAAAGCTCCGTAAGCATTGCTTACGGAGCTTTTATTATACAAGTCTTATTGTTTTTATAATTTGGTCTTCGATTGGCTTATCCTGCATATCTGTCGGTGTCTCTGCTATTTCGTCAACAACCTCGATACCATCTGTAACCTTACCGAAAGCGGCATACTGACCGTCAAGGTGAGGTGCATCCTCGTGCATAATGAAGAACTGACTTGACGCACTGTTCGGGAACATTGTTCTTGCCATTGAAAGCACACCTTTTGTATGCTTTAATGGATTTGTAACACCGTTACCGTCAAATTCGCCCTTGATTGAATCTGTTTCTTTGTGCTGACCGTCTGCCGTAAAAGCGCCGCCTTGAATCATAAAGCCCGGAATTACACGGTGGAAAATAAGACCGTCAAAGAAGTTTCTTTCGATTAGTGAAACAAAGTTTTCTACTGTGATTGGTGCAACGTCCGGATAAAGCTCTGCTTTTATAATTCCGCCGTTTTCCATTTCGATTTCAATATTCATAATTTATCTCCTTGCTTTTTAAGAATTTGACTCTGTTGAGCCTGACTGTAAGAATGGAAGAATGTCATTAAGTTCATCTTCGCTTAATTCATCATCGTTGTTTTTGTCATCATTTGAATTGCTTGATTTACTGCTTGATGAAGAATTTGAACTGCTCGATTTTGAACTTGAGTTTGACTTAGGTGTTGATTTCGGAGCAGTTGTTGATTTTGATGATGATTTAGATGACTTTGAAGATGATGTATCTTCGTCTTCATCATCAGTATCTTTTGAGTTCTTGTCTGTGTCTTTATCTTTTGACGGCTTTGAAGTAGCCTTTGTTTTGCTTGATTTACCGCTTGATACAGATGTGTCAATGGTGATTGTGTCAATCACGATAGGCTCGATAGGGACGTCCTCCATATTTGATGAGGCAACCGTACCTGTTTTTACAGATGCGATTTCATCAACTATATCCATACCCTCTGTAACTCTACCGAAAGCGGCATATTGACCGTCAAGGTAAGTCGCATCTTTTTGAACGATAAAGAATTGACTTGTTGCACTGTCATAATCCTGTGCTCTTGCCATTGAAATTACACCTCTGGTGTGAGAAAGTGTGTTTTCAAAACCGTTCTTTGCAAATTCACCTTTGATAGACTCAGTTTTTTGCTCTTTCAGATTTTCGTCATAGCCGCCGCCTTGAATCATAAAATCTTCAATAACTCTGTGGAATATTGTGCCATCATAAAAACCGTCTTCTGCAAGTTCAACGAAGTTTTCAACCGTATCAGGTGCAAGGTCCGGATATAATTCAAGCATAATTTCGTCACCGTCTTCAAGTTCTATTGTGGCGTTGACTGTGTTTTTTACAAGTTCCGGATCAGGTGTTGAAACGGGTTCTTCATCTTTGCCGTTTTGGTTTGTGCCGCATGACGCAAGCACCATTACCATTGATAGAATTATAGCTATAACACTAATTGATTTTTTCATAATTACTCGACATCTCCTTCTGTTTCGCTTTCGTCAGCAATTTGAGTTTCGGTTGTATCATCAGCAATAACTTCTTCAGAATTTTCTGTTTCTTCATCAGTTTCTTCTTCGCGTTCTGTTCGTGCAATACTCATAACACTTACACCATCGTCAAGACGCATAACTCTTACGCCTTGAGTTTGACGGCTGTATGAAGAAATTTCATCTGTGTGCATTCTTATAATAACACCGTCAGATGTGATAAGAATAATATCGTCATTATCTGTGACAGTTTTCATACCGGCAAGTTTGCCTGTTTTCTCGGTAATACGATAAGTGAAAATACCTTTACCGCCTCTTGACTGAATACGATACTCGTCAAGCGGTGTTTTCTTGCCGTAACCGTTTTCTGTGACAGTAAGAAGCTGGCTGTCGGGCAGTGCAACAGACGCACCGATAACATAGTCGCCGTTGTGAAGGCGGATACCCATAACACCTCTTGTTGTACGGCCTGTTGAACGTACCTCAGTTTCGTTAAAGCGGATTGCATAACCGTCATGTGTAGCAATAATAATATCTTGAGTATTGTCTGTAAGTTTAACTCTGATAAGTTCATCGTTTTCGTCAAGGTCAATCGCACGAAGTCCGCCGTTACGGATTTTTGAGTAATCCATAACGTTTGTCTTTTTGACAATACCGTTTTTGGTGATGAATGTAAGGTATTTGCCGTCCTCGAAGTCCTTAATAGGAATCATTGCGGAAATCTTTTCATCATTTTCAAGCGGAAGTAGGTTTACAATCGCCGTACCCTTTGCCTGTCTGCTTGCCTCAGGAATTTGATAACCTTTCAGCTTGTACACAACACCGTGAGTTGTAAAGAACAACAATGTGTGGTGCGTTGTGGTTGTAAACAGGTGTTCAACGAAGTCCTCCTCACGAGTTGTAAGACCTGAAATACCGCGACCTCCGCGTCTTTGTGATTTATAAGTATCGACAGGCAGACGTTTTGTGTTGTTGAAGCAGGCCGACGTCCGGAGCCGGCGGCAGAACCCC
>OGXP01002235.1_pt1 | contig 13189 bp, 13 predicted proteins | sample 1576351 | NCBI WGS metagenome assembly OGXP01 (sample SAMEA3541517, study PRJEB24748) | human gut metagenome | biome: human gut; feature: human-associated habitat; material: faeces | place: China | collected 2012
TTGAGTTATAGCTCTTTGTTGAGTTATAGCTCTTTGTTGAGTTATAGCTCTTTGTATATTTAATAAGATTATAATATAAAAAAATTGTTTTAACAATAGTTTTTATTTAATTTTTTTAAATTTTTCTGCAGATAAATCATATCAATCAGCTGAATTCCCTCTTCGTAAATTGGATTTTTATAGTTATCAATAAAGAAGTTTTTTACAGTATGAGATTTTTTAAATCCGCATTTTTCATAAAAAGGAATTGTAAGGGGGCTGTCTCCTGTTCCTGCCTGTATAACAGAAAAATTTTCAGAATATTTTTTTATTATAAATTCTATTAATTTTTTTCCATAACCCTGCTTTTGAAATCTTGGAGAAACAGCAATATTTTTAATTTCTAATATTCCGTTCCCCTCGTCAGTCACTACACATTCTGCTTTTATCCCGTTATCGTTTAAGACATACATCTCTCCTCTTTCAAGATATTTATCAATCATTTTTTCTTCTTCATCAGCTAGCAGTAACAAATCAATATATCTTTTTTTATCATTTTCTATTTTCAAAAATTCCAATTAAATTTTCCTCACTTTCTCAGGATATTTTCTTTTAATTATAACATAAAATTTATAAATATAATTTTTACAAAATAAAAAAGGCACAGATATTTTTAAATACCTGCACCAAGATTTTATTTTTATAATTTTATAAAACTATGCTTCCTGCAACATAATAATTTCTTTCTGGAGCAGGAATAGATGTTGAAGATGTTTCATAATAATTGTATTCTTCATTGAACAGATTATTTATTCCCCCTTTTAAGATAAAGTTTTCATTTACAGAATACTGAACGTAGGCATCAGCAACTCCGTATCCTGAAATTTTTGTTGTCTTAGGAACTTCTCCATTTCCTGCAAGTTCTCTTCTTTCATATCCGCTGTTATAAGTATAATTTGCTCCAACAGATAATTTTTCTGTAAGTTTATAATCTGCACCTAAAGTGATTTTCCAATCTGAAACCATTGGAACTTTATCTCCTTTTTCCAAATAGCTTTCTCCTGCATCTTTATTTACAGAGCCGACTTTTGTTATTTCAGCATTTACATATGAAACAGACTGATTTAAAGTTAATTTATCAAAATATTGTTCTGAATAAAGTTCTGCACCGACTCTTCTTGTTTTTCCAATGTTTACAAATCTCCACAATTTTGTTGCAGGGTTGTCTGCATTTCTGTCAAGAGTTGCAATTTCATCATTTGTCTGAGAAGCAAAAATTGTTGCTGAAACATAGCTGTTTCCAATAAAATCTCTCACACCAAATTCAATGCTGTCAATAGTTTCTGAATCAAGATTGCTGTTTTGATATTCAGTTGTTTTTCCGTTGTTGATTTTATTTGTAAGCTGTGTTGGAAGAGGGGAAATAAATCCTCTTTCATATCTTGAATATACACTTCCTGTATCACTGTATTTATATGTAAGTCCTATTTCTCCTGCAAAGTTATTTGTTTCTTCATCAACTTCAGAAGTTTTTGGAGCTACTGACATAGGCATAGGTATTTCTTGATTTCCCATTATCATAGTGACATCTGGTTTTGTATTTGTTAATCTGTTTCCGTCATATTTTGAATATTCATATCTAAGTCCTGTTGTAAGATTTAATCTGTCAGTTAATTTATAATCATTTAAAGCATAAACAGCATGAGTATCTTTATCCATATCTACAAAAGTATCTGTTGTAAATGTTGCTTTGAAAGGAATTTTATTAGTTGGACCCATTGCAACCGAACCTGTAAATTCTTCTGTGCTTACTAAATTGTCTCTTTTTAAATTTGCTGTTGTATAATCATATCCAAAAATTAAAGTTCCTCTGTCATACTCATATTTTGATTTTAATTTAACACCCTCAGCTTCTTCAACAAATTTTCCTGTCATGCTTCCTTTTACATCATTATCTATTGTTGGTTTAAATGGCATTCCTGTTCCCATTATCATATCAGCCACTTCATTTGCAGTCATAGTATCATCTTGAACAAAATTTCTTTCATATTTTGTTTTAAAAGCATTTGCATAAAATGTCAGATTATCTTTTGCTTTATATTCATAATCCAATGCAAATGATTTTCTTTCAGAGTCAGCAGAAATATTTTCTCCTGCAAGTTTTCTGTTATGTTCTAAAAGATATTTTTCCACAGCAGCTGAACTTGTGCTGTTGTCATCATAGTGGCTGGCTTGAAATTTAACTCTGTGTCTGTCATTTATTTTATAATCAAATCCGCCGTTAAAACTTTTTGATTCAAGTTCATCATTATCTCTGTATCCGTTTTTATTTACATACTGCCCTGCAAAATTTACATAAAAATTTTCATCTATCATCTGCCCCAATGCAAATCCTGTGTCCCTTGTTCCATAAGAGCCGTATTTTACATCAGCATTTACAAAATCTTTTCCTGCATTTGATTTTGTAATTATATTTACAACTCCTCCTGTTGTTCCGCTTCCATATAAGACAGCTCCTCCGCCGGGAATTATTTCTATTCTTTCAATAGAATTTACAGGAATGGAATTAATAGGAAGTGTTCCCATAGCTTCTTCCAGCGGTGTAATTGAAATTCCATCGACCATTGTTTTTACTCTGCTCATAGAACGTTCTCCGCTTCCTCTTAAATTTACTACAGGACCAAACTCAGTTTCCTGAATAACAACATTTGGAGTATCTTTCAAAATACTTTCCACATCTGTATATTGTTTTTTTTCAATCTGCTCTGCTGTTATAAGGACAACATTTTTATTTTCTTCAATAATAGGTTTTTCAAAACCTGCCGTTGAAGAAACAACTGTCTTATCAAGCTGTATTTCAGATACAGCATAAAGATTTGCAGAAGCAATCAGCGACATAATTATAATTTTTTTCATAAAATTTTACTCCCCTTTCGTAACATATCCACACATAAATATTTTCTCCTAAAAACTATTCTTGTTATATCATAATTTATTTTTATAGTCAAATTATTTTTTGATAGAATTTTTTGTTGTTGACATATATTTAATTTTGTAGTATCATTGCTCCTGTAATAAAAAATCGGAGGAAATATCACAGTGAAAAAAAATATTTTTATATTGCTCGGAATTATTTTTTTTATTTTTGGAACAATAGGAATAGTTATCCCTCTTCTTCCAACAACACCTTTTTATCTTTTAAGTGCTTTTCTTTTTGGAAAGTCTTCAGAAAGATGTTATAACTTTTTATTAAACAATAAAGTTTTTGGAAAATACATAAGAGATTATCACGAACGAAAAGGAATAACTTTAAAAAACAAAATAAATTCTATTGCTGTTTTGTCAATAGGAATTGGGTGGTCCATGTATAAAATGGAAAATATTCACGGAATAATATTTTTATGTATTGTTTTTATCTGTGTGTGTTTCCATATTATAAAACTGCCGACATTAAAATAATTTAAACTTTAAGGAGGAATATATAAAATGATGTATTATTTAAAAGTGGGAGGTCCGCTTATGTGGATTTTATTTTTTCTTTCAATAATTTCCACAGCAATTATAATAGAAAGAGTTGTTTTCTTCTGGAGAAGAGAGAAAAACTTAAGCAGAGATTTTAAAACAAATATTATAACTTGTGTATCTTCAAATGATATGGAAAGAGCTGTAAAAATCTGTGTGAAAGAAAAAAACTGTGTAGGGAATACTGTAAAATGTTTTCTCATGAGATGTGACAGAAGCGGAGATTTTCACCATTTCGACCAGCTTGTAAAAGAAATCGGCTTAGAAGAGATAAGCCCTTTGGAAGAAAGACTTCATCTTCTTGCAATTATAGGATATATTGCACCAATGATAGGACTTCTTGGAACTGTAACAGGAATGATTGACGCTTTTAGAAATCTTTCAACATTTGGAGCAGGAGACCCCTCTCTTGTAGCTGATGGAATTTCAAAAGCACTTCTTACAACAGCAGCAGGTCTTTCAATAGCAATTCCTGCAATAGTTGTTTACAATCTTTTAAATAAAAAAATTGAAGAAACAGAAGCAAATATTGATAAAATAACTACAAATATTATAAATATAATAAGAAAAAATTAGGGAGGAGTTATGGGCAGATACAGAAAAAAAAGAAATATTATGTCTCTTGATTTAACTCCCCTTATAGATGTTGTCTTTTTACTTTTAATATTTTTTATGGTATCAACAACATTTAATAAATATGGAAAAATTGATATTGATGTTCCGGTGTCAAAAGTTTCTGAAAAAACAGAAAATACAAAAGTTGAAATTGTTATAGATAAAAATGAAAATTATTTTATCTTAAAAGACGGGAAAACTTTTCCAATAAATATTGATGATTTAGGAGAACATCTTAAAGATGTTAAAGAGGTTTCTATAACAGGGGATAAAAATCTTAAATATCAGACTGTAATGGACCTTATAACAAAAGTTAAACAGCAGGGAATAGAAAATCTGGGAATAAATTTCTATGAATAGGAGAGAGAAAGACAGAAATGAAAAAATATTTTTTAATAGCAGCTGTTATTCACAGTTTCTTTTTTATTCATATAAGCAGTAAAAACACTCTGGGAAATCCTGATTTTTCTATAAAAAAGAATATCCCCATCTCTTACAATGCAGTAAACAGCAGAGAAAATATTTCAGGGGCAGAAATCATTAAGCAGGAAAAAATTGGAGAAATTAAAGAAGAAAAAACAGAGCCTGTAAAAACTGAGGAAGTAAAACCTGCTCCTGAATTTGAAAGCAGAATGACAAAGGAGAAAAAGGATATTAAAAAGGAAGAAAAAATAGAAAATAAAAAAACTCAGAAAAAATCTGAAACAGTAAAAAAAGAGAATAAAAATTCTGGAGAAAATACAATAAAAGAAACTAATTTTATAGAAAATTCTGACGGAACTTATACTGCTGTTTCATCAAAGGGAATTGATTTTAAAATATTAAAAGAGATAAGCCCTAATTATCCAAGACAGGCTGAAATGGCAAGATACAATAAAACCGTTATTGTTGAAGCAAAATTTTTAGTAGGAACTGATGGAAGTGTTGAAGATATAAAAATTATTAAATCACATGAAAAATTTGGTTTTGACAAAGAAGTTATTTCTGCATTGAAAAAATGGAAATTTAAGCCTGTTGTTTATAAGGGCAGAAATATAAAAGTATATTTTAACAAAGAATTTATATTTACTCCAAAACAGTAAAAAATAAAAGGAGAACTAAAAATGTTTGATATAAGATACAAATCACACCACGACGTAAAAAATGTTATTGAAAAAATGATGAAAAGGAAAATAGTTACTCCTTTCACTTTTAACAGAGTTTTAAAAGAAAAACCTCTCTCTTCTGAGGGAGGAATATATGTTCACACACCTTATTGTGACAAAATCTGTTCTTTCTGCAACATGAACAGAAAACAGATTGATAACGACCTTAATGATTATACAGATTATCTATGCAAAGAATTTAAAAAATATGGAGAGAAGAAATATATAAAAGAGAAAAAAATCTCTGCAATTTTCTTTGGCGGAGGGACGCCTACAATATATAAAGCACATCAGCTTGAAAAAATTCTTTCTTCTTTAAGAGAAAATTTTAATATTTCAGAAGACTGTGAGTTTACTTTTGAAACAACTCTTCACAATCTTACTTGGGAAAAGTTAGAAATTATGGAAAAATACGGAGTAAACAGAATAAGTATTGGTATTCAGACTTTTTCTGACAGGGGAAGAAAAATTTTAAACAGAACATATACTAAAGAGTTTATTACAGAAAAAATAAGAGAAATAAGAAAAAGATTTAAAGGGCTTATCTGCATAGATATTATTTATAACTATCCGGACCAAACAGATGAAGAGATTATTGATGATGCTAAAACTGCCTGTGAGCTTGGTGTTGACAGTATAAGTTTTTATTCTCTTATGATTCAAGACGGCTCTCAGATTTCTAAAGACAGAGCAGAAAATAAAGTTGTTTTTAAATATAATCTGGAAAGAGATAAAGAGCTTCATCATAAATTTCTTGAAATTACCCTTGCAAATGGATATTCTGTTTTAGAGCATACAAAGATTACAAACGGAAAAGACGAATACAGATATATCAGAAATGTAAATTCTTTCTCTGATTTAATCCCAATCGGAGTTGGAGCAGGGGGAAGAATTGGAGATTACGAGCTTTTCCATCTGAATAAACTTATATCTTTCTATGCTTTTGACAATGAATTAAAAATGAATGTAAAAAAACTTTCAGGAATTCTTCAGTATAAAAAAGTTGAACTGGATAAAATAAAAGAATATTCAGGAAGTTCTTATGAAAATATTTTTAAACTTATAAAAAAATATGAAGAAGAGGGGCTTGTAATAATTTCTGAAAACACAATGGAATATACAATAGACGGGATTTTCTGGGGAAACAGCATAACTGCTTCTCTTGTAACACAAATCATAAATGATAACAAATAACTTGGAGGATAAAAATGACAGACAGAACATTAGTGGTTTATTCATCTTTAACAGGAAATACAAAGGCTGTGGCTGAAAAAATATTTGATATTATTGAGGGAGACAAAGAAATTGTATCTATTAATGATATAAAAAATATAAATACTGATAATTTTCAAAAAATAGTGATTGGATTTTGGGTTGATAAAGGAACTGCTGACAAAAGAACAAAAGATTTTATAAAAACTCTTTCAAATAAAAAAATTGCCTTTTTAGGAACACTGGGAGCAGACCCTGAGTCACAACATGGAAATGATGTAAGAGAAAGAGTTTCAAAACTATGCAGTGAAAAAAATACTCTTCTTGGAGGATTTTTATGCAGAGGAAAAATTGACCCGAAACTTGTTGAAAAAATGGGGAAATTCCCTCTTAAATTAGTTCACCCTCTTACTCCTGAAAGACTTACAAGAATAGAAGCTGCCAAATCTCACCCAAATGAAAAAGATTTCGAAGAAGCCAAGGAATATTTTAAAAATATTTTATAATATAAAAAAGATTGATTTTTGCGTATAGTACACAGAAGTCAGTCTTTTTTTATTTTACAGAAATAAATTTTCACGATATAATTAATTTACAAAAACAGCTGTAAAGGAGAATGATTTCATGGACATAATTAAAATAAGAAATGAAATGAAAAATGATATGAAAATAGTTGAAGATATTACAAGAAAATCTTTTTACAATATTTATATTCCAGGGTGTATAGAACATTATTTAATTCATATTATGAGGGAACATAAAGATTTCATTAAAGAATTGGATTTTGTTTTAGAATTAAATGGAGAAGTGATTGGAAATATAATGTATACAAAAGCAAAACTTATAGATGAAACAGGAAATGAAAAAAATATTTTAACCTTTGGTCCTATCTCTATTTCTCCTGCTTATCAAAGAAGAGGATATGGAAAAATACTTATGGAGCATTCTTTTAAAAAAGCAAAAGATATGGGATATGATGTAATTGTTATTTTTGGAAGCCCTGTCAATTATATCAGCAGTGGATTTAAAAGCTGTAAAAAATATAATATTTCTATTGAAAATGAAAAATATCCTTCAGCCATGCTTGTAAAAGAGTTAATTCCAAATGTTCTTGAGGGGCATAAATGGATTTACAGCCACAGCCCTGTTATGAATATAAATGTAGAAGAGGCACAGAAATATGATGATACCCTTGAACCAATGGAGAAAAAATTTCTTCCAAGCCAAGAAGAATTTTATATTATGAGTCGTTCTTTTATAGAATAGCAGAAAATCTTTTGTAATTTATAAAATATAAAAATAACAGAGGTGAAAAATTATGAAATATGTCGCAGATGAAAAAAGATATAATGATATGGTTTATAAAAAATGCGGAAAGTCGGGGCTTTATCTTCCTGCTGTCTCTCTTGGATTGTGGCAGAATTTTGGAGAAGAAACTCCTCTTGACTTGCAGAAAAAGAAAATATTTAAAGCATTTGATTTGGGAATAACTCATTTTGATTTGGCAAATAATTATGGAAGACCTGCTGACGGCTCAGCTGAAGAAAATTTCGGAAGAATTTTAAAATCTGACCTTATGAAATACAGAGATGAAATGATAATTTCTACAAAAGCCGGTTATGATATGTGGGCAGGACCTTATGGAAACGGAGGTTCAAGAAAATATCTTATGGCAAGTCTTGACCAGAGTTTAAAAAGAATGGGACTTGACTATGTAGATATATTTTATCATCACAGACCAGATCCAGACACACCTCTTGAAGAAACAATACAAACACTGGCTGACATTGTAAAACAAGGAAAAGCTCTTTATGTTGGAATTTCAAATTATAAAAAAGAAGAAGCAGAAAAAGCTGTTAAAATGTTAAAAGAAATGAAAGTTCCATGCCTTATAAATCAAATAAGATATAATATGTTTGAACGTTGGTGTGAAGATGGGCTTCTTGATGTTTTAGACAGAGAGGGAACAGGCTGTATCTGTTACAGTCCTCTTGCACAGGGAGCTTTATCAAATAAATATTTAAAAGAAATTCCAAAAAATTCCAGAGCAATGAGAGAGGGAACAACAATAGCTGACCGTTATCTTTCTGAAAAACAGATTGAAATTGTAAGAGAACTTAATAAAATAGCAGAAGAAAGAGAACAAAGTCTTGCTCAAATGGCTCTTGCATGGATTTTAAGAAAAAAAGAAATAACAAGTGTTCTTATCGGTGCAAGCAAAGTTGAACAGATAATCGACAATGTAAATGCTTTAAAAAATCTTGATTTCTCTCAAGATGAATTGGAAAAAATTGAAAAAATTTTAAAATAAAAAGTTAATATAAAAACTGCTGAATTTGATTTAATAATTTTTGTTCAGCAGTTTTTTATTTTTTAAATTTCCATACTATCGTAAATAGCATTTAATGTTTCCTGTTCAATTCCTATATATCTAAGGGTAACGGCAGGGGAGCTGTGGTTAAATGCTTTCATAACAAGAGCTATATCTTTTGTTTTTGTATAAACATTATATCCCCAGGTTTTTCTGAAACTGTGAGTACCGATTGGGTAAGTTATAGATAATAAATCTTTTGCCTCACGTAAATATCTTCCTGCACTGTAAGGTGTCATAGGCACATCTTTAAAATATGCTTTGTTCATATGGTGCTGAGATTTAAAAAGGTATCCTTTTGAATAATTTTTATAACCGGACTTTTTATAAAATTTTTTTAAGTCTTTGACAGCCTGCTGACAAGTTTTGTTAAGTTTTATTGTTTTTCCTTTCTGGGTTTTCTTTTCTTTTACAAAAATTGTGTTATCGGACTTTATATCTTCAAACTTTAAATTAAGTAAATCGGAGATACGGAGAGTCATATTCACCCCCATATTTAAGAGATTTAACATAACAGGAACATCTCTATATGTAAAAAGCTCTCTTATTCTTTTTAAATCTTCACTTGATATATACCTAACTTCTTTCATTTACAATACTCCTCTATAATTTACGTTTTATATTTTAAATTATAGCATTTATAGAACGTAAAATACAATAGTTTTTTTTAAATGCAATAACATATTGAAAACACTATAAATTTTACGTTCTATAATTACATTATAGAACGTAAGTTTTTTGATTAAAATTAAAAGATGTTATTTTTATAATTTTTTCTTCTTTGAGTATTTAATCATGCATCAAAGTATAAACTCTTAAGACATAAAATTACAGATTGCAAAAAGTAATTTTATATGCTGTGAAAATAAATACCAACTGTCGCATTTTACAGCTTATAATTTATACTTTTCACTTAACAAAATACTGAAAAATTTTGTTTTTAACAGATAAATTTTTATAGATTGTTAATTTTATAAAAAGTCCCATAGTAAAATATAAATAATATAATAAAATGCCTGCACAAAATATTTTTTAGTGCAGGCAAGGTATAATTATAATTTTCTCCCATCTCTTGTTATTGTAACAATCTGCCACGGAATAAATTTTCCGCTGGTTTTAAGAGCCTCAACACAGGCATGCTCTATTCCGTTACAGCATGGAACTTCCATTTTTACAATTTTTAAAGATTTAATATTATTTGACTTTAATATCTCTGTAAGTTTTTCTGTGTAATTTCCAGAGTCAAGTTTTGGACACCCTATAAGTGTTACATGATTTTTAATAAATTCATTGTGAAAATTTCCATAGGCAAAAGCTGTACAGTCTGCTGCAACCAAAAGATTTGCATTTTCAAAGAATGGTGCATTTACAGGAACAAGTTTTATTTGGACAGGCCATTGGCTAAGTCTGCTTTTTAATCCCTTTTCAAAAATTTCATCTGAAATATTATTTTCTTCATTTTCACTATTTTTTAAAACTTTTATCTGATGACCAGGACATGAAATTCCTGAACAGCTGTGAGCCTTTGCTCTCATATTTTCCATTACAGATTTTTCATCATAAGGAAGAGCTTCCCTTTCTTCAAAACTTATTGCACCTGTATGACAAGAGGGAAGACAATCTCCAAGCCCGTCGCAGTAGTCATCTCTTAAAAGTTTTGCTTTTCCATTTACTAAACCAATTGCTCCCTCATGGCAGGCATTTACACAAGCTCCGCACCCGTCACACTTATTTTCATCTATTTTTATAATTCTTCTTATCATATATTTTCCTCCTAAATTAAATTTGTTTTTATAAGAGTATTATAGATAAAAAATATATAAAAATATGTTGCATAAGCAACAAATATCTTTTTTATTTAATTAAAGTGAAAAAATCTTTTTTGTAGTCAATAAGCCCTGCTCTTTTCATTGCTCCAAGTTCTCTCGATAATGCACTTCTTTCAATAAAAAGATAATCAGCAAGTTCCTGTCTGTCAAATTTTATGGTAAAAGAATTAGAATTATTTTTTTGTGCTTCTGAAGATAAAAATGAGATTATTTTTTCTCTTACACTTTTTTTAGTGATATGTTCAAGTTTTTCAGTAAATAATATATTTTTTCTGAGAGAAATTTTAAAAATATTTGATAAAAATTTTATAATTTCAGCTGGATTTTCACTGTTTTCCATAGAAAAATCTTTAAAATCAAGAAATAGAATTCTTGTATTTTGTGAGGCTTCAACAGAAATATTTAAAGGTATTACTTTAGAAAGAGCAAAAACTTCTCCAAAAATCTCACCTGCCTTGAATTTATTTAAAATATTCCTGTTACCCCAAAAGTCTTCTTTTATTATATTTATCTCTCCCGAAGTTATAATCCCGATTTTATCAATAGGCTTTCCTATCTCAAAAATAAAATTATTTTTTTCAAAAGTTTTTTCATAAGAATTAAAAAAATCTAATATTAGTTTTATCTCTTTTTCATTTAAATTAAAAAATAACGGCAGATTTTTTAAAAAATTTATTTTTTCCATAAAATATTATCACCTCTGTTTTTATTATATCATATGTAAATGTTGCACAAGCAACATAAATTTTAAAAATAATCGTTTATAATTATTCTATCAAACTAAGGAGGAATAAAAAAATGGAAAATAAAATGTTTTGTTATCAATGTCAGGAAACTGCAGGTTGCATTGGGTGTACTATGTCAGGAGTATGTGGAAAAACTCCAGATACAGCTTATTTACAAGATTTTTTAATCTATGTTACAAAAGGGATTTCTGAAATTGCTGTGAAATTAAGAGAAGAGGGGCAGAAAGTTTCAGATGAAACAGATTTTATGGTTATAGAAAATTTATTCACTACAATAACAAATGTAAATTTTTCTGAAAATGATTTAAAAGATAAGATAGAAAAATCTATAAAAATAAAAAATGAACTTTTAAATTTACTTAAAAACAAAGAAAATCTGTCAAACTCCGCTCTTATTAATATAACAAAAGAAAATTACCTTGAAAAAGCTGAAGACGTGGGAGTTCTTGCAGAAAAAGACGAAGATAAAAGAAGTCTGAAAGAGATGATAACTTACGGACTGAAAGGACTTTCTGCATATTTAAAACATGCTGAAGTTTTAAAATTTACAGACAGAAATATAAATATTTTTATTGAAGAAACTCTTGCAAAACTTCTGAGAAAAGATATAACCGCAGGAGAACTTACTGCTCTTGCTTTAGAAGTTGGAAAATACGGTGTTTTAGGAATGGAACTTTTAGACAAAGCTAATACAAAAACTTATGGAAATCCTGAAATTACAAAAGTTAATATCGGTGTTGGAAAAAATCCAGGAATTTTAATTTCAGGACACGATTTAAAAGATTTGGAACAATTATTAGAACAGACACAGGGAACAGGTGTTGACGTTTACACTCACTCTGAAATGCTTCCTGCTCATTATTATCCAAAATTTAAAAAGTATAAAAATTTTGTGGGAAATTATGGAAATGCCTGGTGGAAACAACAGGAAGAATTTGAAAGTTTTAACGGTCCTATTATCATGACTACAAACTGCATTGTTCCTCCAAAACCATCTTACAAAAATAGAGTTTTTACAACAGGACTTGTGGCTTTTGACGGGTGCAGACATATAAATGGAGAGAAAAAAGATTTTTCTGAAGTTATTGAAACAGCTAGAAAATCTCTTCCTCCAAAAGAAATTGAACAGGGAGAAATCATAGGAGGATTTGCCCATAACCAAGTTTTTCAACTTTTAGATAAAGTTGTGGAGGAAGTTAAAAAAGGAAATATCAAAAAATTTGTTGTTATGGGAGGATGTGACGGAAGAAGTAAAAAAAGAGAATATTATACAGAATTTGCAAAACATCTCCCAAAAGATACTGTAATTTTAACAGCAGGCTGTGCAAAATACAGATACAATAAATTAAATCTTGGAGATATAAACGGAATTCCAAGAGTTTTAGATGCAGGACAATGCAATGACTCTTATTCTCTGGCTCTTATTGCTTTAAAATTAAAAGAAGTTTTTGGCTTGGACGATATAAATAAACTTCCGATAATTTATAATATAGCTTGGTATGAACAGAAAGCTGTAATAGTTTTATTAAGTCTATTATATTTGGGAGTAAAAAATATTCATCTTGGACCGACTTTACCTGCATTTTTATCTCCAAATGTTGTAAAAATTCTAACTGAAAATTTTGGAATTGGAGGAATAACAGAAGTCTCAAATGATTTAAAACTTTTTAATTTATAAAATCTGTTCATTTTCTTTGTACAGGCAAAAGTTAATAAGCAAATTAAAAATTTAATAAATAAAATTTTTAATTCGTCGGCTCTGCTAGTCGT
>OGXP01002247.1_pt1 | contig 13106 bp, 12 predicted proteins | sample 1576351 | NCBI WGS metagenome assembly OGXP01 (sample SAMEA3541517, study PRJEB24748) | human gut metagenome | biome: human gut; feature: human-associated habitat; material: faeces | place: China | collected 2012
AGCTGCAGTAAAAACAAAATCAGATATATGTGTGGTAACAATAAAAAATTCTCACACAAATATTGTAAGAATAACTTTAAATGGAGAAGTAATTTTTGAAAAAGAGGAAAAAGATAAAGAAAATGAAATAGAAGAAACTCCTCTTATTCATAAATATACTTTAAAAGATTTAGTTTCTTATGTAAAAAATGTGGATATAAAAGAGATTGAATTTATAAAAAAGGCCTTTGATGTAAATATGGAACTTTTTAACGAAGGGCTTAAAAGCAGAAAATCAACTTTTATTCATCAGCTTTTTAAAATGAACGGTGAAAAAATATTTTCTGATAATGTTTTATCTACAGCTCAGCTTTTATGCAACGGTGCTATAGAAGCAAGGGTAATAGGTCTTGATAAACCTGCAATGAGTATAACAGGTTCGGGAGCTCACGGAATTATAGCTGTTATGCCTTTACTTGCAGAGCAGAAAGTAAAAAATCTTTCAGAAGAAATTTTACTTAGAGCTGCAGCCTTAAGTTATCTGGTTTGTATGTATATAAAAGAATATTCAGGTCGTCTTTCAGCTTTCTGCGGGTGTGGAATTGCTGCAGGAACAGGAATGGCATGCGGGCTTGTATTTATGAGAAACGGTTCTGTTGAAGAAATGGGGCATACAATAAATAATATGGCTTCAAGTATAACAGGTATGATATGTGACGGAGGAAATCAAGGGTGTACAATGAAAGGAGTGGCAGCAACAGATGCCGCTTTCCGTTCAGCTGAATTTGCCATGAATGGAGTGTATATTTATAATGTTCATGGAATAAATGGAAATACTCCAGAAGAAACAATGAGGAATATGGGGCTTATTGCTTCACCTGGAATGACAGGAACAGAAAAAACTATTGTGGAAATATTTGAAAATAAAATAAGATAAAATATTGAAAAATAAAAGAAAATTATGTATAATGTAATTGAGAATTTGTTTAGTGCATTCAGCTCTAGTGAAAAAAGGCTATCACACACCTAGCCTTTTTTTATTTTTTGTAAAAATAAAATTCATGTTATAATGTAAGAGCCTTAGGGTTTGCTGTGACTCCTTAGAAGTTGGATTGCAGGATATGAACAAATTCTCAAATCTAGTATTCATTATCATAATGATTATACTTTGTATAATTCAAGCAGTTACTGATGTAGTTATAGCAATCTTGAATATCTAGGGAAAAACAGCAAGGGAGAACAGGCAGTGGTGTGTACGTTTTTGTCTGTCTCCCATTAAAAATTCTTGTGGCAGAGGTGAAAAATGAAAAAGCAGGTAGCTGTAATTACAAGGGCAAAAGAGATAAGAAATTCCATGAAAGACCAGATTGATATGATTTTTGGGGAACTTGTTGAAACGAATATTTACAGTCTTGAAGATAAAACTATTGATAATTTAAAAAAATCTGATCTCTATGTGGTTTCAAGCAGTGCTTATGAATATTTAGATGAAAAGTTTTTGAAAAATAAAAATCTGGTTATAGTTGATTATACAATAAGCAAAGAAAGAAAAAGTTTTTTGAAAAATTTTCCAAAGGGAACAAAGGCAGTATTTTTTAATGTAAGCCAGAAAATGTGTATGGAAGCTATTGCAATGATGTATCATCTGGGGGTAAATAATATAGAATTTATTCCTGCTTATCCTGATATGGAAAATTTTCCTAAAAATAATCTTATAATTACTCCTGCAGAAACAAAACTTCTTCCAAAAGAAGCAGAGGGAAGAGAGATAATTGATATAGGCCACAGAATTTTAGATGCCAATACAATAATTGAAATTGCATTAAAACTTGAATTTGAACATATATTATATTATAAAAAAATTAAGGAATATCTGGATACGGTAGCAACCAACGATTACAGTTTAAATAAAATTTTGGAAAAGGCAACACAGTCTGAAAGTCAGCTTGGAATTTTAATGGGGATACTTGATATAGCAATAATAGGAGTGGATAAAGATAATTTTATCTGTTCGTGCAATGAGGGTGCAGAAAAAATTCTAAACAGAAAAAGCATAAATCTTATTGGAAACAGTGCCTGTGATATTCTTTCGTGTGTTCCTTTCGGAGAGGTTCGTGAAACTCAGAAAGAGATACGTTCAAGGCTTGTGACAGTAAACGGAGAATATGTAAACTTAAATATTACTCCCGTTATAAAAGCGGAAAATTATATGGGTGCATTTGCTGTTCTTCAAAGATTTAAGGAAGAGGAACAGAAACAGCACGAGCTTAGAAGACAGCTTCTTAATAAAGGGCATAAGGCAAAATATACTTTTGATGATATTTTGGGAGAATCGGGAGCAATAAAAAAAATAAAAGAGATAGCTAAAAAAATGGCAAAAACAAATTCTGCTGTTTTGATTACAGGGGAGAGCGGAACGGGAAAAGAACTTTTTGCCCATGCAGTTCATAATTATTCAGACAGAAAAGATTACCCTTTTGTAGCAGTAAACTGTGCAGCAATTCCTGAAAATCTTCTTGAGTCAGAACTTTTTGGATATGAAGAGGGGGCGTTTACAGGAGCAAAAAGAGGCGGGAAAATAGGACTTTTTGAATTTGCCCACATGGGAACACTTTTTCTTGATGAAATTGAGGGAATGAGTCCGGCTCTTCAAATAAAACTTTTGAGGGTTATTCAAGAAAAAGAAATTATGAAAATAGGGGGCGACAAAGTTATAAATATTGATGTAAGAATAATTGCCGCCACAAACGAAGAGCTTAGAAAACTTGTAAAAGAAAATAAATTCAGAAAGGATTTATATTACAGAATAAATACTCTGCCTATTATGATACCTCCTTTAAGGGAGAGGGAAGATGATGTTTATCTTCTTCTTGAAAGATTTAAAACAGAAATAGGTGCTGATTTTAAGTTTACTCCAAAAGCAAAAGAGGCTTTTAAAATGTATAATTGGGAGGGGAATATAAGAGAGCTTAAAAACTATGTGGAATTTTTTAATTTTATGGGAGAGGAATATATAAATTTTGAAGATATGCCCCTTGCTATAAAAGAATATTATGAAGAAAATAAAGATAAAAAAGAAATTTCAGAAAAAGAAGAAAATAATATTTTAAAAGAAACAGCCGGGCATAGATACAAAGAATATGTTTTTCTGTTAAAAAAAATAAAAGAAAATCAAAAAGCAGGGCTTAGCAGCGGAAGAAAAATTTTATGCAGTATCTGTGAAAAAAATAATATCAGTCTAACAGAACAGGAGATAAGAGGAATTTTAAAAAATCTTGAAAAAATAGATTTTATAAAAGTTTTCAAAGGAAGAAAAGGAAATATTATTTCTGAAAAAGGGGAAGAATTTTTAAAAAATTTAAAATAAGACAGAACTGCTGTAAATTTTATGAAAATGTATAAATCATAAACTACAGCAGTTTTTTTACGCAAACATATTGACAAATATAAATGTATAGATATATAATAAGACATATTCATGAATATCGATTTATTTTTATTTAGAGGTGATTTATTTGTATAGAATTGAAAATATATGGTATTTTTTTGAAAAGCAATTCTTAAAAATGGTTTGGTTAAATGAAATAACTGATAAATTATTAAAAAATTTTGGAGTTGATACAGAAACAAAATTAGGAGGAAGTATACATTTTTTTATATATGATGTCATAAAAATTATTATTCTTTTGTCTGTTTTAATTTTTTTAATTTCATATATACAAAGTTATTTTCCTCCTGAAAGAACTAAAAAAATACTTTTAAAATTTAATGGAATAACAGCAAATATTTTAAGTGCATTGCTTGGAACTGTTACTCCTTTTTGCAGTTGTTCTTCTATTCCAATTTTTATTGGTTTTACAAATGCAGGATTGCCGATAGGAGTTACATTTTCTTTTTTAATTTCTTCTCCAATGGTAGATTTGGGTTCATTTATTCTTCTTAGCAGTGTATTTGGAATAAAAATAGCAGCAATTTATGTTTTAGTAGGGTTAATTTTGGCAGTTGCTGGAGGAACTATTTTAGATAAAATCGGAATGGAAAAATATGTGGAAAAATTTGAAAAAAATATTTTAGGAGCAGAAATTGAAATTCCCAAAATTTCCAAAAGAGAAAGAATAATTTATTCTTTTGAACAGGTAAGAGAGACTTTGAAAAAAGTTTTTATTTATATAATAATCGGCGTTGGAATAGGAGCTTTAATTCATAATTGGCTTCCTCAGGAGATTATTGAAAATATTTTAGGAAGAAAAAATCATTTTTCTGTTATTTTGGCAACAGTTATAGGAATTCCAATGTATGCAGATATTTTTGGAACTATTCCTGTAGCAGAAGCTCTTGTTTATAAAGGTGTAGGACTTGGAACAATACTTTCGTTTATGATGGCTGTTACAGCTCTCAGTCTTCCATCAATAATTATGCTAAAGAAAGTTGTGAAAGACAGACTTTTATATACATTTATTGGAATAGTAAGTGTTGGAATTATTTTTATAGGATATGGATTTAATATATTTGGATATTTATTTATATAAAATTTTAAAGGGAGAATAAAATGTTTAAAAAACTTTTTAAAAAAAGATGCAGTTGCAGAAATAATGGCAATATAAAGGAAATTAAAAAAAATTCAGAAAAAGATATAACGATTAAAATTTTAGGGACAGGTTGCAGAAATTGTGTAGCTCTTACAGAAAATGTAAAAACAGCATTGAATGAATTAGAAATAAATGCTAATATAGAAAAAATAACAGATATTCAAGAAATTTTATCTTATGGCATTATGTCCACTCCGGGACTTGTTATAAATGAAAAAATAATTTCTTATGGAAAAGTTTTGAAACAAGAAGATATACAAAAATTAATAAAAAAATATTTAGGAGATGATTAATGAAAAAGGTAGCATTTATTTGTGTACATAATTCTTGCAGAAGTCAGATAGCAGAAGCATTGGGAAAATATTATGGAAAAAATATTTTTGAAAGTTACAGTGCAGGAACAGAGATAAAATCTAAAATAAATCAAGATGCAGTAAGAATTATGAAACAAATTTATGATATAGATATGGAGAAAACTCAGAAGCCAAAACTTTTGAAAGATATTCCTCAGGTTGATGTTGTAATTACAATGGGCTGTAATGTGAACTGTCCTTATCTTCCATGTGATTACAGAGAGGATTGGGGGCTTGATGACCCAAGTGGAAAATCTGATGAAGAATTTATAAAAGTTATAAGAATTATAGAAAGAAAAATAAAATGGTTTGCAGAAAATATAAATAGATTATAGATTTGATTATTACTTTTTATCAGTATATAATTTTATTATATAATATATGAGGCGGGAAAACATGAATGAGAAATTAGAAGAACTTTCAAAAATCTTTAAAGCTCTAGGAGATTTAAATAGATTATCTATATTGAAAATGTTAAAAAAAGATGAAATGTGTGCTTGTAAAATTTTAGAAGAATTTAAAATAAGTCAGTCAACTTTATCTCATCATATGAAAATACTTTGTGAAAGTAAAATTATAAAATGCAGAAAAGAGGGAAAATGGACTTATTATTCTTTAAATGAAGAAGAGATTTTGCAGTTAAAAGATTTTTTTGTTGAATTATCAAAATAAAAAATGGTTTATATGGCAGAATAGGTTAAAACTATTCTGCCATTTTTTTGTTTTGCTTGTTTCATAATAAAAAAATACAAAAAAAAGTGTATGAAAACAAAAATAAAATAAATTTTTCAATGGCATAAAAATTGCTTTATATAATGGTATGAAAAATAAAAAAAGTCTAGGAGGAAAATATTTATGAAATTAACAGTTATCGGAAGTCATCTTTGTGAAGACACAAGAAATTCATTGGAAGTTTTAAAAGGAAAAAATGTGGAAGTAGTTTTTGAAAATCTGTCTGAAAGTTTAGAGTCATTAAAAAAATATCTTTCAGTTCGTGAAACAAGTGAAATGTACGCAGGTGTAAGAGCTGCAGGAGGAATTGGAATTCCATGTTTTGTTTTTGAGGACGGAACAAAAACTTTAGACCTTACAGTTGTTTTATCAAAATTAGATTAATAAAAAATAAATTGTTTTTAGGAGGAGTAAAAAATGGGAGAAAATAAAAAACAAAGTATTTGGGAAGCATATAAGTTTTCAATTATACTTCTTGGAGCAATATTTATAGGAAGTATCGTTGGTATTCAAATGGGAGAAAAGGCAACAGTGTTTAAGCCTTTCGGAGATCTGTTTATAAATGGAATGTTTATGGTTGTTGTTCCTCTTGTTTTTGTGACAATAAGTAGTTCAATAGCAGGAATGAACGATATGAAAAGACTTGGAAAAATTTTAAAAACAATGCTTATCACTTTTGTGGGAACAGGAATGGTTGCAGCTGTTTATGTGTTTATAACAGTTAAAGTATTCCCGCCAGCAGAGGGAGTTTCTCTTGCTATGCCTGCAGCAGAAGCACTAAAACCATTCCAGACAGGAGATCAAATAGTTGCAGCTATAACTGTTACAGATTTCCCTGAACTTATTTCAAGAAAAAATATGTTACCATTAATTATATTCTCAATCGTATTTGGTATCTGCACAAATATGATAGGTGAAAAAGGAAAAGTTATTGCTAGAGGTCTTGATGCCTTATCAGAAGTTTTCTTAAAAATAGTTGGACTTTTAATGTACTATGCTCCAATCGGATTAGGTGCATACTTTGCAGCTCTTATTGGTGAACACGGAAAAGAACTTTTAGGTTCTTATGCAAGAGCAATGGCAGTTTACTATCCATTATGCTTAGTTTATATGTTTACAGCATTTCCTCTTTATGCTTGGATTTCTGGAGGAATGGAAGGTGTAAGAAGATTAAAATATGTAGTTTCTCCGGCTGTAACAGCAGTTGCAACTCAAAGCTCTATTGCAACACTTCCTGTAAACTTAGAGGCTTGTGAAAAAATCGGTGTGCCTAAAGATATAAGAGAAATTATTCTTCCAATAGGAGCTACTGCTCATATGGACGGAACAGTTTTAAGTTCAATCTTAAAAATTTCATTCCTTTTTGGAATTTTCCAAGTTCCGTTTGAAGGTGTAGGAACTTATGCAAGTGCTTTACTTCTTTCAATAGCAGGAGGAGTTGTAATGTCAGGAGTTCCAGGAGGAGGACTTATTGGAGAAATGTTTATTGTTACAATGTATGGCTTCCCTGCAGAAGCATTTCCGATTATTGCAACAATAGGATATCTTGTTGACCCATTTGCTACAATGATAAATGCAAGTGGTGATACAATAGCTTCAATGCTTGTAACAAGAGTTGTTGAAGGAAAAGAATGGTTAAAAAAACAGCTTTCTTAAACCAAATTTAAAATAAAAATCAAAATCTCAAAAAAGTCAGGCAGAAAACAGATGCCTGATTTTTTTATAAAATAATTTAAAATTACTTTGATTTTATTGAGGAGAAAAAGATATTATGATATAATAAAAAAGAATGTAAAAAATTTTTTTAGGAAGAGAACGTTGTGGATATAAGAGTGCTTGAAAAAAGTAAAAAAACAGGTTATATATTTTATGTGTCATATAGAGGAAGCGGATTTGATGCTTTTGATGAGATGGCTGGAAAAACAACTGTAAAAGGATATTTTAAAGAAATAATGGATTCACTTGGGTTTACATGGGCAAAGGGAATTCAACAGGGAGGAAGAACAGATGCTAAAGTTAGTGGAAATAATTGTCTTTATGTCAGCAGTAATTTCACTGGAAATGTTCAAAAAATAATTTGTGATTTTAATGAAAAATCTGAGGGGAAAATGAAAATAACAGGATTTGACAAAACTTTTCCAAATTTAATTTTTCCAGATTATGTGGAGAAAAGAAAATATATTTACAGATACCCTCAGAAAAAAATTTCTAAATCTTTTGAAGAGATTAAAAAATCTTGTGAAGAACTTACAGGAACTTATGATGTTTCAAGATTTACAGATACAAAGGGAGAAAAACTTAAAGAGCATATAAGAACGGTTGAAGTAAGTTTTGAAAATGGGGAGCTTATTTTTACAGGCAACTCTTTTATGCCGAAGCAAGTAAGAATTATGAGCGGATATATACTTACAGGTGAAATGACAGCTCTTCCGGGAAAATATCTTACTCTTGAAAAAATATTTTTAAATAATGAAATTTTAAAAAATATTTTTATTGAAGAAAAGGATTTGAAAATTGAAAATGTGGAAAGAATAGAAAGAACAAAAGAGGGTTCTTTTTATGTTTTTTATGTGTCTGAAGATAAAAAAGGTGAAGTTATAGGAAAAAACGGTAAGAATATAAAAAGACTGAGAAAAGAACTTGGAACTGTTATTGTGAGGGAAATATGATTACTGCCAGAATAAAACAGGGGCTTGTTTTTCTTTTTAGAAAATATTATGAAGAGAATGATATTTATATAAAAGAGATTTTATCTTGTGATGAATTTAATATTTTTGATAAAATGAGTGAGTATGATAAAATTCACTCTTTTAATTTATACAAACTTGTAAAAGAAGATGAGATTTTAAAAGATGATAAAAATTATTTAAAACTTGCACTTCTTCACGACTGCGGAAAAGAAAATTATTCTCTTTTCAAAAGAATAAAAAAAGTTATTATTGGTGATAAGCAGATAGAAAACCACCCTTATAAATCTTTTGAAAAATTAAAAGAAATAAATTTAGAGGTTGCAGAACTTGCCCGTATTCACCATACTCAAACGACAAATTTAAAACTTAGAAAATTTCAAGAACTTGATGATAAATAAATATTGTTCATTTTCTTTGCATAAAATAAGTAATATAGTAATAAAATTATAAAGAAAATTTTATTTCTTATTAATTAGGAAATTAGAATTTGAGTTTTTATATTTAAATTTAAGGAGAAATAATGAAAGTAAATATTGATAAATATCTGCTGGCTGTTGAAAAGCCGGCACAATACTTAGGGAATGAGATAAACAGCTACCATAAAACAGATTACAAAGCGAGTATGTGTCTGTTTTTCCCTGATGTATATGAAGTTGGAATGTCAAATCTTGGAATAAGAATTTTATATTCTCTTATGAACCAAGTTGAAGGATTTTCTCTTGAAAGAGGATTTATTCCTTTTGATGATATGGAAGAAATAATGAGAAGAGACAATATTCCAATGTTTTCTCTTGAAAGCAAAAAAGAATTAAAAGATTTTGATATAGTGGGATTTTCTCTTTCTTATGAAATGTGTTATCCAAATATGCTTAATGCTTTAGAACTTGCAGGAATTCCAATAAGAAGAGAGGATAGAAATGAAACTCATCCTCTTATTATGGCAGGAGGAACTTGTGTAATGAACCCAGCTCCCCTTAAAAAGTTTGTGGACTTTTTGGTTGTTGGAGATGGAGAAGAAACAATGACAGAGCTTGCAAGAATTTTTGTTGAGACTGAGGGAAAATCGAAAGAGGAAAGATTAAGAGCGATAGAACATCTTGATGGTGTATATATTCCAGCTTTCCATGACGGGAAAAAGAAAATAAGAAGAGCAATTTTAAAAGATATAAATAATTCAAAAATGTATGAAAATCAACTTGTTCCATATATAGCAATAGTTCATGACAGAGCTTCTGTGGAAATTCAAAGAGGCTGTACAAGAGGGTGCAGGTTCTGTCAGGCAGGAATGGTTTACAGACCTGTAAGAGAAAGAAGTCTTGAAAATAATATAAAACTTATAGATGCAATGCTTTCAAGTACAGGTTATTCTGAAATTTCTCTTTCGTCTTTAAGCAGCAGCGACTATACAAATATTGATATTCTTTTAAAAACTTTACAGGAAAAATATAAAGATGACAATATAGGAATTTCTCTTCCGTCTCTTAGAATGAACCCTCATTCTGTAAGAGTTGCAGAGCAGATAAGCGGAGGAAAAAGAACAGGATTTACTTTTGCTCCGGAAGCTGGTTCTCAAAGAATGAGAGATGTTATAAATAAAGGGGTGGAAGAACATGAAATTTTAGAAACAGCTGTTGAAGCAGTAAAAGCAGGCTGGGTAAGTCTTAAATTTTATTTTATGATTGGACTTCCTTTTGAAACTATGGAAGATGTAAAAGGAATTTATGACCTTGCTAAAAAAGTAATAGGGCTTTGCAGACCTATAAATAAAAGAATAAATATTACAGTAAGTGTTTCAAACTTTATTCCAAAACCTCACACTCCTTATGAATGGTGCAAACAGATGAGCATGGAAGAGATGGAAGAAAAACATGTTTATTTAAAAGAACTTTTTGCAGGGCTTAAAGGTGTGGCACTTAAAATTCATCCTCCTAAAAAATCTTATCTTGAAGGATTTATTTCAAGAGGAGATGAAAGAACAGGAGACCTTATTGAGCTTGCATTTAAAAAAGGAGTTAAATTAGACGATTACAGAGATAACTTTAATCTTTGGATGGAAGCAATGGCAGAACTTGGAATAACTCCAGAAGAATATCTTGGAGAAAGAGATATTGAGGCAGAACTTCCATGGGATATTATTGATGTTGGAGTTTCAAAAGAGTTTTTCAAAAGAGAACTTAAAAAATCTGAAGAAGCTGCTCTTTCTCATGACTGCAGAAAAGGCTGTCTTGGATGTGGAATGAGAAGAATAGTTCCAGAGTGTGGAAATTTGACAACAACTAAAGAATAATTGGAGGAATTTTTATGGTTAATTTAGGAAATGACTGGGACGAACTTTTAAAAGATGAGTTTGAAAAGGAATACTATAAAGATCTTAGAAAATTTTTAGTCAGTGAATACAGAACTCATATTATTCATCCTGATATGAACGATATTTTTTCAGCTTTAAAAGTATCAAGTTATGCTGATACAAAAATTCTTCTTCTTGGACAGGATCCTTATCATGGCGAGGGACAGGCTCATGGAATGGCATTTTCTGTAAAACCTGGTATTCCTGCACCTCCATCTTTGAGAAATATGTATAAAGAATTGAGAGATGAACTTGGCTGTACAATTCCAAATAACGGATATTTAATGCCGTGGGCAGAGCAGGGGATACTTCTTCTAAATACTGCTCTTACTGTAAGAGACGGGCAGGCAAATTCACATCAGGGAAAAGGCTGGGAAATTTTTACAGACAAAATTATAGAACTTTTAAATGAAAAAGATGACCCTGTGATTTTTATTCTTTGGGGAAATAATGCTAAAAGTAAAAAAAGACTTATAACAAATCCAAAACATTTTATTCTTGAAGGAGTTCACCCAAGCCCTCTTTCAGCAAGCAGAGGATTTTTTGGCTGTGGTCATTTTAAAAAAGTAAATGAGATTTTAAAATCTCTTGGAAAAAAAGAGATAGACTGGCAGATTCCAAATATTTAAAAATATAAAAAATGGAGCAGTATAAATTATTTTAAATTTATATTGTTCCATTTTATTTTTTTAAATAAATATTAAAATTCAGGAGGAGTGACTGCAAACATTATCACAGCTTCATTTTCTCCAAGATTTGTCCATTTGTGAGGTTTTAGTGCTGGAATATGTACTGAATCTCCTTGTTCCATAACAGCTGATTGATTTTCTATTGTGATTTTTACTTTTCCTCTTAAAAGAACAGCAATTTCTTCTCCTTTATGTGCTTTAGGTTCAATAGAAGTTTCACTTCCATTCTTTTTTAAAACCATTTTCATACATTCAAGAGCAGTATCTACATCTGGAGATAAAAGTTCATATGTAATATTTTTTGACCCCATAATTTTTCTATTTTCTTTTTTTAAAATTGAGATATTATTTTCTTCTTTATCAGGTTCCATAAAGAATTTGAATAAAGGTACATCTAAAGCATGAGCAATTTCCCTTATTGTATTCAAAGATGGATTGGCGGTCCCTTTTTCTATCTGGCTCAACATAGAAGAAGATATGCCGCATTTTTCTGCGACTTCTTTAAGCATGATTCCTTTGTTTACTCTTATATTTTTAATAATATTTCCAACATTAATTTCTTTGTTCATATATACTAACCTTTCTTTAAAATTATTCTAATTTAATTATACACGAAAAAGTAAAAAAAATTAAACACATAATTTAAAATTAATTTATATTAAATAATTCCACTGATAAAAATTTATTTATATTAAATTTTTTAAAAATAGATATTGACAAACTTGTTCTTTAAAGTTATAATTTTTTATAAAAAAGAACACAAAAGCTAAAATACACATATAAAATATAAAATTTTATTTAAAAATAGTTCAATATAATTTAATTTTTATTTAATAGAATTTTAAAAAATAATTAAATAAAATTTAATTTCAATCAATGAATATATAAAATTTATTAGAACATAATTAGATTTACATAAATAAATATTTTATTAATTTGGAGGTATGTTATGAGTTCAGCTTTTATTGTTACAACTATTATTTTATCAATAGCCTTATTGATATTTTTAACAGTTAAGGTAAAACTTCACCCATTTTTTGCTTTAACTATCAGTGCATTCTTTTTTGGTCTTGTGGCAGGACACTCTGTTCCTGAAATTATAGGGGCATATTCAAATGGTCTTGGTGGAACAATAGCAGGTATAGGTGTTGTTATAGCTATTGGAACAGTAATGGGAGCATTACTTGAGCATAGCGGTGCAGCCGAAACAATGGCGGATACAATTTTAAAAATAACAGGAAAGAAGAATGCAGATATTGGTCTTGCTGTAACAGGATATTTTGTTTCAATTCCTGTTTTCTGTGATTCAGCTTTTGTTCTTTTATCACCTTTAGCAAAAAGAATGAGTAAAGATTCTGGAACAAGTATGACAACAATGGCAGTGGCTCTTGCAATGGGACTTCATGCAACACATATGTTAGTTCCTCCTACTCCTGGTCCTCTTGCTGTTGCTGGAATTTTAGGATCAAATCTTGGAATGGTAATTCTTCTTGGAATGTTGGTTTCAATTCCTGTAACAATAGTTGCAATTTTAGCAGGAAGATATTTTGGTAAGAAATATTTCTTTTTACCTCAGTTAGAATCAGCAGAAGAAATAGCTAAAGAAGTTGGAGATAAAAAACTTCCTTCACCTTTAATGAGTTTTCTTCCAATTTTATTACCAATTTTCTTAATGCTTTTAAGAACTGTGGCAACTCTTGAATCAGCTCCTTTAGGAAAAGGAACTT
>OGXP01002262.1_pt1 | contig 13019 bp, 15 predicted proteins | sample 1576351 | NCBI WGS metagenome assembly OGXP01 (sample SAMEA3541517, study PRJEB24748) | human gut metagenome | biome: human gut; feature: human-associated habitat; material: faeces | place: China | collected 2012
GTTCCCATTCATAATTCAAAATCTATAATTAATTATATTTTATCTTCCTCGTGTATATCCTGTCTGCATGGTGGGACATACTGACAGGAAGTATGGCAGTATCGGCAGGCGCATCCGGTGCAATCTTCGGAATTATCGGTGCACTTCTGTATGTGGCGATCCGTAACCGGGGAAGGATAGGAGAGATATCCGGCAAAGGATTAGTGTTTATGGTTGTGCTGACATTATATTATGGATTTACCAGTGGCGGCGTAGACAATATGGCACACATCGGAGGTCTGGCAGCCGGCTTCCTGATGGGAGTATTACTGTACCGGAAGCGTAAGGGTAAACGTGGTTCCGTTATGTAAGACGGAGTTAAGCGTGACCGTTCCATGATGTGCCTGGATGATCCGGCGGGTGATTGCAAGTCCAAGACCGGTCCCGTCCGGTTTGTGAGTGACAAAGGGCTCGAAGATAGTCTTCTGGTCTTCGGGAGCGATACCGCAACCGTTGTCCCTGACCCCGATATGCAGAGAATCTGTCTGGAGAGTGACAGAGAATGTAATGACCGGCTTCTGGGAATCAGGAGCTTTTTTGTTCAGTGCATCGCAGGCATTACGAAGAAGATTCAGAACTGCCTGACGGAGCTTTACGGGATCTGCAGATATTTCCGGGAGATCCTCGGGAATACGGGAAACAAATTCGATATCTGTATCAACAATAGAAGCTGCGAAGGATAAAGCAATCCTGCGGAAATAGGTACTTGCACTTACCGGGGTAAGTTCCAGACGTTCTCCGTTATTGTAAGAAGACAGATCCTCCAGAAGGAATGTCATGTATTCGATATCCTGATGAAGTTCCGCCCAATGGGAAAATGTAAGGACTTCCGGATGTTGTGATTCGATAAGCTGGAGTGTACTGTAAACCAGTGTCAGAGGATTACGGATCTCGTGACTTATGGTACTGATCTCCATCTGATGAGAGGTTAAAAGCCGGTTTATAAGTGCTTCGTTTTCAGGATTTTCCTGCATAATCTGTTGTAATTTGTCATGGTCTGTCGATGATAACATAATAATTACCGCCCCTTTCTGAGGTATCAGTTTAGCATTGGCGGTTTAAATAATCAATCATAAATTTTAAAAGAAAGAAGGATAAGATTATGAAGGATGAGAATTGTATTTTTTGTAAACTGGCGAATGGAGATATTCCGACAGCGACTGTGTATGAGGATGAAGATTTCCGGGTGATCCTGGATGCCAATCCGGCAGCAAAAGGACACGCACTGATCCTGCCAAAAGAGCATTATGCCAATCTGTATGAGATTGATGATGAACTTGCAGGAAAATCAATGATCCTTGCGAAGAAAATGATCACAAAGCTCACAAAAGCACTGGGCTGCGATGGTTACAATATTGTCCAGAACAACGGTGAAGCTGCCGGACAGACAGTATTTCATTATCATGTACACATGATCCCGAGACATAAAGATGACAAAGTCGGACTTGGATGGACGATGCATGAGTTGACAGAAGAAGAAAAAGAAGATGTTTTATCAAAGATTAAGTAGATAAAAGGTAGGAGCGTAAAGTGGGAAGAGAGTTTACAGGGGAAAGTGCCTTTGTGGATGCATATAGCGAATATTTTGACGTTGTATACAGGGAGGCACTCAGATACTCTGGAAACCATCACGTAGCAGAAGAAATTGCGCAGGATGCCTTCTTCATGGCATATGTACAGAATGGAAATGAATCCAAGCAGCAGATCAAAGCATGGATGCTGATGCTTGCAAAGTACAGAGCCATGAATTATATAAGAGACCATAAACGCGAAGTGTCGTTAGAGGAAATAACGATGTCGGAAGAGAAATATCCGGACGCTCTGGTTGATGACAGTTCAGAAGAGTATGTGATAGCGATGCTCAAGGAACAAGGTTTCCGCAAACTCGGAATTGATATATTCCGGGAACTGTATCAGAAAAAGGCCAGATGGTATCAGGCAGTGACACTTGTATATTATGTAGATATGCCGCAGAAGGAAGCCGCTAAGTAGATGGGCGTTACATTATATGCATTGGAAGGTATGCTGAAAAGAGCAAGAAAATGGATGATAAAAAGGTACAAAGATGAGTATGACCGCTTACACAATACATAAAAAACAGGTGGAAGTACAACCACCTGTTTTTTATGTATTACAGAGATAAATGCAGATCAGTGTCTGGCAACAGATTCGATCAGGTCGATAATGGTATCGATGGAATTCTGCTGAGGAGAATTTTTCATTGCCTGAATGTACGTCTCACGGTTCTGATAAAGGTCCGTGATTGCTTTCAGGAGGACATCATGATTCAGTTCCTCTTCTTCCAGAACAACACTGTATCCCTGACGTTCGAAAGAACGGGCGTTCAGGATCTGGTCACCACGGCTTGCGTTTGCGGAGAGTGGAATCAGAAGATTCGGTTTGTGCAGTGCAAGAAGTTCGCAGATCGCATTGGCTCCGGCTCTTGAAATAACAAGATCTGTCAGAGCGAAGAGGTCCTTCAGTTCGTCTTTGATATATTCGAACTGAGCATAACCTTCCAGGTCTTTCAAAGATTCATCAATTTTGCCCTTGCCACAGAGATGAACTATCTGGAAAGACTGAAGCAATTCAGGAAGGACACTGCGGACAGCATCGTTGACGGCAACAGAACCAAGACTTCCGCCAACGACCATGATCACTGGTTTGTCCTGAGTGAAGTGCAGAAATTCCAATGCCTTATATTTATCACCGGATAACAGTTCCTGACGAATCGGAGAGCCTGTGAGAACAGCCTTTCCGGCAGGAAGATGCTCGATGGTTTCCGGGAAGTTACAACAGATTTTTGATGCTGATGGCATGGAAATCTTATTAGCAAGTCCCGGTGTCATGTCAGACTCATGGATAATGGTCGGAACATGACGGCTTTTACCGGCAAGAACAACAGGAACGGATACGAAGCCTCCTTTGGAGAAGATGACATCAGGATGAAGGATCTTCACAAGTTTTTTGGCTTCGCCGAGTCCTTTGATCACACGGAACGGATCCGTAAAGTTCTGCACGCTGAAGTAGCGGCGGAGTTTACCGGTTGAGATTCCGTGATACGGAATACCGAACTGTTCAATCAGTTCTTTTTCAATTCCATTATAAGAACCTATATAGTGAATATCATAGTTTAATTCTTTCAGGCGTGGCAGAAGAGCAATGTTAGGTGTAACATGCCCGGCAGTACCGCCACCGGTTAAGATAATACGTTTCATAATTACCTCCAGACTTGAATATGTATTATTCTTGCATACATCAAATATAATAAAGATTATATCTATATTATACTTTCTGAAAGAAATAGGTCAAGTGGCAAAACTATGGAGAAATTTACAGACCAGTCAAAAATTTGAGGGTAGCAAAATGAATGATAAGAAAGACGAATTTAAAGAATGCATTGCCAGAGAATTTGAAGAGATTGCCAGAGAGGAAGAAGAATTTCTAGAAAATGACACCAGTCTTGTCGTGCCTGAAGGGACAAAGGAAGCTGTCCTCGCAAGAGTAAGAGAACAGATCCGTGCGTATGAGATGGAACAGGCTGAGAAAGAAGCAAAAGAAAGAGAAGAAGCAATCAACCATCTCTCTGAAGAAGATCGCGAGGCTCTGGAGCTGGGACGCAAGATGCTGAAGGCCGAGATCGGACAAAATGATCCGGAGGAACCTTCCGGAAAGAAAGTCCGCCGCAAAAAGAAGCCTTTGAAAATGTATCTCGCACTAGCAGCAGTTATTGTCTGTGTGCTGGCAATGGGGATTACCAGTATGGGAGGTCCGAAGAGGATTGTGCGGATGATGACGCAGAATGTTGGGGATAGAGAGGTTGAGAAATCAACAAGGAGTCATAAGGTGAAAACTGTTGAAAATGAGGACGAAGAAAAGGCATATCAAGAAATAAATAATATTTTTAATACGGACGTAGTAAAATTATTTGCGAACCTAAAGGGTATGAAGTTTGATTCGATAAATTTAGATGAGAATAATCAAATCGCAGAAAATTATTATACATATAACGGAAAAACAATAGCATTTATTATAAGCGCACCATATCGAGAAAATTCATGGGGAGTAGATTTTGAAGATCCGATAGAAAAAAAATATACTGAAAAGCTTCATAATTGTAAAGTTGATATTACCATGTATAAAATAGACAAAAATGAAGGATTTGGTTATGCAGCTGAATTTAAATATAATAATATAGATTATTTGTTGACTGGAACAATGAGACAACAGGAATTTGATAAATTATTAAAAAGTTTAGTTTTTCCAAAATAAAAGCGACAGTTTTTTCAAAAATATGTGTATTAATATATGAGGGCAGAAAAAAGTATGAATGGAGGTGAGATATGAAGAAGAAAATCGTGTCTGTATGTCTGACCGCAATGCTGGTCGGAGGATTGTCGATGACATCCATGCAGGAGGCGAGAGCCGCTGAGGGTAAAGTAATAGATGGATCCGTGCTGACGCATGACGAAGAATCCATAGGTTATGATACGAAAAGTGCCCGGGGCGTAGATTTGATGACAGGATATTCCAAATGTACAAAATTGGGAAAAGGTAAAATTTACGCAGGAGGGACAACGATTGCAAGACAGGTAGTAGATAGTGTGCAGATAGCAGTAATGGTGGAGCGTGCAAAAGAAGAAGATACAGAGTGGACAACTTATGATGGTTGGCAGAAAGAAAATAAGAATACCAACAGAGCCATGTCCAACAGAACGCTTTACGTTGACGGTGGTTATTACTACCGCGTACGTTGCACACATGTTGCTAACAGCGATATGAGCAGTTCCTTTACTGATGGAATTTACATCGACTAACAATCCTAAAAAGCATAGAAGGATAAGAACATAAGACTAAAAAAAGAAGAGCAAAACAAAAAGATTACAAATCAAAAGATGAAGAGATTAAAGTAAAGAAGTGGACGGAAAAACCAGAAACCATGCAGACCATGACAGTCAAACAGTAGTTGGGATAAAGTGAAGATTACAGCTGAATGAAACAGGTAAAACAGACAAAGAAAACCATAAAGTAATGTATATAAAAAGAAGACGACAATAAAAAAAACCATAAATAAATTCATCGATAAGTAAGTGCACAATATGTAGGAGCGAATAATAATTAGAAAATACAATGAAAAACAATGAAAGAAACAATGTAACTATTAATAATTATTTATTCGTAACCAGTCAACGGAAGTTTTGACAAGGGAAAAGCAGGGTGTGAAAAAAAAGAGAAAAAAATACCAAAAATAAAAAATCACCAAAATGAAAAAGGATACAAGTCTCCCGGTCGGGGGACGAGTATCCTTTTTTGTCTGCGTTATTCAGATCAGCCGCTGGCTTATTATTCGCCAAGTGCCTGTCTTAAAGCTTTGGATAACTGGTCAGGACAAGATGTCGGTCTTTCGCCACATCTGGTTCCTTCCAGGCGCTTGATGACTTCGTGTGCATCCATTCCTTTAACAAGGCTGCTGATTCCGGATGTGTTACCGGCACATCCGCCTACGAATTCTACGTTAGCAATTTTATCTCCGTCAAGTTCTACGTGGATGAGACGAGAACAGACTCCGGTTGGTTTGTAATCCATATCTATTACCTCCTGATAATGTTCTTGCATGTTTTTACATGATTCGGTATCAACAGACAGAAACAGAAAGAAAATCTGTTGACTGTCATACTTCCCGATTATAACAGAAAACCATCAAATTATCCATACATTTCGTTGGTTGAAATCCATTTTCCTATCGTCTATAATAAGGCATAGGTAAATTCGTGAAACACAGGAGGATATAAATATATGATAGGTATTATCGGCGCAATGGAAGAAGAAGTTGCAGAACTGAAGAAAGATATGCAGATCGAAGAGACCGTGGAGATGGCAGGTATGGTATTCTGCAAGGGAACACTCGGCGGAAAAGATGTTGTAATCGTAAGAAGCGGAATCGGTAAGGTCAATGCAGGAATCTGTGCACAGATTCTGGTGAGTCAATTCGGAGCAGATACATTGATCAACACCGGTATTGCCGGCTCGCTTGATGCACAGATTGATATTGGCGACATGGTCATTTCCACGGATGCACTGCATCATGATATGGATGCGACTGTATTCGGTGATCCGGCAGGACAGATTCCGAGAATGGATACATTGTCATTCCCGGCAGACAAGGAGCTTGTGAAGAAGGCGGTAGTAGCGAATGAAAAAGCGAACCCGGATATTCATACATTTACAGGAAGAGTGGCGAGCGGGGACCAGTTCATTTCCGATAAGGAAGTGAAAGAAAGAATCGTGTCATTATTCCACCCGATGTGTGTAGAGATGGAAGGTGCCGGAATCGCACAGGCCGCTTACCTGAACAAAGTTTCGTATGTCATTATCCGTGCTATTTCGGATAAAGCCGACAACAGTGCGACAATGGACTATCCGACATTCGAAAAGAAAGCAATCGCCCACAGTGTAAGGCTTATGAAAGAATTGCTTCCGATGATCTAAGATAACGGGATGACCTGCGCAGTACAGAATGTTACAGGATATGCACGAAAGTGACAGAAAGCAGCATTTCCCGTGCAGAATAGGAAGAACGAAATAAAGCGCCCTTCTCTTTGATATACAGTATAATGCATATCAAAAAGGAGGGCTATTATTATGCTGGAAATGTTATTGGACAAGAAGTTGTTATTTGTGCTTATGGGGATGCTGACCGGACTTGGAGTGGCAGACAAGTGTATCGTGAGTATGACGATGAAACGTATGATAGAGGCGGCGGGAAGTATGAGCAAAAGCAATCATCCGTTGATGCGCCTGGTCCGGGCGAAATTCGAACATGCATGTATGATCAGTGACACGGTGGAAAATGTAGGGGTATTTGTGGATAAATATCTGTACGAATACAAAGTATGTGGATTACGTCTGCATTCGCTCCGGAGACTGGAAAAGATGTGTTCCGGTCTTCTGATCGTAACCGGACTTGCGGGAGCGGGAATTACCTGTCAGGTCTATGGAATGGGAGATGAAGCGTTGCGGATGGGCGCTGTCGGCTGCGGACTCGGAATCCTGGTGTGGCTGTTCCACCTGACAACGGACGAGAATTACTGTATGGAGATGGCGAAGAATTACATGGTTGATTATCTGGAAAATGTATGTCTCCGCAAGTATGAAAAGATGAATCAGAAGGAGCGGACCGTGCGTGTAAACATAGAGAATGGACCGGCGGAAGAGGAAATCGGACCGGCGGAAGAAGAAATACAGAAGAATAAAATACAAAAAGACGAAATACAAAAAGACGAAATACAAAAAGACGAAATACAAAGAGATGAAGTACAGGAGACGGAAGCCGGAACAGAAGAGACACCTGCTCCGGTACCGGATCACAGTGTAGTCCATATGCAGCGTGAGAACAGACGGAGAGAACGGACTCAAAATACCGCAAAAAATCTGGCAAAAGCATCGGCAGGACTTGCCGGTATGGACGGAAGTAAAAGCCCGGAAGCGGAAGAACAGAAAGATGCACCGGAGGAGCTTGCAAAGGACGAGATGATACGCCAGATCCTGCGGGAGTTTATGGCTTGATAATATAATGTTATTTTGTTAAAATATATGCATGTATAATATATTTGATAAACTAAAGAATTACAGTGATTCCGACTACTATGCATTCCACATGCCGGGCCATAAAAGGAATCTGGATCTGATGGACGGAACCTCTCCGTACAGGATCGATATTACAGAGATCGATGGCTTTGATGACCTGCATCATGCGGAAGGACTTTTGAAAGAAGCGCAGGAAAGAGCGGCAGAGGTGTACCATGCGGATGAGACACATTTTCTTGTTAACGGAAGTACCGTCGGAATCTTGAGTGCAATATTAGGAACAACTGAAAAAGGGGATTCCATACTTGTGGCAAGAAATTGTCACAAGTCTGTGTATCATGCGATATATCTGAATGAACTGGATCCGGTCTATCTTTATCCAAAGTTTGATACAGAACAGGGGCTGAGTACAGAGATCGATGCAGAAGATGTGCAGAAAGCACTGGAAGAACATCCAAAGATCCGTGCGGTGATGATCGTATCACCGACCTATGACGGCGTGGTGTCGGACATCGAAAAGATTGCAGAGATTGTACATGAAGCGGGATGCCTGCTGATCGTAGACGAAGCGCATGGGGCGCATTTTGGCTTTGATCCGTATTTCCCGGAGAGTGCGAATATGTATGGCGCAGATCTTGTGATCAATAGTCTTCATAAGACGCTTCCGGCCCTGACGCAGACAGCGTTGCTGCATGTGAACGGGGAGCGGGTGAACCGCAGGAAAGTAAAGCGGTATCTGGATATGCTGCAGACGAGCAGTCCGTCGTACATACTGATGGCAAGTATCGATGCGTGTATTCATCTGCTGGAAGAGACACAACTGCAGAAGTGCAGTATTTTCAAAGAATATGCGGCACATATCGATACCCTGCGGGAAGAATTGAAGAAACTGAAGTATCTGAAGATTATCCGGACGGAGAATACAGACAGATATGACAGGTCTAAATTTGTGATCTCTGTAAAGCATGCCCCGATGTCCAGTCATGAATTGTATGAAAGACTGCTTCGTGATTATCATTTGCAGATGGAGATGCTTGCCGGAACCTATGTCCTGGCAATGACGACGGTAGGGGATACGCAGGAAGGGTTGGACAGATTGCGGGATGCATTGCTTGCAATTGATGCTGAGATCGATACAAAGTTAAAGTCAGGATCCGGACAGGAAGATGCCGGGCAGGAGCAGAAACCGATGCAAATGACCGACACGGATCTCCCGCTTTCCGGAAGACAGCCGTCACTGGAAAAGGTGTGGACGATCGCGAAGGCAGTGAAGTGCAGAGATAAGATGCAGAACCAGAACCACCAGAAGGATTCAGAAGACATCCTGTATTTGGTGAACCCAGGCAAGATGGAAAAACGAAATTTCAAGGACAGCGCCGGATGCATTTCCCTGGAATATGCGTACCTCTATCCGCCGGGAAGTCCGCTGATCGTTCCGGGAGAACACATTACGCAGGAAGCGGTGGAGATTCTCTGCTGGTATCAGGAACACGATTTTTCAATTGAAGGACTGCAATCAGAAGATAGCATAGAGGTATGGATAGATGGGTAAGATATTTTACATGATGGGAAAGAGTTCTTCCGGTAAGGATACGGTCTATAAAGAGATCAGAAAAGAGCTTCCCGAGCTGAAGACGCTGACATTATATACGACTAGACCGATGCGGGAAGGTGAAAAAGACGGCGTGGAATATTATTTTGTTTCGAACGAAATATTAGAACAGTATGGAGAAGAAGGCAAAATAATTGAACTTCGTACCTATCAGACCGTGTATGGTGACTGGAAATATGCTACAATAGATGATGGACAGATTCATCTGACCGGGTCTGATTATCTGATGATCGGTACGCTGGAATCTTATATGAAGATGAAAGCGTATTATGGACAGGAGAATCTGGTTCCGCTTTATATTGAAGTGGAAGACGGGGAACGCCTGATGCGTGCGATCACAAGAGAGCGGCAGCAGGAACATCCGGGATACGAAGAAGTCTGCAGAAGATTTCTGGCAGATCAGAAGGATTTCTCAGAAGAGAATCTTGCGGCAGCAGGAATTACAAGAAGATATCAGAATGACGATAAAGTACGATGTAAGGAAGAGATAGTAGAGGTAATGCGAGATGGGAAGCTTTAAAGATGTGGTTGGTCACAAAGACATATTAAAATATATCAGTAGCGCAGTGGAGAATAACAGAGTGTCGCATGCGTATATTCTGAACGGGGAGAGAGGTTCCGGTAAGAGGATGCTGGCGAATCTGTTCGCAACGACTCTTTTGTGTGAGAGCGGGAACAGTGAACCTTGCGGGAAATGTCATTCCTGCAGGCAGGCAGAGAGCGGAAACCATCCGGATATTATCCGTGTAACACATGAGAAGCCGAACAGCATCAGTGTAGATGATATCCGTACACAGGTGAACAATACCGTGGATATCAAGCCGTATCAGGGGCCATACAAAGTATATATTATCCCTCAGGCAGATCTGATGACACCGCAGGCACAAAATGCAATTCTGAAGACGATCGAGGAGCCGCCGGCATATGCGGTATTCTTACTGCTGACGGAGAATGCAGAGATGTTACTTCCGACGATCAACTCCAGATGTGTTATGCTGAAGCTGCGTAACATCAAAGATACACTGATCAGAAAGTATCTGATGGAGAATCTGGAGATACCGGATTACAAAGCAGATATGTGTACCGCATTTGCTCAGGGAAATGTGGGACGCGCGATCATGCTGGCGAATTCGGAGCATTTTAATGAGATCAGAGAGGAAGCGGTACAGCTCCTGAAGCATATCCATGATATGGAACTGAGTGAGATTGTTGCTGCGGTTAAGAATATATCTGTATATAAATTAGAGATCACGGATTATCTGGACATTATCATGATCTGGTACAGAGATGTCTTACTGTATAAAGCAACAAAAGAGATTGACAAGGTCGTATTCAAAGACCAGTTACAGAGTATAAAAGAACAGGCGAGAAAAAGCTCTTATGAAGGAATTGAACTGATCCTGGAGAGCCTTGAGAAAGCGAAAGCCAGACTGAAAGCGAATGTTAACTTTGATCTGGTTATGGAGCTTTTGTTCCTGACCATAAAGGAGAACTAATCATATGACGAAGGTAATAGGCGTTAGATTCAGAACCGCCGGAAAGATCTATTTCTTTTCGCCGGGAAAACTGGAGGTAGAGACGGGTGATAAGGTTATCGTTGAGACTGCAAGAGGAGTGGAATTTGGTTCTGTAGTCACCGGACCGAAGGAAGTGGAAGACGATAAGATCACACAGCCGTTAAAATCCGTGATCCGTCTTGCAACAGACGAAGATAAGAAAAAAGAAGAAAAGAACAAAGAAAAAGAAAAAGAAGCATTCAAGATCTGCCTGGAGAAGATCCATAAGCACGGGCTGGAGATGAAGCTGATCGATGCAGAATATACATTTGACAATAATAAGGTGCTGTTCTATTTTACTGCAGACGGACGAATCGATTTCCGCGAGCTGGTAAAGGATCTGGCAAGTGTATTCCGTACAAGAATCGAGTTAAGACAGATCGGTGTGCGTGATGAGACGAAGATCCGCGGAGGGATCGGGATCTGTGGCAGACCTCTTTGCTGTCATACGTATCTATCCGAGTTCGCACCGGTATCGATCAAGATGGCGAAAGAGCAGAATTTGTCTCTGAATCCGACAAAGATCTCCGGAGTATGCGGCAGGTTAATGTGCTGCCTGACAAATGAGCAGGAGACCTATGAAGAATTAAACAGTCACCTTCCTTCTGTAGGAGATACGGTCACGACTGTGGAAGGCCTGAAAGGGGAGGTTCATAGCCTGAGCGTGTTAAGACAGCTTGTGAAGGTGATCGTGAAGCTTGACAACGATGAGAAAGAGATCAGAGAATATAAAGTTTCTGAATTGAAATTTAAACCAAGAAGGAAGAAAAATGAAGTCAGACTCTCGAAAGAGCAGATGAGAGAGCTGGCTGCGCTTGAGAAAGGTACAGGAGAATCGAAGTTAGATGACAACTAATTTAAAGCAGGAAGAGAGATTAGATGATCTCCAGATTCATGGGTATGAAATCATCCAGCATCCGGGAAGATTCTGCTTTGGCATGGATGCAGTGCTCCTTTCTAATTTTGCTGCAGTCAAAAAGGGAGAGAGCGCGCTGGATCTTGGAACAGGAACGGGAATCATTCCAATCCTTCTGGAAGCAAAGACAGAAGGGGAACATTTTACTGGGCTGGAGATCCAGAAAGAAAGTGCGGATATGGCGCAAAGAAGTGTGGCACACAATCATCTGGAGCAGAAGATAACGATTCAGACAGGCGATATCAAGGAGGCGGGCACGATATTTTCTCCCGCTTCTTTTGATGTGATCACAACAAATCCGCCTTACATGTTAGGAGAACATGGACTTAAGAATGAGGCTGATGCAAAGACGATTGCCCGTCATGAAGTGTTGTGTACACTGGATGATATTTTAAGGGAGAGTGCAAAACTTCTGAAATTTAAGGGAAGATTTTATATGGTACACAGACCGTTCCGATTGCCGGAAATTCTTACGAAAATGTCTATGCATGGAATTGAACCGAAGCGGATGCGGCTTGTGCACCCATATATCGATAAAGAACCGAATATGGTGCTGATTGAAGGATCAAGAGGTGGGAGACCGCGGATGAAGGTAGAGCCACCGTTAATCGTGTACAGAGAGCCTGGAGTTTATACAGAAGAATTGCTTCAGGGATACAGCATGAAATAGTAGACATAACGTTAGTGGCAGCAGGCTCGCTGAGAAAAAGGAAGAAGAAAGGAAAAGTGCCATGGCAGGGATTTTATATTTATGTGCAACACCGATCGGAAATCTGGAAGACATGACTTTCCGGGCGGTAAGAGTACTTGGCGAAGTGGATTTGATTGCTGCAGAAGATACGAGAAACAGTATTAAACTGCTCAATCATTTTGAAATCAAGACGCCGATGACGAGCTATCACGAATATAATAAAATTGAAAAAGGAAAGAAACTCGTACAGAAACTTTTGGAAGGACAGAATATTGCACTCATTACAGATGCGGGTACACCGGGAATTTCAGATCCGGGAGAAGAGCTTGTAAAAATGTGTTACGAAGCCGGAATCACAGTCACATCACTTCCGGGGGCAGCGGCATGTATTACGGCATTAACAATTTCCGGGCTTGCCACGAGAAGATTCGCATTTGAAGCATTTCTTCCGAGTGATAAGAAAGAGCGCCAGGAAGTCGTAAAGGAACTGGAACAAGAGACGAGAACTATCATTTTATATGAAGCTCCACACAGACTTGTGAAGACCTTAAAGGAGCTGGAGGGAGTACTTGGCAATAGAAGAATCACGGTGTGCCGGGAGTTGACAAAGAAGCATGA